>ERZ1034361.94-NODE-94-length-59926-cov-8.154288_pt1 | contig 59926 bp, 55 predicted proteins | sample MGYA00520617_ERZ1034361 | MGnify/ENA primary metagenome ERZ1034361 (study PRJEB33736, sample SAMEA104284507) | Azolla filiculoides | biome: Urban; feature: Water surface; material: Ditch water | place: Netherlands | collected 2015-10-28 | depth 0-0.1 m ... | reverse complement strand
GTCGACACCGCAGTCCTCCAGGCGCTCCGCGCGGGCGATCCCATCATGCTGGCCGATGCACTGAGCAATGACCTCCAAGCACCAGCACTTCACCTCAAGCCCTCACTTGTTGAGGTTCTAGAACTGGGAGAAAAGAGCGGAGCCCTTGCTGGCATCGTCTCTGGTTCTGGCCCCACCCTTGCTTTCCTTGCTGAAGATGCCGAGGCAGCGATTGACCTCCAAGTCACTCTCAGTGCTGCCGGACACAAGGTCCTGCGCGTATCGGGCCCCGTTCACGGCGCTCGTCTGGTCAACGACTAATGGCACACCTGCTCGGTGGAGAGAACCTCCACCTGGAATTCCCCACGCGCGTCATCTTTGACGGCATCACCATCGGTATCAACGATGGTGACCGTGTCGGTGTCGTAGGTCGTAATGGTGATGGCAAGTCCACACTGATGAAGATCTTGGCTGGCCGCCTCGAGCCAGACTCGGGCCGTGTTACTCGTCGCGGTGGCATCACCCTCGGCATGCTCGACCAGTCAGATGAGGTTGATGGCAACCTCACCGTGGGTGAGGCAATTGTCGGCGGTATTGAAGAGCACGTCTGGGCCGGTGATCCCAAGGTGCGCGATGTTCTGACCGGTCTGGTGACAGATATCCCCTGGGATGCCAAGGTTGGTGACCTCTCGGGTGGTCAGCGACGTCGCGTCGCTTTGGCAGCTTTGCTGACCGGCGACTGGGACGTCATCTTCCTCGATGAGCCCACCAACCACTTGGATGTGGAAGGTATTTCATGGCTTGCTGGTCACCTCAAAAAGCGCTGGCCTCACGGCCAAGGCGGACTTCTTGTCGTCACACACGACCGGTGGTTCTTGGATGAAGTATCCAATGCAACCTGGGAAGTTCACGACCGCATCTTGGAGCCTTTTGAAGGCGGCTATGCCGCCTACATTCTTCAACGCGTGGAGCGTGACCGCTCTGCTGCAGTGAGCGAAGCGAAGCGTCAGAACCTGATGAAGAAGGAACTCGCCTGGCTGCGCCGCGGAGCTCCCGCCCGCACGGCCAAACCTAAGTTCCGTATTGAAGCCGCGAATGCGCTCATCGCCGATGAGCCACCGGTTCGTGACGCCATCCAGCTTTCCTCTATGGCGATGCAGCGTTTGGGTAAAGACGTTGTGGACCTCGAAGAAGTCTCGGTCAGCTATGGCGACAAGCAGGTTCTCCGCGATGTCACCTGGCGTATTGCACCCGGTGAGCGCACCGGAATTCTTGGCGTCAATGGTGCTGGAAAGTCGACCCTGCTGGGATTGGTCTCTGACCACGTGCAGCCGACCTCGGGCCGCGTCAAGCGGGGCAAGACCGTCAAGATTGCCACGCTCACTCAGCAACTTGATGAGTTGACTGCTGTGCAAGACATGCGTGTGAGCGCAGTTGTTGCAGAGAAGCGCACGACTTATTCTGTCGGTGGCAAAGAGATGACCCCTGGTCAGCTCCTCGAGCGTCTGGGCTTCACCTCAGCCCAGCTCTCCACTCCGGTCAAGGATCTCTCTGGTGGCCAGAAGCGCCGCTTGCAATTGCTATTGATTCTTCTCGATGAGCCCAACGTTCTGATCTTGGATGAGCCCACCAACGACCTCGACACTGACATGTTGGTCGCCATGGAGGACCTCCTCGACACCTGGCCAGGAACCCTGCTCGTGATCTCTCACGACCGTTACTTGCTTGAGCGCATCACGGATAACCAATATGCCGTTCTCGAGGGCCACTTCACTCACCTGCCTAACGGTGTTGACCAGTACTTGGCTCTGCGTGCCAAGCAGATGGCCGCACCAAGCATTTCTGTCACCGCTCAGGCCACAGCAACGATGAATAAGCCCGTGCCCAAGTTAGCTGGTGCTGAGCTGCGTAATGCCGAGAAGGAATTTGGCTCCATCGAGCGCAAGATTGCCAAGCAACAAGCTGATGTTGCCGAGATTCACGTGAAGATGGCTGCCCATGATCAGAACGACTACGTGGGTCTTGGAGAGTATTCAGAGCAGATCAGCAAGTGCGAGGGCACAATTGCTGATCTCGAGATGCGATGGTTAGAGCTCAGCGATTTGCTCGGGCACTAACAACTGTTTAGTAACTAGACACTTGAGGTGTTTAGTCGCTAAACTCCATTATGCGAGCACGAGAAGTTAACACCCGAATCGAAACCTTGGGTGGTCAATTTCTCAGGCAAAAGGGATCCCATCGTTTGTATCGGGTGACTAGAGAAGGTGTCAGTCAAATGGCAGTTGTTCCGCAACATGGGGGAGATATCCCCACGGGAACACTTCGTGCTATTGAGCGGAGCTTGGAAGAAGTTCTAGGGAAGGGGTGGCTTCGATGAAATTCGTTGTCAGAATTGCACGTGAAGGTCAGTCGTGGCTGGCAGAGGTTCCCACTGTTCCAGGTGCTGCAACATTTGCTGGAAATCTGATCGCACTTGAACTTGCAGTCCGTGAAGTACTTTCGTTGCTCCTGGATATTGAAGATGAGTCAGTCTTCGAGTTTGAATTCGAATTCTCAAATGTCGGCGAGGAAATGCTTGCTGCTGTTGAGCTCGGTAAGCGACGTGAAGAACTCGAGCGTGAGCAGAAAGAGATCATGACTGCTTCAGCACGCTTCATCAAAGAACTTTCCAAAGAAGGCTATTCAGTAAGAGACCTCAGCGGAATCCTGCACATGTCTCCAGGCAGAGTTTCACAGATTGCGAAAGAAACTGAGAAGCTTCGCGCTTAGTTCCCTGCTGCCTGCGAAATCCAGATGAAGAAGACGCAGTAGAGACCGAAGGTCGCTGTGATGGACAGTGAAATGAGGTTTGCAATCGAGCGTTGGCGCAAGAACATGTAGGCCACGACGTTAATGAGTGCCGCCACGATTATTGCTGCGCAGCCAACCTGCGGCAGAACCCACGCTGCTTCCATGCCCCAGTTGGAGTGAACCCAGGGCGTCAGAGCCAAGAGTGCAATTGCGAGCAGGAAAGAGACTGCCGTGCTGCGCAGGGCAGTCTTTCCCGAAGATTCGGTTGGCCAACCTTTTCGTGTTCGTGCCATGACTTATTCTGCGGCGTCTTGAGTGTCCACGTCGATGCTGAGACGGCGCAGAGACTCAGCAAGTCGAGTCTGTTCACCGCGCGAGAGAGATGCCAGAAGCAGAGCCTCTGCATCAACGAGGCGCGTAATTGCGGCATCTACTCGAGTCAAACCTGCCGCGGTCATTTCAACCAGAACACCACGACCGTCATTAGGGTCCTCGCGACGAACCACCAAACCGCTGTCGACCAGGCGGTCGATGCGGTTTGTCATGGTTCCACTGGAAACCAGGGTTTGCTGCAGCAAAGCCTTGGGGCTCAGTTGATACGGAGTGCCTTCACGACGCAGTGCTGCGAGAACGTCAAACTCCCAGGATTCCAACTTTGATTTGTGGAAAGCGTCTTTACGGGCACGGTCCAGCATCTTCGCTAAACGGCCTACGCGGGAGAGAACCTGCAGGGGAGAGAAGTCGAGATCAGGGCGCTCGCGCTTCCACGACTGCACAATGCGGTCGACTTCATCATTCTCTGGGGCCATGCATCCATTATCCCTGCTGGTATCTGGCAGACTGTACATGTGGGTTTCTTCAAAGAGAATCCACATTCCGCCATAGTGTAAAGGCAGCACAACAGTCTTTGGATCTGTTGGTCTAGGTTCGAATCCTGGTGGCGGAGCTCCCGATCAAAAATTGGAGAAGTGAGTGACCGACGCACAACTTGCCATCGTGGTTCTTGCAGCCGGTCAAGGCACTCGCATGAAGAGCTCCACTCCCAAGCTTTTGCACAAGCTTGGCGGCGTCTCCGTTGTCTCTCACGTTCTCGCTACTGCTCGTGAATTGAACGCAGCTCACGTTGTCTCTGTGGTTCGTCACGAACGTGACCGCCTCGTTGAGGTCATTGAAGTAGACCTTCCTGAAAGCATCATCGTGGACCAGGACGACGTTCCTGGCACTGGCCGTGCTGTGGAGCTTGCTGTTGCTGCACTTCCTGCTGGTTTTGCTGGGGATGTGCTTGTGGTCAACGGTGACGTTCCTCTGCTGGATTCAGAAACTCTTCAGGGTCTGATCAACCAGCACCGTGAAGCCCAAGCAGCAGCCACTGTGCTGTCCACCATTCTTGATGACGCCACCGGATATGGTCGCGTCATCCGTTCTGTTGATGGCAATCTCGAGAAGCTCGTTGAGCACAAGGATGCCAACCAGGATGAACTGGCTATCAAGGAAATCAACGCCGGTATCTATGTCTTCTCCGCTCCTGAGCTTCGTGCACAGCTGAGCAACCTCACCCTGGATAACGCACAGGGCGAGAAATACATCACTGATGTGATTGGTCTTCTTCGCGAAGCAGGCGCGACTGTTGCTGCTGTGGAGATTCTGGATTCCTGGAAGGTCGAAGGCATCAACGACCGTGCGCAGCTTTCCCGTGCTGCAGGACTTCTCAACGGTTTGATAGTGCGCGGTTGGCAGCTTGCCGGTGTCACCATCACCGACCCCGCTTCAACTTGGATTGATATCCTGGTGCAGCTCGCTCCTGATGTGGAGATTAAGCCTGGTACTCAGCTCCTCGGTGCAACCGTGGTGGAGACCGGAGCCATCATTGGCCCCGACACCACCTTGCTCGACACCGAGGTGGGCGAAGGTGCTGTGATCAAGCGCACCGATGCGACCCTGTCCGTTATCGGCGCTGGCGCATCGGTTGGACCCTTCTCTTACCTGCGTCCCGGAACTTATCTTGAAGCCTCCGGCAAGATCGGCACTTTCGTTGAGACGAAAAATGCTCGCATTGGCAAGGGCAGCAAGGTTCCTCACCTTTCCTACGTGGGAGACGCCACCATCGGTGAAGGAAGCAACATTGGTGCGGGCACCATCTTTGCGAACTACGACGGCGTGACCAAGAGCCACACCACCGTGGGTTCTCACGTGCGAACTGGCTCTCACAACACGTTCGTTGCGCCAATTAGTATTGGCGATGGAGCTTATAGTGGCGCCGGTGCAGTCATCCGTAAGGATGTTCCAGCCGGAGCGCTTGCCATTAACGTAGCTCCACAGCGCAACATGGATGGCTGGGTTCAAGCTAACCGTCCAGGCACCGCAGCAGCCAAGGCTGCTGACGAGGCCAAGTAACTCCCCACCACGAGTCAAACCACCTTCGAAAGGCCGCAAGTGTCAGAAATCTCAGTGTCTACGAAGAAGAAGCTCGTGATCGTCAGTGGACGTGCTCACCCACAGCTGGCAACCGACGTTGCCAAAGAGCTGAAGACCCACGTCTCTGGTACAGACCTGCGCACCTTTGCTAACGGTGAAATCTATGCCCGTTACGACGACAGTGTTCGTGGTGCAGATGTCTTCGTGGTTCAGTCCCACACTGCTCCCATCAACGAATGGGTGATGGAGACCTTGATCATGATTGATGCACTCAAGCGTGCATCTGCCAAGCGCATCACTGTTGTTGCCCCCTTCTACCCCTACGCCCGCCAGGACAAGAAGGGCCGCGGTCGTGAGCCCATCTCTGCTCGTCTGATGGCTGACCTGTTCAAGACTGCTGGCGCTGACCGCATCATGAGCGTTGACCTCCACGCTGCTCAGATTCAGGGCTTCTTTGACGGCCCCGTCGACCACCTCTTTGCTATGCCTGTTCTGCTTGAGCACTTCCGCGCTCAGCTGGACCCCACCACCTTGACTGTTGTTTCTCCTGACATGGGCCGCGTTCGCGTTGCAGACATCTGGAGTGAGAAGCTCGGTGCTCCTCTGGCCATCATTCACAAGCGCCGCGACCCCAAGGTTCACAACCAGGTCACCGTCCACGAAATCGTGGGTGACGTTTCAGGCCGCGTCTGCCTCCTTGTTGACGACATGATCGACACTGGTCGTACCATCGTGAAGGCTGCTGAAGCACTCGTTGCTGCGGGAGCGACAGGGGTAGTTGTTGCTGCTACACACGCGGTGTTCTCTGACCCAGCTTGTGAAATTCTGCAGTCTGAATTCATTAGCGAAGTTGTCGTCACCGACACTCTTCCAGTTCCTGAAGACAAGCGCTTTGAGAAGCTCACCATTCTTCCCATCGCTCCACTGCTGGCAAGTGCCATTCACGAAGTCTTTGAAGAAGGTTCTGTCACCTCGATGTTCGATGGTGCTGCATAGTAGTTCTGTATGACTCCTGACATCCTGATTAATCAAGGAATCCTGGCTCTATTTGTTGTTGGCGGCTGGTTTCTTGGCAAGTATCTCCACCGAATCATTAGCAACAAATCGAATAAAGAAAGCTCTAAAGGTGAACTGACTCGCCTGGGAGAGACCGTCGGATTTGTAGGTGGCGCTGCCGGAATTCTGTTGGGCTTGCTCTTGGTTTTCGCAGTTCAGCATTATGCAGATGCTCAAGATGCTGCGCGTGCTGAAGCAGTCAACAACGCCAAGCTTTTTTATTCGCTCGGATCTTTCAATGAATCTGAAAGCATAGACGCTCGTCAAACACTCCTGTGTTACATGGAGTCAGTGACGGCTGAGGATTGGAAAGCGACAGCAGCAGGCGATGTCACCGGTGCTGAAAACACGACAGCGTGGACTAAAGAACTGCGAAGCAAGATTTTGAATCTGACCCTCGAAGACGAGAAGCAGTCCACCGGGTATTTCATTCTGGTTGAACACAACGACAACATCCCTGAGTTGAGACAATTCCGCCTCCTCATCGCGCAACCACAAATTCCAGGAATTGTGTGGTTCGTGATTTATCTCGCGAGCTTTGTTCTCTCTGCTTTGCTTGCCCTGCAGCTGGCCGATAGAAAGTATTTGGGGCGAGTATCCATCAGTGCGACCTATGTCATCCTGGGTGTGACTGTGGCAGCCCTCGGTGTCTTGGACCACCCCTTTGCAGAAGGTGTGGCTTCACTGCAACCTGTTGCAATGCAGGGAACGATCCAAACCCTGCAGGATTCTTATCCAGAAGCTATTCCTTCTGATTGCCCAGTTCTTGCAGTCTCTGACTTTGTTGCTGAGTAGACCACACTCTTTTATCGCTCTGTTTCACCAATCTTGGGGGTATCTGTGTCTTTCAATAAGGCAATCTTTGGTTCGAGTATCGCTATTGCAACAGCGATGCTGTTCAGTGGGTGTGCAACTCCTGCTCCAGTAGCTGACGAGTCGAGCTATATGGCCGTGATTGATGCAGGCAGTAGCGGCACACGCATCAACTTGTTTGAAGGAGACGCCACCTCCAGCAGTGTGAAGGTCACAACCTTGCTGGAGTTTGAATCCCCTGATAGCTCAGGTTTGTCATCCTTTGCTGAAAACCCCGCGGATGTGGGTGAAGCGGAGATCCAACCTTTGCTCGATGAGCTGGGTAATTTCTTGGCTATTCGTCAGATTTCTCCTCAGGATGTGCCGGTCTATGTGCTGGCAACAGCAGGCATGCGTAACGTTGCGCAAGCAGATCCTGCCGCAGTAGATGCGATCTATCAGGACGTAACCGAGGCCATTACTGCGGATGGATTCCCTGCTGCAGAGGTCGCTACAATTTCTGGCCAGCAAGAGGCATTGTTTTCCTGGGTTGACGTCAACTATGACAAGGGTGTTTTCGCGGGAAAGGCTGACCCTCAAGGAATTGTAGAAATCGGTGGGGCATCCAGCCAGATTGCTTTTGCGACGACCGGTTCTGGAAACAACATCACTCCGGTGAACATTGCAGGTCAGGAATTCAACGTTTTTGGTGTCTCTTACCTTGGCATGGGTCAAAATGATGCGCGAGCCGGAATTCTGAATCCCACAGATGCGAGTGCAGGAAACCCTTGTTTCCCTAATAACGCTTCTGGCGTTGATCCCACGAGCTATGACATGAAAAACGCTGTGCCTGTCAATGCGACGCAGAGCAGCTTCAATTACGACGCCTGCCAACAGCTCTATTCGGACTACCTCAACAAAGCAGCACTTTCCCCCGTGAACGTGGAGAACACGACTGGAATGATGCCTGCCGATATTTCTCAGGTGCCAGGGTTTGCGCAGTCGCCGTTCCTTGGACTTGCTTCACTGAAGTATGCCGCTAGCGACTTTGAAGCTGACACTGCAATCAATGAATCTGAAGCCCTCATCAGTAAGGTTTCCGAAAAGTGTTCAGGAATCAATGCGTGGCCAACTGTTCTTGAATACCTTGGTGGAGAAGTGAGCCAGTTCTCTGAAAACAGCTGTGCAAACGCTACTTTTGTCCAGACGTGGACGTTCACTGATGCTGGCTTGGGCATTAACCCAGAGAATCTCGCGGTTGTCAGCAAAATCAATGGCATCACGCCAACCTGGATGCGTGGCTTTGTCGTTCTCACCTTGACTGGCAACTCGACCAAATAGCCGCGGCTTTCATGAACCCTGAATTGCCGGGAGTTCTAAAAAAAGCAGAGAAGCAGCTGGTTTCTCTGAGATCGTGGTGGGCGGAGACTAACTCCTGCGTTGGAGTTAGTTGTTGGTGAGTGCAGGGCACTCAACCCAAAGTGCTTTGTCAGGGAATGACTCTTGCAGCACGTCGAGTGTTTCAACAATCGGTGCTGGTTCAAGCGAGGGTGTGCCCATGACAGGTGCCAGTGGAGCATCCAGCACGGTCAGGGCAAAGAGGATGACTGCGAGGATTCCCCATGCCATTCCTGCTGAGATCCTGGCCATAATCTTTCGGTCAGCCAAGTGCATAGCTAAGAGGGCACTCATGATGAAGCTGGAGAAGTAAATAACCAGCCACACCACAAAAGGAATCAGAGCAGAGTTTCCCATCACCAGCTCTTCACGAGCAGTCGTGAGATCTGTTGTTCCTTGCAGAAGACCTGGGAAGTTGAGTTGCTGCTGAATGGTGTTCAACGAAACTGTGCTGACATCTGCGTTGAGTTTCAAAACCCATTCTGTGGTGATGGCGGAACCGCCGCGCTCATTGTTTCCAATGGCGGACCAATCATCTGCAACAGCTGAGCGCAGTGTACAAATGACGTCGCGTCTGACTTCCTGGCGCTGTTCAGCTTCCAGGGATTCAGCAGCAGAGAAGATGGTTACGCTGCTGCGGCCCATGGTTTGAATGCTGGTCTTCGTGTCATCGAAGTCGGCAACAGCAAAGCTCAAGAGCAAGCCGAGCAGAATGCCCACAGCGCCACCAACGAAGGCAAGAGTGTCTGTCAGGCGGCCGAGTTCACGCCCAGCGAGGTCTTCTTCACCAAAGCGCTTATCTGCGAACTTGTGAATAGAGCGGCCGGCATACCAACCCAAAAGGACGCAGACAAGGAGGATTCCTTGAGTAATGAGTATTTGGGTCAGCATCAGAATTACAAGCCTAGTTCGGCGAGCGTGGGTGGATTACATCCCGCACGTGAACAAGTAATGGCACCCACCTCGGCAGCGAGGGTGAGGAGGTCAATCCAGTCATCAAGTGTGACCTTGGCCAGAAGTTCCTCAGCGTTGCCTCCAAGGGCACCACGTTGCTGCAGGCCATAGAGCGTTGCACCGAGGAAGGAGTCGCCAGCGCCGACGGTGTCGACGAGTTCAATCACGGGAGCCTTCACGCTCACGGTGTCACCAGTGGGAGTGAAGAGGGTTGCGCCATCAGCACCCCGGGTCATGATGACGTGGTGGCCAGCACCTGCCCACAAGCGGGCGGTGTCAACAGGAGAGCGGTCAGGGTAGAGCCACGCAAGGTCATCGTCTGATGCCTTGACGATGTGGGCAAGCTTGATTTGGCGCTCCACGCGCACGGTTTCGTTCTCGCGCTCAAAACCGAGACCGGGTCGGATGTTGAGATCGATAATCACGGTGGAATTTTCCGTAGAGTGCAGGTGACCTGCCAGGTTCTCAATCACCGAAGCACCAGGCTCAATGGCGGTGGCAACAGAACCAATCACGAGAGCTGCGGGTGGTTCAACCTCGAGGTGAACGAAAGCACCCAGAGTCCAGCCCCAGTCCGCAGTTCCTTTGAGATAGAAGCTGTAACTTGCCTTGCCCTGTTCATCGAGGGATGCCACGGCAAGTGAGGTGGGATCGCTGGTGCGCTCCACCAGTGAGAGGTCGATCTTCTCAGGGCTAAGCCAGTCGTGCAGCTTTTGGCCAAACTTGTCATCACTCATACGGCCAGCAAAGCTGACGTGAGCACCGAGACGAGCGAGGGCAATAGAAACGTTCGCAGGGGCACCACCAGGCTTCGCCTGGTAGCTGCCATCAGACTGCTGGATGAGGTCAATCAAGGCCTCACCAATGACCACAATGCGATCACTCATGGATGTCTCCTTTAGGCGGGGGAGGGAAATCCCGCAATCGGATTAGTGGGTGCTGGGCTCAGCTTCGATTTCGGTGCGGTCACCAGACCACAGCGTGTGGAAGGTGCCAGGCATGTCGATGCGCTTGTAGGTGTGAGCACCGAAGAAGTCGCGCTGTCCCTGAACAACAGAGGCAGGAAGACGCTCAGCACGCAGGCCGTCGTAGTACGACAGTGAGGACGCAAACGCGGGGATGGGGTAACCAGCCAGAGAAGCGCCAGCCACGATGCGACGCCAAGCACCCAGTGACTTGGCCACTGCGTCGGTGAAGTAACCATCAAGCAGGAGAGAAAGCAGGTTTGCATCCTTGCCGTAGGCCTCAGCAATGCGGTTGAGGAACTGGGCACGAATGATGCAACCACCACGCCAGATCTTGGACACAGCGCCCAAGTCGATGTTCCAGTTGTATTCCTTGGCACCGGCACGAATAGCGTCGAAGCCCTGTGCATAGGCAACAATCTTGGATGCGTAGAGTGCGCGGCGCACGTCTTCGACAAAGGCAGCCTTGTCTTCAACGTTGTAGGCAACGGTGTCGGCAGGCAGGTTGTTGGCTGCGTCACGCTGTGCACGCTGAGAAGACAGCGAACGGGCGAAGACGGCTTCAGCAATACCGGAAACGGGAACGCCCAGGTTCAGCGACGTCTGAACAGTCCACACGCCGGTGCCCTTCGAGCCTGCCTCGTCGAGGATGACATCAACCAGAGGCTTACCAGTCTTGGCGTCAACCTGCTTGAGAACCTCTGCGGTGATCTCGATCAGGTAGGACTCGAGCTCGCCCTTGTTCCATTCGGTGAAGATGTCTGCGATCTGGGCAGGAGTGAAACCACCGATGTTGCGCAGAAGGTCGTATGCCTCAGCGATGAGCTGCATGTCTGCATACTCAATACCGTTGTGGATCATCTTCACGAAGTGGCCAGCACCGTCGGTGCCTACGTGGGTTACACAAGGCTCACCCTCGGCAACTGCAGCAATGGAAGAAAGAATGGGGCCGAGGGTCTTGTAGGACTCTGCTGAACCACCAGGCATGATGCTGGGGCCCTTGAGCGCACCCTCTTCACCACCGGAAATACCCGCACCGACAAAGTGAACGCCGGTGGGAGAGATAGCTGCCTCACGGCGCAGAGTGTCAGTGAAGAGAGCGTTACCACCGTCAACGATGATGTCGCCAGGCTCGAAACGCTCAGCCAGCTGGCTAATCACAGCATCAGTACCAGCACCGGCCTGAACCATGATGATCGCGGTGCGGGGCTGTGCCAGCGAGGCCACGAAGTCATCGATGGTCTCCGACGCGATGAAGCCAGCCTCAGGGTGCTCGGTAATGAGCTGCTCGGTGCGTGCATAGGAGCGGTTGTAGACGGCAACGGTGTTGCCTTCGCGGCTGGCGAGGTTACGTGCCAAGTTCGAACCCATAACGGCGAGTCCAACGACTCCGATGTTTGCCTTCGCGCTCACGAATGCGTCTCCTAGCTCAAGTAAAGAAAAAGTGGGAAAAGTAGAGGTATTCAGTCGTCTCTTAATGAATAAAGTCTCTGCCTCAATCGTACCCGACCGCAGATTGGCTTCTTTCCCCGATTTCGCGCTGTTACGCCTTTGCCGATACAGTAAAGACGTACTTCGGCGAGGGATATCTCATGGATATCCGTAATCGACGCGGTGGAATGTGGCTCTCGCCGTTTCCTCACGCTGACATGCGTTCGAGTTGAAATAACGATTGAGGCCACGGCCTCACAGATTAGGAGGCCATCATGGCTGAAGTTGATAACAAGGTACCCGCAGAGGTACGTACCCAGTTCGGTAAGGGCTTTGCTCGCCGTCTGCGCGCTGCTGGTCAGATTCCTGCAGTTGTATACGGTCACGGTGCAGAGGTTCAGCACGTTGCTGTTCCAGCTCACCAGGTCAAGCTTCTTCTTCGTAAGAAGAACGCAATCCTCGACCTCCAGATCGATGGCAAGAGCCAGCTGACTCTGGTGAAGGATGTCCAGAAGGACCCCGTACTCCAGATCATCGAGCACATTGACCTCGTTGTCGTGAACCAGGGCGAGAAGGTTCTCGTGAACGTTCCTCTCCACATCGTGGGAACCCAGCAGTCTGGTGCAGTTCTTGAGCTCGACGCAAAGACTGTTCCTCTTCTCGCTAACGCAACTCACATTCCTGAGTTCATCGAGATCAACATCGAGGGCAAGGCTCCTGGATTCAAGGTCACCTTCGCTGAGCTAGAGCTTCCTTCGGACGCAGTCATCGATGGCGAATCAACCCGCCTCGTTGTTCACGTTCACTCTCCTTCGGCTAAGGACCTGGCTGAGTCTGGCGACGAGCTCGCAGCAGAACTTGCTGACGACGCAGCACACGCTGAGCACAAGGCAGAAATCCACGCTGAGCAGCACGACGCAGAGAAGGCAGCAGCTGAAGCTGACGCTGAGCTCTCCGGTGCAGCTGCTGCAGCTGAGGCTGCTGAGTAATAACTCAATTGAGCACAACCTGGCTTGTAGTCGGGCTCGGTAACCCCGGGCCCGACTACGCCGGTCATCGCCACAATGTGGGTCAGATGGCTGTGTCGCAGTTGGCCAGCGACATCGGTGTGAGTTTCAAATCACACAAAGCTAATGCCTTGGTAGCAGAAGGTTGGGTGCGCCCCGGAGGCCCCAAGCTCGTCATTGCCAAGCCCAATACATTTATGAACCTCTCAGGCGGGCCAGTAGCTAACCTGCTCAAGTTCTATGGCGTTGAGCCCGCCAACCTGATCGTCTTGCACGATGAACTCGACATCGACTTCGACGTGATCCGTCTCAAAAGCAACGGTGGCCACGGTGGACACAACGGCCTCCGCGACATCATCGCCGCCATTGGCACCAATGAGTTCAACCGTGTGCGCATCGGTATTGGACGTCCTCCCGGGCGTCAAGATGCAGCTGATTTTGTGCTCTCGAACTTCAACTCCACTGAGCGAGAGATCCTGCCTCACGTTCTGGCGCATGCCACCGACGCAGTAGAGACCATCGCAGATGAGGGAATGCTCGCAGCGCAGCAGCGTTTCAATTCCCCTGCATAACTCAAGGAAACTGTCAGTTTCTTCAAAGACTGAGTTGTTAGCCTGAAGCAGTGAAGTTCTCCCCTCGGGCTCAATTGATTGCCGCACTGGCAGTCAGCACAGTGCTGGTTGCCAGCACTGCCGTGGTTGTGGGAACAAACTATGTCTCTACACAGCAGAGTGCACAGTCTCAAGTCATCGACACTATTGCTAGTGGTAATGAGCGTGTGCAGGCACTGACCGAGCGTGCTGCAGATCTTGAATTGGCCATCAAAAATGCCCAGACAATCCTCACTGATTCCAGCGGCAAGGTTCTGGATGACGCATCTCGCCAAACTCTCGAGAAGTCCATCGCCCAGGCTCAAAAAACTCTGAAGATTCAAAAAGCCGAGCTGGTCAAACTCAAAGCCTCGGTCGCGAGCTTGAAAACAGCAGACCCTCTCGATCTGTTGTGGCCATATGGTCAGCAACTTCGTGCAGAAGAAGTTCAGACGAGTGACACCACCAGTGTTGAAGCACTGGTGAAAGCTGTGATGGCTTTGGGAACAGGTATTCAGGACGTTCAGAGCGCACAGGCCGCATGGCAGGCAGAGCAAGATCGTATTGCTGCAGAACAAGCTGCTGCTGAAGCTGCTGCCGCAGCGCAGGCTGCTGCTGCCGCTCGTCGAGCAGCACAATCACAATCCCTCGAACAAACAGGTGGTTCCACAACACCCACCGCTCCTGCCCCGCCGGTAACAGCTGCTGCTGCAGCTCCGGTGAGTCAGGGGTTCAGTGCAGAGGCTTATGTCACTGCTTTGGCGCCCAACTCCTATGTGGTCTGGGAAGACGGCATGTGTGCCAGGCAGTTTGGTGCCAATGTCTATCTCTGTGGTTATGCCACTGTAAATCTCAATGGGTCAAGCACGGATCGTGTGCCCATCACCCTGGATAGCTCGTTGACAGAGCGATACTCCAACAGTGTGGGAGTTTCCGTCCTCGTGCACGAGGCTGCCCACGCCAGGCAGTGGTGGAAATACGGTCCTTCCATCATGACCGCCTACAACGCTCTCGTTCCTGGCCAGACTGGTTCCATGCCGGTGGAATGGATGGCGGACTGCGCCACCATCGTGAAGTTGGGTTACAGCACCGGTTCATATACCCGCAGCTGCACTGCTGAACAACTCGCAGAGGCTGCCACGCTCTGGTGAGCGACATAGACTAGCTTCATGGTATTTCAGGGGCTTTCGCGCGCCCTTTCGCGCACCCCAAATATCTCTGACGCGCTCAGCTATGCCAACAAAGATGCTGATTTCTCAGTTGTTGAAGGCCTGAATGCCCCTCTCCTTGCGGCTCTGATTGAGGCCCGCATTTCTGCAGGTTTGCCACCTGTTGTGTTGGCAGTGACGGCAACGAACCGTGAGGCAGAACGCCTCGCAGCTGCACTGTCCTCATTGATGCCCCATGCTCTGCTGTGCGACTTCCCGGCATGGGAAACCTTGCCTCATGAGCGCCTGTCGCCCAGTCCAGAAATCGTGGGTCGCCGGTTTGAAGCCCTGCGCCAGGCTCGTGACTGGGATGGCTCACTTCCCCTGATCATGATTACGTCTGTCCGTGGTGCCCTGCAGCCCATCGCCGACAACCTCGGTGATGTGGAACCTATTGCTTTGAGCGTGGGCAGTAGAGGCAATGACCTGATGGCTATTGCTGCGCTGTTAGTGGACTTGGCTTATGTGCGGGTGGACATGGTTACCCGCCGTGGTGAGTTTGCTGTGCGCGGTGGCATCTTGGATGTGTTCCCGCCTGTGGCAGATCACCCCATTCGTGTGGACTTCTTCGGTGACGAAGTGGATTCCATTCGGGCCTTTTCAGTGGCGGATCAGCGTTCGCTGGACGGAGATATCCAGAACATCGCGCTGCCACCCAGCCGTGAATTGCTGCTCACTGCTCCCGTGCGTCAGCGAGCACGCGAGATGGAACACGAGTTCCCAGGCATCAACCAGATGCTCTCCAAGATTGCCGAAGGTATTGCGGTGGAGGGCATGGAGTCGTTGACTCCGGCACTGGTGGATCGTCTTGTTCCCATCACCAGCTATTTGCCTGAAGGCGCTGCAGTGGCTCTTCTCTCTCCTGAACGCATTGCCACTCGTGCCATCAACCTGACTGAGACCAACCGTGAATTCCTGCATGCTGCCTGGAATGCCGCAAGTGCTGGAGCACAGTCACCTATCGATCTTTCTGCTGGTGACTTCCTCACCATTACCGAACTTCGTTCCGCTTATCAGGGTGGTGCGTGGTGGACGTTCAGTGCTTTCCAGCATGGTCCTGACGCCTCCGAACCCTTGCCCGAAGAACTCGATCTCGACGAGATCCTGGCCATCCGCATCAACGCCAAGGCAGTGCCCACCTTTGCTGGCAACGTCGATGGTGCTGTGGACCACGTAGAGGCGCTGCTCAAGCAGGACTGGACCGTCATTGTCGCGGCTGAAGGCCACGGTCTGGTGGAGCGTGCGGGACAAGTTCTGTCCGAGCGCAATCTCGCAGCACGCATGGTTGCCGAGCTTCCTTCTGAGCTCGAACCTGCAGTTGCTTATCTCGTCCAAGCTTCGGTTGAGGCAGGTTTCGAGCTCGAGGAAGCCAAGCTTGCTGTCATCTCAGAAGCCGAGTTCTATGGCCGTGCTGCTGGCTATGACGCCCGTGCCCCGCGCAAGCTGGCCAGCCGTCGCAAGAACGTTGTCGACCCGCTCAAGCTTGAAAACGGGGACATCGTTGTTCACGAAACCCACGGAATTGGCAAGTTCCTTGAACTCGTTCAGCGTGAAGTTTCTTCAGGTGGTCGCAATGCAGTGAAGACCACACGTGAATACCTCGTCATTGAATATGCGCCGAGCAAGCGTGGCTATCCCGGCGACAAACTCTATGTCCCCACCGATCAGCTCGATCAGCTCACGCGATATGTGGGAGGCGAAGCTCCTGCCTTATCCAAAATGGGCGGCAGTGACTGGGGTCAAGCCAAGTCCAAGGCCCGCAAGGCTGTTCGCGACATCGCTGTGGAGCTGGTCAAGCTCTATAGCGCGCGCATGGCAAGCAGAGGATTCTCTTTCAGCCCTGATACTCCCTGGCAACGGGAGCTCGAAGAAGCCTTCCCCTATGTGGAGACGATGGATCAGCTCACCACCATCGATGAAGTCAAAGCCGACATGGAGCGGGCCATCCCGATGGACCGTCTCATCTCCGGTGACGTGGGCTTTGGTAAGACAGAAATCGCGGTTCGCGCCGCGTTCAAGGCTGTCCAAGATGGCAAGCAAGTAGCCATCTTGGTGCCCACCACGCTGCTGGTGAAGCAACACTTTGAGACCTTCCAGGAACGCTTCGCTGGTTTCCCCGTTCACTTGCGTGCACTCAGTCGTTTCCAGACAGACAAAGAAGCCAAGGAAACCTTGGCGGGCATGGCTGATGGAACCGTGGACGTGGTCATCGGAACACATCGACTACTGGCGCAGGGTGTCTCGTTCAAGGACTTGGGGCTCGTCATCATCGATGAAGAGCAGCGCTTTGGCGTGGAGCACAAGGATGCGCTCAAGAAGCTAAAAACCAACGTCGACATTCTGGCCATGAGTGCAACGCCCATTCCTCGCACGCTCGAGATGGCTGTGACAGGCATCCGCGAGATGTCGACCCTGGCCACTCCGCCAGAGGATCGCCACCCCATTCTCACTTTCGTGGGCCCGTTCTCTGAGAAACAGGCAGCTGCTGCTATTCGCCGGGAGATCCTGCGAGAGGGCCAAGTCTTCTTCGTTCACAACCGTGTCTCCAGCATCAACCGTGTGGCTGCGCAGATTGCTGAGCTCGTTCCGGAAGCACGCGTGGGTGTTGCCCACGGTCAGTTGACCGAGCACCAGCTTGAGCAAGTCATCATCGACTTCTGGGAACGCAAGTTTGATGTGTTGGTCTCCACCACCATCATCGAAACGGGTTTGGACATTGCCAATGCCAACACGTTGATCGTGGACCGGGCAGATAAATACGGTCTGAGCCAGCTTCACCAGTTGCGTGGTCGTGTGGGCCGTGGACGTGAACGTGCCTATGCCTATCTCTTCTATGACGAGACCACTCCTTTGAGTGAAACAGCACACGACCGCCTGAACGCACTCGCGATGAATAACGAGCTGGGCTCGGGTATTCAAATTGCCCTCAAGGACCTCGAGATTCGTGGTGCCGGAAACCTGCTCGGTGGAGAACAGTCTGGCCACATCGCCGGCGTGGGCTTCGACCTCTACCTGCGCATGATTGGCGAAGCCGTCTCTGCCTTCCGCGGCGATGTCGCTGAAGGACAGACAGAGCTTCGTCTCGAGCTTCCCGTTGATGCTCGCATTCCTGACGACTACGTCGACAGCGAGCGTCTGCGCCTGGAGGCTTACCAAAAGCTTTCTGTTGCGAGTGGGCCACTGTCGCGTGAAGAACAGATTGATCAGGTTCTGGAAGAACTTGCCGACCGCTATGGCGAACCCCCTGCTCAGGTTCACAACCTCATTGCTGTGTCACGCCTGCGCAGACGAGCACACAAGTCCGGCCTGAGTGAGGTTGTCGTGATGGGCTCCAACCTGCGCATTACTCCAGCAGATCTGCCTGACTCGATTCAGGTGAGATTAGCCAGGATGTATCCGGGAGCCAAGTATGTTCCCGCAGCCCGCGTGATCACGGTTCCTCTGCCCGAGGAGACTGACCTGATTGCATGGACGGGCACTCTGCTGGATGCGATTTTCCCACTACCAAAGACGGAAGAAGCTAGCGCTGCTTCCGGTAGTGGCGAGAGCGCCAGCTAACCAAGCTGCCACCAATAAGGATTGCAACCGCAGATCCGACCAGAACAGCCAGCACTCCTTCGTCACGGATGGCATCGTCGCCAGCAAAGGCGAGCTCGTTCATGAGCAATGACACGGTGAACCCGATGCCTGCCACGGCTGCCACCGTGAGTAAATCCCAACCTCGAATAAGGGTCTCGGTTGCTTCACCGCGCTTGGCAATGAGCGCGACGATACTGCCGGCAATCATGATGCCGATGATCTTGCCCACGGGCAGGCCCACCGCAATACCCCAGAAAGCTGGGCTGAGTTCAGCGGGGGAGACCGCGGGGATCAGTACCAGTGCAGAGGCAAACGCAAACAAAGGCAAGATCACCGCATTGGTCACGGGCTGCAGTGCGTGAGCGGCCTGGGCAGCAAGTCGTGGGTTGAGAACCAAGCCCAGCGCAACACCGGCGATCGTGGCGTGAACGCCAGAAAGCACCGTGAAATACCAGGCAAACAGGGCAACGATGATCAACAGGGTAGTTCGGAGAGCAGGGTTCTTGATCCGGCCCTGACAACCCAGGAAGCGGAAGAAGTAAACAGCAGTAGCCGCCATGCCCAGCGCAAGAATGTTGAGACTTTGGCTAAAGAACACCGCGATGATCACAATCGCGATGAGGTCATCAAGAACGGCAAGGGCCAGCAAGAACACACGAATGCGTCCGGGGAGTCCACGCCCCACCAATGCAATCAAACCGAGTGCGAAAGCAATGTCTGTGGCCGTGGGGATGGGCCAACCTTGGGCAAAGTCTGGACCTGCAATAGCTAGATAGAGCACTGCAGGAACAATCACACCACCGACGGCGGCTATGCCGGGAGCCAGGGCATGTTTGACCGTGTTGAGCTCTCCCACGGTGAGCTCATGGCGCAGTTCAACCGCCACGATGAAGAAGAAGATGACGAGCAGGCCGTCAGTGATCCAGTGGCCAATGCTGAGATCGAGCTCAAGAGCGGGCAGGCCGATGTGGCTAGAGAAGAGTTCGATCAGACCAGGCCCCGCAACCGAGTTGGCCAAAACCAATCCCACAATCGCGGCAGCAGCCAGCGAGATTGCTGCATAACGTTCGGAACGAAAGATCGTTCTCATACTGACTCGGGCCATAGTTTCAGCCTATGCGCCAGCGTGACGTTCGAGGAATGTGAAGAGCTCAGTGTCATCTACACCGGGGAAAGTTCCTGAGGGCAGCGGAGAGAGAACGTGGGCGTGCATACGGGCACTCGGCCAGGCCTTACCAGCCCAGCGGCTGGTGAGGTCATCTGTAGGAACCTTGCAGCAGTTTTCACTGGGGCACGTCGACACTTCGCGGTTGTCGGTGTCACGACCACGGAACCATTTAGCGTCATCAAAGGGAACACCCACACTGATCGAGAAGACTTCCTTCTCGCCGGTTCCGGTTTGGGTGGAGTCCCAGAAAGTTCCACCGGGGGTGTCGGTGTATTGGTAGAACTCATTGGTTCGGTTGGTGCGTTCGAATGCCACACGTGCTGGCCACTTGCGGCAGACCACCTGGCCCTCAATGGAGCCATTTGGATCAGCGGGGATGCGCAGACCATCGTTGGCATAGCCTCGGAAAATACCCTCACCTTGGTTCACGCGCAGGAAGTGAGTGCGCAGCCCTAAGTGCTCGGTGGCGAGGTTGGTAAAGCGCAGAGCGGCAGCTTCGTGGGTGACACCGAAGGCATCGCGGAAGTCCTCAATGGCAATGTTGCGTTCCTTCTTAGCGTTCTGCAAGAACGCCACTGAACGCGACCGAGGCATCAGGCAGGCAGCAGCGAAGTAGTTGATCTCGAGGCGTTGCTTCAAGAACTCGGCATAGGTGTGGGGTTTCTCATGTCCCAGCACGCGGTGTGCCATTGCTTGGAGTGCCATGGCACGCAGACCGTGACCGCCCGGGATAGAGGCAGGGGGCAAGTAGATACGTCCGTTAGCTGTATCTGTGACGGAACGAGCCGAGCTGGGGAGGTCATCCACGAAGATGAGTTCGAAACCTAGGAGGTTGGCCATTTCTGCGACGGTGCGGTGCATGAGTGCACCTGATTCATGTCCGGTGCGCTTAACCAGATCTTCTGCGAGCTCATCGAGTTCGGGGAGGTAGTTGTTCTTCTCGCGCATGATGGCTTGCAACTCGGTGTTGGCGCGGCGGGCTTCTTCCGGGGTAGCAATGGATTGACGTGAACGACGTTCCATCTCTTTGTGCAATCCCACGATGGCTTCGAGAGCATCATCGGTGAGGCCCTTGGTGCTGCGCACCGCAGGCAAGTTGAGGGAGGTGTAGAGCTCAGACTGCTGCAGGCGTTCGAGTTCAATCTCGAGCTCAGAGCGGCGATCGGGAGCTTCGGTGCTGAGCAGTTCTGGAACACTCACGCCCACAGAAGTGGCAATGGCGTTGAGCAGGGAGAGCTTGGGTTCCCGCTTACCGTTCTCAATCAGGGAAAGCTGGCTCGGCACAACGCCGACGGCGTCGCCGAGCTGCTCCAGGGTCATTCCGGCAGTAATGCGGAAATGTTTGATTCGTTTACCCAAAATCATCATGTCAGATGCCATTTCTTTACAATACGAGAAAAACAGCAAATATTTCTAGTGAAAACGGGGAACTTTTCTGTATACAAGGGTCAATACTTGAAATATCACCAAGTTTTACTTCCCTCAAAGCTTGGTCGAGACAAAGGAGACTCAGATGTCGATCGCAGACCTCACTCACACCGAGCCCATTACTCAGTCTGAGGTGCCCATCGCCACTGACCTCAACGCGCCTCCCTTCGTGACTCAGCGTGCTCTGCTGCACTGGGTTGCCGACATTGCCAAGCTGACCAAGCCCGAGCGCATCGAATGGTGTGACGGTTCAGATGATGAATGGCACCGCCTCACCGCACTTCTGGTTGACGCTGGATCGATGATTCCCCTCAACGCTGCAAAGCGCCCCAACTCTTTCTTGGTTCGTTCCGACCCAGATGACGTTGCTCGTGTGGAAGACCGCACCTTCATCTGCTCTGTCAAGGAAGAAGACGCAGGCCCCACCAACAACTGGCGCGACCCCGATGAGATGAACGCAGAACTGCGTGGCCTCTTCGACGGTTCTATGCGTGGCCGCACGATGTACGTCGTACCTTTCTCCATGGGTCCCTACGGTGGTCCCATCTCTCAGGTGGGTATCCAGCTCACTGACTCTCCCTACGCTGTGCTCAACCTGCGCATCATGACCCGCATGGGCTTTGATGCACTGGCACAGATCGACGAGAAGACCCCCTGGGTTCCTGCCATTCACTCGGTTGGTATGCCTTTGGTTGACGCAACCGGTCGTCGCGTTGACGACATTGCCTGGCCTTCAAACTCCACCAAGTACATTTGCCACTTCCCAGAGACCCGCGAGATCTGGTCCTTTGGTTCTGGCTACGGCGGAAACGCACTGCTGTCCAAGAAGTGCTTCTCGCTGCGCATTGGATCTTTCATGGGTCTGCAGGAAGGCTGGCTCGCAGAGCACATGCTGATCCTCAAGCTCACCTCGCCTGAGGGCAAGGCGTACCACATGGCCGCTGCGTTCCCTTCGGCATGTGGCAAGACCAACCTCGCCATGCTTCGCCCCACCGTTCCCGGCTGGAAGGCCGAGACCATCGGTGACGACATTGCATGGCTTCGCCCAGGAGCTGACGGTCGCCTCTTCGCGATCAACCCTGAGGCTGGATTCTTCGGTGTTGCTCCTGGTACGGGAGAAAAGACCAACCCTGTCGCGATGGATACTGTGGCCTCCAACACCATCTTCACTAACGTGGCACTCACCGATGACGGCGACGTCTGGTGGGAGGGCATGACCGAAGCAACTCCTGATCACCTGATCGACTGGCGCGGAGAAGAGTGGACTCCAGATTCTGGTCGTCCCGCAGCACACCCCAACTCCCGCTTCACGGTGCCCATCCAGCAGTGCCCCACCCTTTCTGAGGAATGGTACGAAAACGCAGGTGTGCCTCTCGACGCCATCATCTTCGGTGGACGTCGTGCGACCAACATCCCTCTCGTTGCCGAAGCTTTCGACTGGCAGCACGGTGTCTTCATCGGCGCCACCATGTCGAGCGAGCAGACAGCAGCAGCTGAAGGAACCGTGGGCGACCTGCGCCGCGACCCCTTCGCCATGCTTCCCTTCTGTGGCTACAACATGGCTGACTACTGGGGTCACTGGCTCGAGATTGGTAAGACTCTCGGCGACAAGGCTCCTGCCATCTTCCAGGTCAACTGGTTCCGCAAGGATGCAGACGGCTCATTCCTGTGGCCTGGCTTCGGTGAGAACTCCCGTGTCCTCGAGTGGATTGCTCGCCGCGTAGATGGCGACGTTGCTACCGAGAACGCTCCCATGGGTCGCGTTCCTGCCGCTGGCACTTTCAACCTCGAAGGTCTCGACGTCACAGACGAGGCAATGGAGAAGCTTTTCCACGTAGACCGCAACATGTGGACTGCAGAGTGCGACCTCACTGAGGAGTACTTCGACAAGTTTGGTGACCGCGTTCCAATGGCGCTTACCAATGAACTGGCTCAGCTACGAGGACGTCTCACCACGTAGAACAACTGAGCCAATACCGACAATTTATTGTCGGACGAGTGAACCGGGCCTGTGTCTCTCAGTCTCGGTGAGAGGATGGGGCTGTACATCTGGAGGGAAACTGATGACCAGCCCCATCTTCTCCTCACTTCCTGAGGACCAACAACCTGCCACCAAGCTCGACGAGCTCGTCATGGTGATGGCAAAACTTCGTGCCCCCGGCGGATGCCCCTGGGATGCCGAGCAGACTCACGAGTCGCTGATCAAGTACTTGGTTGAAGAAACCTATGAGCTCATCGATGCCATTGAGTCAGGTGACCGCGACGAGATGATCGAAGAGCTCGGGGATGTGCTCTATCAAGTCATCTTCCACGCCGACCTCGCTTCGAACACCCCTGGTGAAGAATTCGACATCCAAGATGTCGCCGCTCACATGACCGCCAAGATGGTGGGCCGTCACCCGCACGTCTTTGGCGAAAAGAAACTCGAAACCGCTGATGACGTCATGGCTGTGTGGGATGACCTCAAGAAGCAAGAAAAGCCCGGCAGAACCTCCACCCTGGACGGTATTCCTCAGTCCATGCCTGCCCTCGCGCTCGCCGAGAAACTTCTGGGCAAGGCAGAGAAGGTGGGCTTGGAGAAGCAACACCTTCCTGACCCACCCATCTGGGCAGATGAGGATGAGGTGGGCAGCATTCTGCTGAGCATCGTCTCTTCAGCACGTGAACAAGGCATCGATGCTGAGAAAGCACTGCGTGTGCGGCTGCGTGAACTGCAGGAAGACATTCGAGAGGCAGAATAGATACATGGCTCGTGACGTATCTCCTCCCCGTGGCATGCGGGATTTCCTGCCTGCCGACAAGGCAAAGCGCGAACGCGCTTTACGTGTTATCCGGGATGTTTACTCCAGCCACGGTTTCGAAGAGATCGAGACCCCTGTTGTTGAAGACTTTGAGCGCCTGCACTCTGGCCTCGGCGGCGACAACGAAAAGCTTGCTTTCAGCGTGCTCAAGCGTGGTCTCGACAAGGAAGCTCTTGAAGCAGCAGCCCACTCAGGCGATGCTCACGATTTGGCAGACCTGGGTCTGCGCTTTGATTTGACGGTGCCTTTGGCACGCTTCTATGCCACCCACCGTGCGGAGTTGCCTTCGGTGTTCCGTGCGATTCAAATTGCACCTGTCTGGCGCGCTGAGCGTCCGCAGAAGGGGCGCTACCGCCAGTTCGTGCAGTGCGACATCGACATTATTGGTGAAGCAGGTCAGCTCGCTGAGGTTGAACTCATCACGGCCACCTCTGCTGTTCTCTCCACCCTGGGTCTTGATGGCTGCACCATCCGCATCAATGACCGCCGCATCTTGGCCGGAATCCTGGACTACTGCGGTTTCGCCGAAGAGCGTTTTGGTTCCGCACTGATCTCGATCGACAAGCTCGACAAGATCGGCACCGAAGGCGTCGTCAAGGAATTGTCAGAGACGGGCCCCGATGCGGCTGCCGTCCTGGGCGGACTGCTCGAGCGCATCGAACCACACTTGGCATCCGGTGGCGTTCCGATGACCACCGCAGACATTCTCTCCGTCCTGCCCGACGGCATCGATTCCGATGCCGTGGCAGATTTGGAAACTTTGGCCAAGGCCCTGACGGAACTTCCTTCCGGTGTCGAGGTTCGCTTTGACCCCACTTTGGTGCGCGGCATGGGTTACTACACCGGCACCATCTTTGAGATTGCTCACCCCGAGTCAGGTTCTTCTGTTGGTGGCGGTGGGCGCTATGACGGCATGATTGGTCGCTTCTTAGGCCAGGACGTTCCTGCTGCAGGCTTCTCTATTGGTTTCGAGCGCATTGTTGACCTCATCGAGGTCGACGACGCTGCGGCGTCAGACAGCGTCGTGCTGGTGCATGATGCTGTTCTGGATAGTGCGGATCTCAGCTTGTCCACTCTGATTGCAATCAAGAGCGAACTCATTGCTTCCGGTAAGCGCGTGCGTCTGGAAAAGCGTGCCAAGAACCTCACGCCTGTGCTCGATCGAGCTCGTGAAGCCGGATTTGGCTCATTTGCCTTTGTTTCTGCTGAGACTGCGAGCGCCAAGGACTTGGTCTTCAAGGACCTCGCCTAGAATTACTAGTAATTCCCTCCCCTTTTCTTTACAAAAACACATCACACAAGGAGATACTGTGGCCCTCATTGACGCCATTGGCGCACGCGAAATTCTCGACTCTCGCGGTAACCCCACCGTTGAAGTAGAGGTTCTGCTCGAAGATGGCGTGCTTGCCCGCGCTGCAGTTCCATCCGGTGCATCCACCGGTGCATTCGAAGCATACGAACTTCGCGACGAAGACAAGAACCGTTACCTCGGTAAGGGTGTTCAGAAGGCTGTTGACGCAGTCATCGACGAAATCGGCCCTGCTCTCGAAGGCTTCGACGCAACCGACCAGCGCCTCATCGACGGTGCCATGATCGAACTCGACGGCACTGAGAACAAGAAGCGCCTGGGCGCTAACGCCATCCTCGGTGTTTCTCTTGCTGTTGCCAAGGCTGCTGCAGACTCTGCAGACCTTGCTCTGTTCCGTTACGTTGGTGGCCCCAACGCTCACACTCTTCCGGTTCCCCTGATGAACATCATCAACGGTGGTGCCCACGCTGACACTGGTGTGGACATCCAGGAGTTCATGGCTGTTCCTCACGGTGCAGAGAGCTTCTCTGAGGCACTGCGCTGGGGTGTGGAGATCTACCACTCGCTCAAGTCGCTGCTGAAGAAGAACGGTATGGCTACCGGTCTTGGTGACGAGGGTGGATTCGCTCCTGACCTCCCCAACAACCGTGGTGCACTCGAATTCATCATGGGTGCTATCGAGCAGGCTGGCTTCAAGCCAGGCAAGGACATTGGTCTTGCACTCGACGTTGCTTCCTCTGAGTTCTACAAGGACGGTTCGTACCACTTCGAGGGCCAGAAGCGCACCTCTGAAGAAATGACTGCCTACTACGCAGAACTCGTTCGCGACTTCCCACTGGTCTCCATCGAGGACCCACTGGACGAAGACGACTGGACCGGTTGGACTCACATCACCGCTGAGCTCGGCGACAAGCTTCAGCTCGTGGGAGACGACCTCTACGTAACTAACCCTGTTCGTCTGCAGAAGGGTATCGACCTCAAGGCCGGTAACTCGATCCTGGTCAAGGTGAACCAGATTGGTACCCTCACCGAGACTCTCGATGCAGTTTCCCTCGCACAGCGTCACGGCATGAAGGCCATCCTTTCTCACCGTTCCGGTGAGACCGAGGACACCACCATTGCTGACCTCGCTGTGGCAACCGACTGTGGTCAGATCAAGACCGGTGCTCCTGCACGTAGCGACCGTGTTGCGAAGTACAACCAGCTTCTGCGTATTGAAGAAGAACTGGGTGAAGCAGCTGTCTACGCAGGCAGCAGCGCTTTCCCTCGCTTCACCGCCTAAGGCACTAACGGCCCTTCATGGCTCAGAAAAACGTTCGCGTTCGTAAGGTTCCGGTGGCATTAGTCACCGGAACCACGAAGGCGGGCGTCTGGCTCGGCAGCATTCGTCTGTCGGGCTTTTCTATCTTGATCATGAGTCTCACCCTGCTGGGTGTGCTTGTGCTCGCCCCTCAGCTCAAGATCTTGATTGAGCAGCGTCAGGTTATTGCCGATCTCCAGGCAGAAGCAGACCTGCGCCAAACCCAGATCACGGATCTGGAGAAGCAGCGTGCTCGCTGGGATGACCCAGCCTATGTTCGCGCCCAGGCCCGTGACCGTTTGTATTACGTCATGCCAGGTGAGATTAGCTACTTGGTTATCAACGACGCCACCATCGATGACCTCAAGCGTGAGAAAGCCACAGCTTCCTTGCAGGACACCAGCACAGACTGGGTCTCTGGCTTGCTCAAATCTTTCCTCATTGCCGGTTTGGGAACGCCCACACCTGAGCAAGTGCAGCCCACCCCCTAAGAAAGTTATCTATGCGCCCGCCATTTGACCCCGCTACCGACGACGACATTCGCATTGTGTCGGCGCAGCTTGGTCGACCCGCGCGCGACGTTATTGGTATTCCTGCCCGCTGTGTCTGTGGTGCTCCGACAGTGGTCGCGACCGCGCCCAGACTGTCGGATGGAACTCCGTTCCCCACCTTCTATTACTTGACTCACCCTGCCGCCACCATTGCCATGTCGGACTTGGAAGCAACCCAGGTGATGGCTGAGTTCACAGATATCTTGAACGCCGACGAAGACATGCAGAAGCAGTACCTCGTTGCTCATGAGCAGTTCATTGCCGACCGTGAATCCGTAGCTGTCGTTCCTGAGCTGGATGGCATTTCTGCCGGTGGCATGCCGGTGCGTGTGAAGTGCCTTCACGCTCTCGCCGGCCACGCCCTGGCAGCAGGTCCTGGCGTGAACCCCATTGGTGACTTGGCGTTGGCGCGTTCATCGTGGTCACCTGAGGTGTGTCAGTGCATCGACTACGACGCGGCTTAGCCTCACTTTCCGTTCTTGCCGTCACCTTGTTGGCGGTCTTCTCGGCAACCCCTGCACGCGCTGACTACATTCGCGATCTTGAATACTGGCTCGGGGATTACAACTTCTATCAAGCTTGGGATGTAACCCAAGGTGACGGTGTGCTGGTCTCTGTCATTGACTCTGGAATTGGCTACGCCCCCGATATCAATGCTGCTGTTGTGGGCGGGGCAGACTTTTCGGGGATTGGTTCTCCCGACGGCCGCACCCCGGTGGGGGAGTCTCCTGATCACGGCACGCTCGTCGCGTCTGTTCTTGCTGGCCGTGGCACCGGTGGCAACAACGGCGTGATTGGAACTGCGCCACAGGCGCAATTGCTGTCAGCTTCAGTGGCCTTTGGTGTTGAAACCGAGATCCCTTCAGATGAGCAAATTGCCAACGCCATTATCTGGTCTGTGGATCAGGGCGCGAAAGTGATCAACATGTCACTGACCCGCAACAGCTTGGAATGGCCCACCAGCTGGGATGAAGCCTTTATGTATGCCTTTGACCACGATGTGGTCATTGTGGCGGCAGCCGGTAACCGTGGCACCGGAACGAACGAAGTCGGTGCTCCCGCCACTATTCCGGGTGTGCTCACCGTTGCTGGCCTCGACGTCAATGGTGAAGCCAGCTATGACGCATCCAGTCAAGGAATCACCATTGGTGTCTCTGCTCCCAGTGAAGCACTCGTGGGTGTTGCTCCTGGTGGCGCCTATATGAAGTGGTCAGGCTCGAGTGGTGCGACGCCGATTGTGGCAGGTCTGGTGGCACTTGTTCGTGCCTCGCACCCAGAGCTAGATGCCAACAATGTGATCAACCGCATCATCTCCACGGCAACCCCGGTTGGTGACGTCCCCAGCCCCATTTATGGCTACGGCAAGATCAACGCGTATGCCGCTGTGACCGCGGAAGTTCCTCTCGTGAAGGTGAACCCATTGGGCACTCTGGCCGAGTGGATCAAGCTGTACCGCCGTGGAAGTTCGACCAACACTGCAGAACCCTGGGACACTTCGGCACCCACCCCAGCGCCCCTACCTTTCGATAGCGGGAATATTCCGGGACTTCCAACCCTGTATCAGCTGACCACGGTGGGTGTTCCGTTACTGTTTTTCGCTGGATTCGGTACGATTGTAGTTATCGGGTACATCGTTGTTGCTCGAAGACTTCGTCCTGTTGTTCCGCGTGAAAGTTCCCTCCACGAAACAGACGAGACGCCCTAACCCCACTTTGTCTAGCTGGAGACGTATTACTGTGCCCAAGATTCTTATTGTCGGTGCTGGTTACGCAGGTTTTTATACCGCGTGGAAGCTCGAAAAACTGCTCCGTAACGGAGAAGCAGAGGTCACCATTGTTGACCCACTGCCCTACATGACCTACCAGCCATTCCTGCCCGAAATTGCAGCTGGCTCCATCGAGGCACGTCACGCTGTTGTCGGTCACCGCTCACACCTCAAGAAGACCCGCATCATTTCGGGCAAGGTTGCTGGCATTGACCACAAGAAGAAGACCGCAACCATCGTTCCCAACGCGGGCAAGCAATTTGCAGAACAGTACGACCAGGTCATCTTCACTGCTGGTGCTGTTTCTCGCACCTTCCCCATCCCTGGCATCGCAGACAATGCAATCGGTCTGAAGACCATCGAAGAAGCAGTTGCGATCCGCGACCGCATCCTCACCAACTTCGACAAGGCAGCTCAGCTTCCTGCAGGTCCTGAGCGTGACCGTCTGCTCACCGTCACCGTCGTGGGTGGTGGCTTCGCAGGTATTGAAGTTTTTGCCGAGCTTCGCTCACTGGCCTCTGACCTGATCAAGGACTACCCAGAGCTCACCTTCGATGACACTCACTTCCACCTCATCGAGGCAATGGGTCGCATCATGCCCGAGGTTTCCCTCGAAACCAGCCACTGGGTTCTCAAGAACCTTGCTGAGCGTGGTGCTCAGGTTCACCTCGACACTCAGCTCCAGTCGGCAGAGAACGGTGTCATCCAGCTCTCCACCGGTGAAAGCTTCGAGTCTGACCTCATCATCTGGACTGCAGGTGTCATGGCTAACCCCATGCTCCGCGCAACCGACTTCCCCCTCGACGAGCGTGGCCGTCTGCGCGTTCGTGCAGACCTGCGCGTTGAGGGCGACAACGGAGTTATCGAAGGCGCCTGGGGTGCTGGAGACGCAACCGCATGCCCCGACCTTTCAGGTGGCGGCGTAGGCGGTTACTGCGTTCCTAACGCTCAGCACGCTGTTCGTCAGGGCAAGCTCATGGCTCGCAACATCGTTGCAGTCCTGCGCGGCGAAGGCCCCACTGACTACTTCCACAAGAACCTCGGTGCAGTTGCAGGCCTCGGCCTCAACATCGGTGTGTTCCAGTCCGGCAAGATTGCCCTCAAGGGTTACATCGCGTGGCTCGCACACCGTGGCTACCACGGTCTGGCAATGCCTTCCTTCGAGCGCAAGTTCCGCGTCGTGGGTGGCTGGTGGAACAACTTCTGGCTGGGCCGCGACATCGTCTCGCTCGAAGCACGTGAGCACCCTCGCGCAGCATTCGAAGAGTTCGCTTCACGTCCAGCACCTGCAGCAGCTCCTGCCAAGGCAGCAGCTAAGCCTGCAGCAAAGAAGGCTCCTGCAAAGAAGCCAGCGGCTAAGAAGTAAAACTTCCAAAACAAAAGGGAGGCTGTCATGGCCTCCCTTTTGCTTTGCTAGCCTGAGAAGGTACGCCCCCATAGCCCAATCGGCAGAGGCAATCGACTTAAAATCGATCCAGTGTGGGTTCGAGTCCCACTGGGGGTACCAATTACTCGTGAACGAGTGAACGATGAAGTCTGGTTCACGTCCACGAAATGCTGACAGGGCTGAGTTCCTGGCCCACGCTGTATTGCTGTCCCATCAAAGCTTGTCCTGCGGGAGCTAGCGCGACATCAGCTGTGAGCTGAGGCGCAGGTGACGTCACGTTAATCGTTGCGAAGGTACCGAAGCTGTCAGCGCCAAAAACACTCTTGGTGAGGGTCGCTAGTTCCCCGGTCGTGCCATTGAGTGTGATGCGAGGGTCATGAATCTCCACGCGCATGCCGCCCCAATGCCCGGTAATGATGACCGAGCCGCGGAACTGCAAAGTGCCCTGTTGAGTTTCGTGTTCAAAGTCAGAGGCTTCAGTATCGAGCGGAAACAAGAATTCGTTTCCTTCGCGCGAAGCGCCAGAAGTGGTTTCAAAAACGCCATCTTCTAATCGCTCGATATAGGCAATCAAACTTTCTTTGATGCCCCAGGTCAGCATTGTTGTCGTCATGATGATTCCATCATTCCAGTGAATGTTGGATTTGGTTGCTTCATTCCCGTCGGGTTAGGCCTGACTAAACCAACGCATCTCATAGGGAGCGAGGGGAACTCCAGTTCCAATGTCGAAAGTGTGACCCGTGAGGTGGTCGGTCACCTTGGTGGTGAGAGTTCCGAGTTCTGATGCAGATAGCCACCTTGGACTGTCTGAAAGGTTATAGACCTGCACAATATCTCCTGCAGGGTGAACGCGATCGAAGATGACCACTCCTTGACCCGTGCCCTTGCGGACCTTCGTGGCAACGCTGGCATGAAGGGAAGGCAACGTCTTCCTTACTTCGATGACGTGCTTCATGCGGTTATAAATCATGCCCGCAGCCTTGTCGTTGAGCTCACCAGAAGCTGCTGCGTCAGCGACTTTCCAATTCATCTTGGGTCGGTGTAACCAGCGGTTATCTTCGGCCTTTGTTTCGTCCTTGAGATAGCTGTGGTCGTTGAGTAGACCAATCTCATCGCCCATGTAGAGCAGAGGGATTCCGCCGAAACCAAAGACCATTGTGTAGGCGCAGAGGTAGCGTTCAATGGCGAGAGCAAGCTGTTTGTCGTCTTTGAGCTTGAGGGCCTTCTCAATACCCGCCAAGCTGGCGCCGGTACCTGAGGTTCTGCGCTCACCACTGACGGGGTCGGGCATAAAGGCTTCACCTGTGGCCAGGGAGCCATAGAAGCTGCCTTCGAAGTATTCAGCTAAGAACATGCGGTGGTCGTGACCATTCAGGCCCACTTCGTGGGCATCAGTGTCATCGATCGCCCAGCCAATGTCATCGTGGCAACGCAGGTAGACGCCCCACGCCGTGGTGCTGGGGAGCCCTGCAAAGCGGGACATGGTGTGAACCATGAGGGTGGCATCCTTGGCTGCGATAGCGGACCAAATCTGCACCATCAAGCTGTTGTGATACGCGAGGTCAGAAACCTTGCCGGCATGCTTGCCCTCACCGAAGTAAGCGCCAACCTGGGCGGGCCCCACGATCGCTTCAGCTTTGAAAATCATGGCAGGGGAGAAGATCTTGGTGAATGCGCGCAGTGCCTGGGTAATGACATGAACCTCGGGCTCGCCTTGGCAGATGGTTCCCATCCGCTTCCACATAAACGCAATGGCATCTAAGCGAATGCAGTCAACGCCGTGGTTGGCCAGGTTCGCAATAATGTCTGCGTAGTCGCAGAACACAGCAGGGTTCGACCAGTTCACATCCCATTGGTAGGAGTTGAAGGTGGTCCAGACCCAGCCCTTGAGGTCGTCATCCCAGGTGAAGTTACCAGGAGCAAAGTCGGGGAAGACTTCGAGCAAGCTCTTCTCGAACTGATCAGGAATGGTGCGGTCTGGATAGACATAGAAGTAATCGCGATAGGTGGCATCACCTGAGCGTGCTTTCTCTGCCCATTCGTGCTCGAGTGCAACGTGGTTGAGCACGAGATCAAGAGTCAGGGAAATACCAGAGTCATGCAGCTTGTCTGCTGTGGAGCGCAGTTCCTTCATGGAACCTAAATCTTCGCGCAGTGAGCGATAGTCCATCACGGCATAGCCGCCGTCGTTCGCACCTGGCCGAGGCTTCAAGATGGGAAGCAGGTGCAGGTAGGTCACACCGAGGTTCTCTAAGTAGGGAATGCGCTTAGTGATGCCTTTGAGGTTCTTTGCAAAGAGGTCTGCATAGGCCACGTAGCCAATAGTTTCGGGGCTTTGGAACCAGTCTTGTGCCAGCACGCGCTCGCGGTCTCGTTGCTGTAAAGATTCATCTCGTTGCAGGTGCGCCGCAGCCATCACTTCGACGAGTTGTGGAAGAGCCGTCTCGATGGGGTAAATCTCAGCGAGTGCTTCCACGAGGTCCCCACCCCAGCGGTCAAAGCGGTCGAGTAGATCTTGAGCACCACGAGTACTGGTGCCTACAAGTCCTTGGAGCTGCACTCGAGCAGCCTCGACAAGGTCGGGAATGTGTTGCATAAGGGAGGGACTCCATTGTCTCTAACCTGTCCGTCTCTTAACAGGTTGAGAAAAGTGTATTCCCGCGGGGTACAAGACGGAAACTTCCTGACCGATTTATGCCTGAATATGCTTTAGGAGACAGGTGCAGGTGCCTTGCGAATGCGGAAGCTGATCCACGCTGCCACAGCACATAATGCCGCAGCTCCAAACCAAGCCAGGGTGTATTCACCGGTTTGGTCACGGATAACACCAGCAGCCAATGCGGCGATAGACGCACCAACCTGGTGTGCTGCATAGACCCAGCCGAAAACGATGGGACCTTTCTTTCCAAACACTTCATTACAAATGGCAATGGTGGGTGGAACGGTGGCAACCCAGTCCAGCCCATAAACCACGATGAAAATGATCAGGCTGGGCTGGATGGTTGCCGAGAGCAACACCGGCAGCAGAAGTAAAGAGATTCCTCGGCCGAAGTAGTAGATGCCTAACAGAATCCGTGGGTTCACTCGGTCAGTCAGCCAACCAGAAGCAACTGTTCCGACAATGTCGAAAATACCCACAGCTGCCAGTAGCCCAGCTGCTGTTGTCTCGGGCATCCCGTGATCGTGTGCTGAAGGAATGAAGTGCACGCCAATGAGCCCATTGGTTGTTGCCCCGCAGATAGCAAAGCCTGCAGCGAGTGCCCAGAAGGTGCGGGTCCTGGCTGCCTCGCGTAACACGGTGAGGGCATACTTTGCAGGGTTGCCGGTGGGAGGAGAAGCAGCTGTTTCCGCGGCTGCCTTCTCAGCTGCCTTTTCGCTCTCGCCGAAACGGCGAACACCCAGGTCGGCTGGTGAATTGCGCATAAACAGCAGGATCAGTGGCACGACGGCCAGGGCGGCACCTGCCATCACGAGCGAAGCCGCCCTCCAGCCGGTGGTGGTGACAAGTCCAGCCATCACAGGCAAAAAGGCCAACTGTCCTGTTGCGCTTCCTGCGGAGAGAATTCCTGAGACAAGTCCTCGTCGAGCAACGAACCAGGTGTTGGTGATTGTTGCCGCAAAAACCAGCGCCATAGATCCTGAGCCCAGGCCGATCAGAATTCCCCAGGTGAGAATCAATACGAAGGGCGTGGTGGCAAAGATACTGAGGGCACTACCTGCAGAGATGAGGAGAAGCGCCGCCGTAGTGACTTTCCTCAGACCAAAGCGGTTCATCAGTGCTGCAGCGAAGGGGGCGGTGAGCCCAAAAAGCAAAATGTTGATGGCGATAGCCAGAGAAATCGTGGCGCTACCCCAACCAAATTCTTCTTCTAGGGGAACCATCATGACGCCGGGAGCAGAGCGGAAACCGGCAGCGCCCACCAGGGCTAGGAAGCCCACCGCGGCAACAATCCACGCTGGGTGAATCAGGCGCTTGCGCTGGGTTGACATTGCTCAAGCCTAGTAAGGAAAGGTTCCTGCAATCAGAGAAGATGTATTCACGATTCTCTCGGCAGACATCCAGCTTTCTCGTCGTAACATGGAGGCATGGATGTACTGCTCCCCGTACTTGGTCTCATTGTTGTTATCGCCGCCGTCGTAGGTATTTACCTGTGGTCGACATACAACGCACTGGTTACGCTCAACGTTCGCGTTGACGAAGCGTGGAGCGACATTACCGTCCAGCTCAAGCGCCGTGCGGATCTCATTCCGAACCTGATTGAAACAGTTAAGGGATATGCCGCCCACGAAAAGGGCGTCTTTGAGGCTGTCACCAAGGCTCGTGCCGAGACTCTTTCTGCCAGCACTCCTGCTGCCGCAGCTGAGGCTGAAGGCCACATGCAGTCTGCACTCAAGAGCATCTTTGCTGTGGCAGAGGCCTACCCTCAGCTCCACGCCAGTGAAAACTTCCTCCAGCTCCAGGGTGAACTCGTTGACACCGAAGACAAGATCCAGGCTGCTCGCCGTTTCTATAACGGTGGCGTTCGTGAGTTCAACACCAAGATCCTCACCTTCCCCAACAACATGTGGGCAAACAAGTTGAAGTTCGACAAGCGCGACTTCTTCGATGTTGCGGACGCTGCAGCAATTGCTGAGCCTCCACGTATTCAGTTCTAATCAGAACCCTCGAGAGCTAGAGCTCTATGTATTCCGCTATTGCTGCGAATAAGCGCAACACCATCTTCATCATGTTGGTGTTCCTCATCATCATTGGTGGCTTGGGCTGGTTCGCTGCCTATATGTATGGCGATATCAACATCGCCATCTTCACGGTGGTCATCGCTGCTGCCTACGCCTGGTTCCAGTACTACCTTGCTGGGTCCCAGGCGCTCTCGATGGCGGGTGCCATCGAGATTCAGAAGGCAGACAACCCCAGGTTGTTCCGCATCGTGGAGAACCTCTGCATTGCCACCGGCACTCCGATGCCCAAGGTGTACATCATCAATGATCAAGCCCCCAATGCCTTTGCAACGGGACGTGATCCACAGCATGCCTCGGTTGCTGCCACTTCAGGTCTTCTTGACCTGATGGATGACGCTGAGCTCGAAGGCATCATGGCTCACGAGCTCGGTCACGTGCGTAACTACGACATTCGCGTCTCCATGATTGTGTTTGGTTTAGTTGTCGCCGTCGGTTTCCTCGCAGACATGCTTGTGCGCATGTCCTTCTTTGCTGGAAATCGCCGAGACGACAACGGTGGTGGCGGAAACCCTGTGGTGATGATCTTTGGCCTGGTGGCCATGATCATTGCCCCTTTGGTTGCCACCATGGTTCAGCTCGCGATTTCCCGCCAGCGTGAATACCTTGCAGATGCCACGGGAGCACTCACCACTCGCCACCCTGAAGCATTGGCTAGTGCCCTGCAGAAGTTGGGCGCCTATGGACGCCCCATGCAAAAGCAGAGCTCGAGCATGGCTCACATGTGGATTGCAGACCCCGAGAAGCCAGGCCTGGCAGAGCGCATGCTCTCGACCCACCCACCCATCGCGGAGCGCATTGAGCGTCTCCACGAAATGGGTGGAAAGTTCTAGTGCCCTAAGATTTGGTTATGACCTCGAAGCACGTCGCTGGCCCCACTCTGGAAGAGTTTGAGGCTGCCCGCGCCACCGTGGCCAAGGTGGCACAGTCCACCCCGATGGAAACTTCTCGTTACCTCAGCAGCGTTCTGGGTTCGGAAGTCTTCCTCAAGTGCGAAAACCTGCAGCGCACCGGAAGCTACAAGCTCCGTGGTGCTTACAACCGTCTTTCCCAGCTCACCGCCGAAGAGCGAGCAAAAGGTGTCATTGCCGCATCCGCAGGCAACCACGCTCAGGGTGTGGCTCTGGCTGCTCGAGAGCTAGGAATCAAGGCGACCATCTTTATGCCTCTGGGTGTTGCTCTTCCCAAGCTCGAAGCAACTCGTGAATACGGTGCTGAGGTAGTTCTCACTGGAAACATCTTCAACGAGTCGCTCAAAGCTGCCAAAGATTTCGCTGCCGAGTCTGGCGCCATCTTCATTGCTCCTTTCGATCACGAGCACGTGGTTGCTGGTCAAGGAACTCTCGGTCTTGAAATCCTGGACGAAGTTCCTGACGTGGACACCATCATTGTTCCTATCGGTGGCGGTGGCCTCATCTCTGGTGTTGCCTCTGCAGTGAAGCAGAAGGCTGCCAAATTGGGCCGCACCGTGCGCATCATTGGTGTGCAGGCAGAGAACGCTTCGGCCTATCCCGCATCGCTGGCTGCTGGTGAACCCGTCACTGTGGATGTTCATCCCACGATTTGTGACGGTATTGCCGTTGCGCGCCCGGGAACTCTGAACTTCGAGATCATCAAGGACACCGTTGATGAAGTCGTCACCGTCTCTGACGATGACACCGCACGTGCATTGGTCATGCTGCTCGAGCGAGCAAAGCTCGTCGTCGAGCCAGCAGGTGCTGTGGGCGTTGCCGCCATCATGGCCAAGAAGATAAAGAAATCTGGAAAGACCGTAGCCATCCTCTCCGGTGGAAACATTGACCCTCTACTGCTTCAGCGCATCGTGGGTCACGGTCTTGCTGCCTCTGAGCGTTACCTCAAGCTCCGCGTCATGCTCCCTGACCGTCCTGGTCAGCTAGCTCGCACAGCAGAGATTGTGTCTGAGCAGAACGCGAACGTAGTTGAGGTACTTCACACTCGTCACGGACGCGGACTGCAGATCAGTGAAGTCGAGCTCGAACTCCACATAGAAACCCGTGGCAAGGAACACCGCAAGCAGGTCGTCAAGGCACTTCGGGACGAAGGTTTCAAGGTTCGCATCAGCGACGACATCTAGGACTTAACGAACAACGCCTCCCCATTGGGGAGGCGTTGTTGTTTAAAGCTCTGTTAGCCAGTGAAAGTGGCAACGTTGATAACCTCAACGGCAATGTCTTTGCCGTTAGGGGCAGTGAAGACAGTCTTCTCGCCGACCTTGAGGCCCAGGATGGCAGCACCCATGGGGCTGCTTTCGCTATAGACGGTGTAGTCGGTTCCGGCAGCAATCTCGCGGTTACCGAGGAGGAACACAGATTCTTCGCCAGCAATGTTGGCGGTGATGACCGTTCCGGTCTCCACAATGCCGTGGCTCTCAGGAGCTTCGCCGACCTTGACGTCCTTGAGCAGTGCGGTCAGGGTGCGAATACGAGCTTCGATCTTTCCCTGTTCGTCCTTGGCAGCGTGGTAGCCACCGTTCTCCTTGAGGTCACCCTCTTCGCGGGCAGCTTCAATACGCTTGGCAATCTCTTCACGACCCTGAACGCTGAGGGTGTCGAGTTCTCCCTTGAGACGGTCATACGCCTCTTGGGTGAGCCATGTTTCTTTGATTTCTTCGCTAGCCATAGGTTTCAGCCTAGGTGAGCCAACAACGGTAAACCAAACCCGTGGTGGCGGGCTGGCTGGTGATGATGGTCTCTGAAATATCGCGGATGCGCTGCTCGGATGGTGGGTAGACAAAGACCTTCCACCCCACAATGGCAAAGGAAGTGTTCTGTGCTTGGATAGCGCAGGCCACTTCGTGGCCTGGTGTTGCCGTCAGCTCGAATTCCACGGTCACGCTTGTGTCCGTCAAGTTGTTGTAGCCGAGGTCTCTGGCTTCTGCTTTGGGGCCAAAGCCCATCGCGTCGGTACTGATGCCCCAGGCCATGACTGCAATGATGATCACTGCTGAGGTGATGATCACGCCGAGGTTGCGGCGGATGGGTCCCCGAGGAGTCGCTGGACGACCGTAACGGTCAGCGAGAGTGTTCTCGGTGCTCATGGGACTCCTTGTGCAAAGCGGGCTCACAGGTTTTCGGCGGTACGCTCTATATCAAGGCTATTGGCTAGAAACCCCTCGGAGGAACCGTGCTGTTTGCAGAAGAAACCATTGACCCACAGTTGGTCTCACCTGGTGCTGTTGGTTTCTTTGCCACCATCCTGGTTGCTGGCCTGACCTTGCTCTTGCTTCTGGACATGGTTCGCCGGATGCGCAAGGTCAACATGCGTGCAGACATTCAGTCCAAACTGGACGCTGAAGAAGCTGCCGAAGGTTCAGCCTCAGAGAAGTAGCGCAATGTCCAACCAGTTTGGGATGTATTCAGAGCAATACAGCAATGACTTCTCGAAAGAGCAGAACGAACAGTTCACAGCTGCTTTTGACGCCATTACACAGCAGTTTGTTGCTGGCATGAACGAAGGTTTGCCTGCGAGCGCTAATGCAGTCCAGGAAGCAGTGCGTCAGCACTACGAATTCACTTCCCAGTTCTGGAAGCCCACTCGCGAGGCCTACAAGAACTTGGCACTCAGTTACATCATGCCTTCGCCCTATCGGGATACCTATGAAGGTATTGCCGAAGGCCTAGGTAAGTATCACTACGACGCAATCGTCGTCTGGGCGGACAACAACCTCTAAGCGTTATAAGCGGGGTGCAGAGCAATCAGCAAGATTGCCGTCCAGTGGCACATAAATGCCACCACCGTGAGGGTGTGGAAAATCTCGTGGAAGCCGAAAACTCCAGGAATGGGGTTGGGCTTCTTCATGCCATAGATCACAGCACCTGCGGTGTACGCAAGACCACCCAGGATGACGAGCACCATCATGGCCACGTTGGCTTGGAAGAGGTCAACCACGTACATCATGGCGGCCCAGCCAAGCAGGATGTACAGAGCAACGTAGAGCCAACGTGGTGCGTGCACCCAGAACACCCGGAACAAGATTCCTAGAGTCGCACCAATCCAGACCATGACCAGCAGCAGCACGCCCTTGCTGGGTGGCAGCGCCAGTACCGCCAGAGGCGTATATGTACCGGCAATAAGCAAGAAGATGTTCGCGTGGTCAAAGCGCTTGAGCATGACCTTGGCCTTGGGGCTCCAATTGAAGCGGTGATAGAGCGCAGAGATCCCAAACAGCAAGAGCGAAGTGGTCATGAAGACTGCGGAGCTCCACTTTGCTGCGGGGCCATCAGCCAGCACAATCAGGACAATTCCCGCAGCTATAGCCAGGGGGAAGGTACCGGTGTGAATCCAGCCACGCCAGGTGGGCTTCACCTCAACGTGGGGGTAGGACTCAGCATCTTCGATTAGCGGCAAGCTCATGTTTTTCAGCCTACGCCTGTTGATTGTGACGAAGCTGGGCGTAGCCCCTGATGTTGAGGCTGTTGTTTCGGTAAAGTCGGGGACGTGATGTCGCGCGCAAATAAGACAGGTCTGCTCTACGGCCTGTACCAAAAGCGTCTGCGTCGGGGGCTCAACAAAGACAATCTTCCGCACCACATTGGAATGATTGTTGACGGCAACCGACGGTGGGCCAGGGAGCGGTTCTTAGAGAACCCTTCGCACGGTCACCGTGCGGGTGCCCAGAAGGTTCCCGAGTTCCTGGTGTGGTGTGACGAAATCGGCATTGGCATGGTCACGCTGTATCTTCTCTCCACAGATAACCTCACCGGTCGTGACCAGGGAGAGCTCGGAGAGCTCTACGGCATCATTGGCGAACTGGCAGAAGGCCTCTCGCATTTCCGCAACTGGAAAATCAACCACGTGGGTAAGGACGATGTCCTTCCGAAGGATCTTCTTGCGACACTTCTCGAGGCAGAAGATCGCACCAAGAACAACACTGGCCTGCACGTGAACCTGGCTATTGGTTACGGCGGCCGTGCCGAGATCGCTGACGCGGTGCGTAGCATCATCTCCGAACACCAAGGTCATGGCGGCAGCCTGGACCAGCTTGCAGACAAGCTCACCCCTGAACTCATCAGCGATCACCTCTACACCGGCGGACTGCCAGACCCTGACCTTGTGATTCGCACCTCCGGGGAACAGCGCCTGTCTGACTTCATGTTGTGGCAAAGCGCGCACTCTGAGTTCTACTTTGTGGAAGCGCTCTACCCCGACCTTCGAGAGGTGGATTTCCTTCGCGCGATGCGTGACTACTCACGTCGTGAACGTCGTTTTGGTGGCTAACAAACCTTCGATTGTTACGCCAAGGTGACACTTAGCTGAACGGCGGGCGTGTCGTCACCAAAGTCTGTCTCCACAGTCTTAGTTTCATCACATGAGCCCACAAAGTAGTGGCGCTAAGACTGGTCAGTCCGGTCAGCGCCAGAAGTCCACTTCCTCATCTACAACCGAGCGTGTCTATGTCTTAGATACCTCGGTTTTGTTGTCTGACCCCCAGGCACTCTTCCGCTTCGCGGAGCATGCGGTGGTCATTCCCGTGGTGGTGATTAGTGAGCTCGAGAAGAAACGACATGATCCAGAAATCGGTTACTTCGCTCGTCAGGCACTGCGCATCCTTGACGACCTGCGCGTCAAGCACGAACGTCTCGACTTCCCCATCCCCATCGGGGAGGGCGGTTCGCTTCGAGTTGAGCTGAACCACTCCAACCAAGCAGTGCTTCCTTCGGGGCTCCAGCTCGGGGACAACGACAGCCGCATCTTGGCTGTCGCCATGAACCTCGCCAACGATGGCCTGAACGTCACCGTGGTGTCCAAAGACCTCCCCATGCGCGTCAAAGCATCATCCATTGGTATGAGTGCCGAGGAATACCGTGCTGAGCTTGCTGTCGACAGTGGCTGGACCGGCATGGAAGAGATCACCCTCAGCGCTGATGAGATGGCTGTTCTCTATGAAGAAGAAGTCATTCGCACCAGCGTTGTGAAAGACACCCCCATCAACACCGGGCTCGTGATCCACTCCGACCGGGGCTCTGCACTGGGTCGTGTGACAGATCGCGGCGAGATCAACCTCATCCGCGCTGACCGCGACCTGTTCGGGCTGCACGGCCGTTCGGCCGAGCAGCGCCTCGCTATCGACATGTTGCTAGACCCCAGCATGGGAATCATCTCCATGGGTGGATCTGCAGGAACTGGTAAGTCAGCTCTGGCGCTGTGTGCCGGGCTGGAAGCAGTGCTCGAGCGCCAGCAGCACAAGAAGATCATCGTGTTCCGTCCTCTCTATGCAGTAGGTGGCCAAGAACTTGGTTACCTCCCCGGTGACAAGGACGAGAAGATGAACCCCTGGGGTCAGGCCATCTTTGACACCCTAGGCGCTCTAGTCTCCGACAACGTCATGAACGAGGTCGTGGACCGCGGCATCCTTGAGGTGCTTCCACTGACCCACATCCGTGGCCGTTCTCTCCACGATGCCTTTGTCATCGTGGATGAAGCTCAGTCACTTGAACGTAATGTCCTCCTGACGGTGCTCAGCCGTATTGGTCAGAACTCCCGCGTGATCTTGACCCACGATGTTGCCCAGCGAGACAACCTGCGGGTTGGTCGCCACGACGGTATCGCCAGCGTGATTGAAAGCCTCAAGGGTCAACCCCTCTTTGGTCACATCACCCTGACCCGCTCCGAGCGCTCCGCAATCGCCGCGCTCGTCACCGACCTCCTGGAGCGCCAGGAAGTCCTCTAAACGCCACGCGAATAGTCGGGGAGGAGAACACTCTTCGTCGGCTCACCCGCGGACTGTGGAAAGCCCTCGCCAAGCGAGGGCTTTCTGCATTAGTGTCTGGGCATGACGCTGTGGCAAATCATTCCCCTCGCTTACCTCGCGGTGGTGACGATTCCGTTAGTGCGTATTGATTGGAAGACCCACAAGCTCCCTAATGTGTGGGTGATGCCTGGTTATGCGGCACTGGTCATTGCGTGGATTGGCGTCTGGATGACCACGGGTGAATACCCGATGATTCCGGCGATTGCTGCTGCCGGATACTTCACCTTCATGCTGTTGCTCAGCTATGGCGGCGGGATGGGCATGGGAGACGTGAAACTCGCTGGCCTACTGGGAGGCGCAGCAGGACTTATTGGTGTCCCAGCGGCCATCTTGTCGCCTGTGCTGGCCTTTGTTGCCGGGGGAGTGGCGTCACTTGTGGTGCTGATTGCCACGTTCGCCAAGCGCTCTGATCTTCCGTTGAAGCAAGCATGGGAAGTGACCAAGCAGACTCGGATTCCTTTTGGGCCCTTTATGTTGTTGGGATTCTGGGTAGCGGCAGCCTTGATCTTTTTCGTTGAATGAAATGAGCACGTCTCATTACACTGAAGGTGCGGGTTACAAATAGGAGGTGACCGCATGGGTGACGCAGAGATTCGCGAGAGCGGGCAGTCAGTTACCTCGCGCGCGCTGAGTATTCTCGCTGCCTTTGAAAACACCACCGGTTCTCTCTCTGTCTCGCGTATTGCTCAGCGAGCTCATTTGCCTCTGTCGACTACTTACCGCCTGATTGCGGAGTTGGAAGAGTGGGGTGGGCTACGCCGCGGTTCTGATGGCAAATATCAGATTGGCTTCCGCATTTGGGAGCTGGGACAGATGGCGGGACGTCGCTTGCGCGACCGTGCCCACCCTTTCTTGCAGGACTTGTTTGAACTTGCTCACGAGAACGTTCACATGGCTATTCGTGAGGGTGTTCAGTCTCTCTACGTCGACAAGATTTATGGCACCAAGCACATGCCGAAGATTTCTCGTCTCGGCGGCCGTTTACCTCTCCACGCCACTGCAGTGGGCAGGCTTTTGCTGGCTTCCCAGCCCGACTGGTTCGTTGATGCTTATCTCGAGCGTGAACTCGAAGCGCCTACGCCCAAGACGGTGACCGATCCAGTTGAACTGCGCGCCATCATCGAAGAAGTGCGTGCAACCAACTACTCCGTGACAAACGAACAGATGCGCCTGGATGCCATGTCCTTGGCGGTTCCTGTGGTCTTCAACGGGGGAGTTGTGGCGGCCGTGGGCCTTGTATTTGACTCACACCGCTCGCGAGAAGTGCCACGCCTACTTCCCATGCTGCGAGGCACGGTGGAGCGCATTGAAAACGTCATGCGCGGCGGCACTGCAGGCCTGCACTAACGCCCGTTTTTCCACTTACACAAACAGACATCTAACTTTCTCATTCAATGAGAAGTTTTTGTATACGCCACTTGATATTCGTTACAAGATGAATTCATACGTATTCAAGGAGGAATGTGTTTATGTCGAACACAGTTGTTGACGAAGTCCAAATGGGTAAGAACTACCACGGATTCGTGCCATTCAAACTGACCGATCCCTTCCCTGCATGTGAAGAACTCCGTGCTGAAGCTCCTGTCATGTGGGATGACCGCATCAACATGTTCGTTGTCTCTCGCTACGAAGACGTCAAGTATGTCTTTGACAACTGGGAGCTCTTCTCTTCCAAAGACGCACAGGCTCCCATCCGCCCCCTTGGCGCATCCGCCAAGAAGGTCATGGAAGAAGGTAAGTTCACCACTTACTCAGGTCTTTCTGCCCGCATTCCGCCAGAGCACACCCGCATCCGTGAGGTTGCCACCAAGGCATTCACTCCTCGCCGCTACAAGGTTCTTGAACCCTACATTCGTGAAAATGCTGATCGCCTGATTGAAACCATGAAGGCTAAGGGCACCAACTCCGGTGACATCCTTCCTGAACTGGCATGGGATCTCCCCACACTCACCATCTTTGCTCTGATTGGTGTCCCCGTGGACATGATCGAACAGGTCAAAGAGTGGGCCGGTTCTCGTGCAACTCTGACCTGGGGAGACCTCAGCGATGAAGAGCAGATCCCACACGCACACAACATGGTTGCCTACTGGAACTTCTGCCAGAAGCTCGTTGCTGACGCCAAGGTGACCCCAGGTGACAACCTGGTGACTGACCTGGTCAACCTGCAGGCTGCTGGCGATGACATCTCTGATCACGAGATCGCATCTTTCCTCTACAGCCTTCTCTTTGCAGGCCACGAGACCACCACCACCTTGATTTCCAACTCGGTCGTTCAGCTCATGCAGAACCCCACCGCATGGGAAGCCATCAAGGCAGACCCTTCAAAGATCCCGGGTGCAGTGGAAGAAGTACTGCGCACCGCAGGGTCAATCTTCTCCTGGCGTCGTACCGCCATGGTCGACACCGAGATCAACGGTGTCGCTATCCCCAAGGAATCGCAGATTCTGGTCCTGATGGGTTCAGCAAACCGCGACCCAGAGATGTTCCCAAACCCCAACAACTTCGATATCACTCGCGAGAACGCTCGTCAGCACCTCTCCTTCGGATTCGGTATTCACTACTGCATCGGAAACATGCTTGGAAAGCTGCAGACCAAGGTTGCTCTCGAAGAATTGGTCAAAAATGTGCCAACTATGCAACTCGCGCCCGGAACTGACATTGAGTTCGGAGACAACCTCTCCTTCCGTGTTCCCGTCGCTGTACCCGTCGTCTGGTAATCACCACAACCCTCTAAGGAATCAAGCAATGTCGCTTTACTCTTTCCCGTTTGACAGCACGGAAACTCCCGAGCACGATCGCCTCGGCGGTAAGTGCACCTCGTTGGTCATCATGACCAACGCCGGTATGCCTGTGCCTCCCGGATTCGCCGTCACCACCGACGCTTTCGACGCTGTGATGAACGACACCAAGCTGCACGACCAGATTGCCGCTCACCTCAAGGGCCTGGATTACAACAACCCAGCTGAGTTGGACCGTCAGGCTGCACTCATTCGTGAGCTCATCTTGACTCAGGAAGTTCCTGAAGCTGTGCGCCTCGAAGTTGTGGCTGCGTACAACCGTCTGATGGAGATTTGTGGCGGAGAAGTACCTGTTGCTGTTCGTTCCTCTGCAACCGCGGAAGACCTCCCTGACGCGAGCTTCGCTGGCCAGCAGGACACCTATCTCTGGATTATTGGTGAGCACAACGTGATGCAGAAGGTCCGCGAATGCTGGGCTTCTCTCTACACCGCACGTGCCATCAGCTACCGCGAAGCAAACAACATCCCCAGCGAAGGCCTTTCTATCGCTGTGGCTGTGCAGAAGATGGTCAACTCACGTTCTTCAGGAGTTGCCATGACCATCGACCCCACCACCGGTGACCGCACCAAGATCGTGATCGACTCCAGCTGGGGCCTCGGCGAAATGGTTGTTTCTGGTGAAGTTACCCCCGACAACTACGTCGTGGACAAGGTCATGCTTTCTGTGGTTCGCCGCATTGTTTCTGACAAGCACGAAGAGCTCGTTCCCAACGGCCGTGGTGGCATCGTCCGCCGCGAGGTTGAGGAAGAGCGTCGTAACTCTCCCAGCTTGAGCGAAGAAGAGATCGTCTCTGTCGCCAAGCTCGCTAAGGCAGCCGACAAGCACTATGGCTGCGTTCAAGACGTCGAATGGGCGATCGATGCCGATCTGCCCGATGGCGCAAATGTTCTTCTTCTGCAAAGCCGCCCCGAAACGGTGTGGTCACAGAAGGAGACGCCGGTAGCAAATCTTTCTGGCGGAGCAGGAATCGAGGCCATCACGCGCTCGCTTCTGGCTTCGATAGAAAAAAACAAAAAGTAGTACTACTTCACCACCCACCTCGAGAAAAGAAGAAAGGTCGTCGCAATGTCGCCACGTGCCGCTAAGAGCTTCCCCTCGCCATACTCACTCAAGACCCCTAAGGGTGCTGAGGGATGGCAAGAGCTCTACCCCTATTACCTGGTTTTCCAGGACAGCCAGCGTAAGGAAGAAGAAGCCAAGTTCTGGTTCTGCGATTCCCAGCACTGGCCCAACGTGTTCAAGCCTTTCGAGGTTATTGGTGTGGAGTTCGCTTCTCGCTGCCTCGGTGCTTACAACACTCGCCACTACATTGTTCCCCCAGCGAACGGTATCGACTTCCGTATCCACATGGGTTACAACTACTTCAGCCCCGTCGGTGTAGCTCCTGAGCTCATCGGTGACCGTGTTCCTCACTTCATGGAGCGTGCTGGTCACTACTTCCAGAACTGGGGCGACCTGCTCGAGAACTGGAAGAAGAAGGTTCTCAAGAACATCGAAGAGATCGACGCGATCAACTTCGAAGCACTTCCTGACATGGTTCCTCTTGAAGACATCAAGAGCGGTAAGGGTATGGACCCTTCCGTTCAGATGTTCGAAGACTACGACCGTCTGATCAGCCTTGTGTACCGCAACTGGGAGCACCACTTCGAGTTCCTCAACCTCGGTTACGTTGCGTACCTTGACTTCTTCGGTTTCTGCAAGGAAGCATTCCCCGGAATCCCCGACCTCGCTATCGCCAAGATGGTTATGGGTGTGGACTCGGTACTCTTCCGTCCAGATGACGAGCTCAAGAACCTTGCTGACCTTGCTGTGAAGCTGGGCCTCACCGCACAGTTCGCAGGTCACATCAACGCTGAGAAGACTCTTGCAGCAATTGCAGCAGCCCCCAAGGGTGCTGAATGGCTCAAGGCATTCGAAGACGCTAAGGACCCTTGGTTCAACTACACCGTAGGTAACGGTTTCTATGGAACCGACGTTTACTGGCGTGACAACCTCGACTTGCCAGTGGGATACATCGCTGACTACGTTGAGCGCGCAGCAAAGGGCGAGCAGCTCCACCGCCCCAAGGACGCACTCATCGTTGAGCGTGACCGTATTGCTGGCGAATACGCTGAAGCACTCTCGGGCGAAGCAATGGAGACCTTCCAGGGCAAGCTCGGCCTCGCACGCGCTGTGTACCCCTACGTAGAAGACCACAACTTCTACATCGAGCACTGGACAATGGGTGTCTTCTGGCGCAAGGTTCGCCAGCTTGGACAGCTCCTCGCTGACCAGGGCTTCTGGGCAAACGCAGAAGACATTCTGTACATCGACCGCAACCGTGTTCGCGAAGTCATGTTTGACTACGCAAACGCATGGGCAGTCGGTACCGAGCCCATCGGTCCCAAGTACTGGCCAGCAGAAATTGCTCGCCGTGCAAAGATCGTGAACGCTCTGGCACAGAACCGTCCAGCACCTGCATTCAACGAGCCTCCTGCTGAGATCAGCGAGCCCTTCACCGTCATGCTGTGGGGTATCACTACTGATCAGGTTCAGCAGTGGCTTGGTGCCGACTCTGGCAACAAGAACGAACTCAAGGGTATGGCTGCATCTGGTGGTGTAGCAGAAGGTAAGGCTCGCGTTATCTTCAGCCCTGACCAGCTCGGCGAACTCGAGCAGGGCGAAATTCTGGTTGCTCCTGTTACTGCTCCTTCATGGGGTCCAGTATTCGGAAAGATCAGTGCTACCGTCACCGACATCGGCGGAATGATGTCTCACGCAGCTATCGTCTGCCGTGAGTACGGACTCCCTGCTGTGACCGGTACCGGTAACGCTTCGACCACCATCAAGACTGGTATGACGTTGCGTGTCGATGGCACCAACGGAACCGTCGAGATCATCAAGAAGTAGCACTCACCACACCATGAAGCGCGTATCCCGTTCCCCCGTCAACCACTTAGGTCGCGACGTCTCCCACAAGATTCCTTCGTGGCAGAACGTCCCCGGCCTGGTGGCCATGGGGGAGCGGGATGCTCGCATCTGGGAGCTCGCAACTCCCTACCTGCAAACCCGCGATAACGATGTGCACACTTTGTACTCCTTCGCTATCGCCAACCAGCTTGTCACTCGCATCCCTGAAGCTAACGAACACATCGTGCTTCCGGCGATCATCTTGCACGACACTGGTTGGTCCACCGTGGACGAGCAAATCGCCTTCCAGGCGATTGCTCCTGACCGCGATGGAACCTACAACTGGGCTGTGTACCAGCACGAAAAAGAGGGTGCTCGCATTGCCCGGGAAATTCTGAGTGAGGTCGGATATGCCCAAGCGGATATTGATGAAATCTGCGAGATCATTGACGGCCACGACACTCGTCTGACGTCTCTCAGCATCAATGACTCCTGCGTGAAAGACGCAGACAAGATTTGGCGAGTCTCTCCCCACGGCGTTGATGTTGCGATGCCACGGTTTGGACTCGACCGGGATGAATCCCTGCGGATCAATGCATACCGCGCCTATGACGACCTATTCACTGATGCGGGTAAAGCCATGTCCTTGGCAATTATTGCCCTGGAGTCCATGGACATCAGCATTCAGATGAAAGAGATGCAAGAAAGAGGACGTGCCAATGTCACTACAACTGACTGGTAAAACTGTCATTATCACCGGCGCTGCTGGTGGACTGGGCCGTGCATTCGCGCTGGGCTTCGCCCGCGAAGGTGCGAACCTAGTGATTGCAGACATGAATGCTGCCGGCGCTGCTGAAACTGTTGCATTGGTTGAAGCTGAAGGCGTCAAGGCCATCGCGGTTTCGGTGAACGTCGCAGATAAGGCCAGCTGTGAAGCCATGGTGCAGTCCACGCTGGACGCTTTTGGTTCAGTTGATGTACTCATCAACAACGCTGCAATTTATGCCACCCTCGAACGCAGTGACTTCTGGGACATTGACCCCGACGAATGGGACAAGGTCATGGCTGTCAACGTCAAGGGTCCCTGGCTTGCTTCCGCTGCCTGCTACAAGCACATGGATGGCGGAGCCATCATCAACATTGCGTCTGCTACCTTCTTCAGCGGTTCACCACTGTGGATGCACTACGTGACCTCTAAGGGTGCACTCGTAGGTATGACTCGAGTCATGGCCCGCGAAGCAGGGGCCAAGAACGTCACCGTGAATGCGATTGCTCCTGGCTTTACCCTCACCGAGGCAAGCCTGGCTCAAATCGATGACGCTGCCAACTACGGTGTGAGTAGCCGCTCTATCAAGCGCGCCAGCCAGCCTGAAGACATCGTGGGCACCGCCCTTTTCCTTGCCAGTAGCAATGCCGGCTACATCACAGGCCAGACCATCATCGTTGATGGTGGCAAGCAGTTCATCTAAACCCTCCAGAAAGACAAGAAGACACATCATGCCCTCAGTTACCTATATCTCCCCAGACGGAACCGAAACCACTCTCGAAGCACGCGTGGGCGACTCTGTCATGGACACTGCTGTGAAGAACGGCGTCAAGGGCATCGTTGCTGAGTGCGGTGGCGCATGTGCATGTGCAACCTGCCACGTTTACGTTGATGAAGCTTTCTTGGCGGAGGCCGGCGAAGCTGGCCCTCTCGAGGATGACATGCTCGACGGTGCTGCTTCGGAGCGCACCAACTGCTCTCGCCTGAGCTGCCAGATCAAGATGAGCGACGCACTCGATGGTCTCAAGGTGACCATCGCTCCCGAACAGGTCTAATTCCATGTCAGAGCACATCCTCATCATTGGTGGCGGCCAGGCAGGAATGCAGATTGCCGTCACGCTCCGTGAGGAAGGCTTTGACGGCTCCGTCACCATTGTCGGAGAAGAACACCACGGTCCGTATCAGCGCCCGCCCCTCTCTAAGGCATACCTTGCTGGAGAGGCTGACGCTGAGACTCTGGAGCTGCGTAATCCCCAGTTCTATGTCGACAACAATATTGTCGTCATCCCTTCGGAGAAGGTTGTTTCACTCGCGTGGGGTGAAAAGCACGGTGTTGCCACGACCGAAACCGGTCGTGAGCTGCCCTTTGACAAGCTCGCACTTGCTACCGGCTCCGACCCCAAGCGGTTGACCTGCGAGGGTGCAGACCTCGATGGTGTGCTTTACATGCGTGGGCTGGATGACGCAAACGAGTTGAAAGCCCGCTGGGAGAAGATCCACAACATCGTGGTCATCGGTGGCGGCTTTATTGGTCTTGAAGTTGCTGCTGTAGCTCGCAAATATAACAAGCACGTCACTGTGGTTCACTCGCGCGACCGATTAATGTCTCGTGCTGTAGGTCCTGTGGTGAGTGAATTCTTCCTCGAAGCCCACATCAAGCGTGGTGCCGAGGTACTTCTTGACTCCAAGGTCACCAAGCTTCACGGTGAGAGCGGCACTGTCTCTGGAGTTGAACTCGCAGATGGCACCGTCATCCCCGCTGATGCAGTGATGGTTGGCATTGGTGTTTCCCCTCGCGGTGAACTTGCTACCCAGCTAGGCCTAGAAGTCAGCGATAACGGCGCCATTGTGGTCGACTCTCACGCTCGAACCTCAGACCCTCGTGTTGTTGCCTGCGGTGACGTTGCGTTGCTTCCTCACCCGTTGACTGGTGAGGGAATGGTCATGCTCGAGTCCGTTCAGAACGCGGTGGACCAAGCAAAGCTTGCAGCAAAGTCATTACTCGGTGGCTCGGAGGAATATCACGCTGTTCCGTGGTTCTGGAGTGACCAGGCAGAGCTGAAGCTCCAGATGGCGGGCCTTTCGCAAGGATTTGACCAGCAGGTTGTCCGCGGAAACCCTGACGAAGACAAGTTCAGCGTTCTGTATTACAAGAATGGCCGCATCATCGCCGTTGATGCCGTCAACGACGTTCTCGACTATATGGCGGTGCGCCGTGCATTGACCGCCGGCCAGAACATCCCTGCCGATTTAGCAGCAGACTCCTCTGTTGCATTGAAGACACTCGTCACTGACTAACGAAGGCGCATGATGGAATTCACACACTCCCTGAAGGATGTTCCCACTTTGGGTAACGGGGCACTCCCCACTGGCACCTATGACAGCGTCGACAACATCTGGAAAGCCGTTGAGCCCTTCACCCGCTCACGCATGAATGACATCCACTTGCCGCTGACACTCCTCTTTGCAGAGTTCTTGCTCGACGTTCACCCGGAGGCTGATCCACAGGTCACCCGCGTTGCAGCGATGCTGCATGACGCTGGTTGGGCTCGAGTCGATGAGGACAAGATTCTCTCCGAAGGTTTCCGCAGTGAAAACTTTATGACCAGCGATGTTCGTGTTCAGCACGAAATCTTTGGTTGTGACATTGCCCGTGAAATTCTTCCTGGCTGTGGCTATGACGATGAGTTCATCAAGAAAGTGACCGACATCATTGACGGTCACGACACTCGTCCCGTCAGCCACAGTATCGAGGACTCGATCATGCGCGATGCAGACCGCCTCTGGCGCTTCAACCCTGTCGGTCTGGGCTTCTCCGCTGAATGGTTCGGTAAGACACCTCAGCAGATTCGACTCAAGCTGGAACAAGACATCATGCCCGAGATGATTACCCCCACCGGCCGCGCTATGGCCGAAGCCGAGTTGCAGCACTCCATTCGTGTGCTCTGCCTCGACGTTCTTTAACCCCAGATAGAAAACTGAAACGGAAAACTCATGACCGCACTAGAGATGTACACCGACGACCTGTTTTATGGTGGCCAGTGGGTTAAGTCAGGCTCCGGTGTCTTCATTGATGTCACCGATCCCGCGACAGAAGAAATCTGGGCACAGGTTCCCGCAGCAGACGAAGCCGACATCAACAAGGCAGTTGCTGCGGCATCTGCTGCATTCCGAGGTAAGGGATGGCGCGATATCAGCGCCGACGAGCGTGGAAACTACATGCGCAAGCTCGCTGATGAGTTCGAAGCTCGCGCAGAGGCACTCGCCAACATCATCACCAGCGAAAATGGAACACCCATTTCTGAGACCCGCTTGGCGGCTGGTCACGGTGCTGGTCTTCTTCGTTACTACGCAGGTCTGGGTGACTTTGTCGATAAGACAGACTCCCGCCCTTACCCTGACCGTCCAGGACACTACACGGAGGTTCACCGCCACCCCCGTGGCGTTGCGGCACTTATTGCTCCCTGGAACTACCCCGTTGCTTTGGTCATGATCAAGCTGGCTCCCGCACTCATTGCTGGCTGCACCGTCGTGATTAAGCCTGCAAGTGAAACACCTCTCGATCTGCGCATCCTGATGGAAGCATCTGTTGCTGCGGGACTTCCCGATGGTGTGATCAACCTCGTTACCTGCACACGTCACACCGTGGGCGCTCTCGTGGAGCACCCCGACGTGGCAAAGGTTGCCTTCACCGGTTCAACCGAGGTCGGACGCTTCCTGGCAGAGCAGTGCGGACGTTTGCTCAAGCCTGTGACCTTGGAACTTGGTGGCAAGTCGGCCAGCATCGTGCTGGAAGACGCTGACATGGAGTTCTTTGCCAAGTCGGTAACCCGCACCAGCCTTCGCAACACGGGCCAGACCTGTTACAACGCCACTCGTATTCTCGCTCCTCAGTCTCGCTATGACGAGGTTGTGGACGCCGTCGCAAGTGCAGTCAACAACTCTCAGCAGGGTGACCCCTTCAATGAGAAGACCGTCTTTGGCCCCTCTGCTTCCAAGAAGCAGTTCGACACGGTGACCAATTACATCAAGATCGGCCAAGAAGAGGGTGCCCGCGTGGCCACCGGTGGCTCAGGCCGCCCTGAGGGTCTCGACCGCGGTTACTTCGCTAAGCCCACTGTCTTTGCCAACGTGGATAACTCCATGCGTGTGGCACAGGAAGAAATCTTTGGTCCAGTGCTCGTAGTTGTTCCCTATAAGGATGAGCAAGATGCTGTGCGCATCGCGAACCAGTCGCCCTACGGCCTGGGTGGAAATATCTTCACTACCGACACTGACCACGGTGCTGAGCTTGCAGCTCAGATCGAGACTGGGTCGATGGGAATTAACTTCTACGCATCTAACCTGGCAGCACCGTTCGGTGGTTGGAAGGATTCAGGTGTGGGTATGGAATACGGTCCCGAAGGCATCAATGCCTACACTCGCCTGCAGTCCATTCACCGCGTGGGTGAAGCCAAATAATTCTTAGCTGTTGTCAGCCTGTGTAAACAGATCAACCAGTTCGGTCATGCTGTTCACGATCAGTTCTGGCTGAACGGATGGGTCTGCATTCTCGGCATCTTCACGTGAGCTTGTGCCGGTAAGAACCAGGCCTGCCAAAGCGCCTGCATTGCGCGCCATGGTGGATTCGAGCTTGATGTCGTCACCGATAACCAGGATGTTCTCCTGAGGAGTACCCAAGACACGGCTGACCACATTCATCGAGTGCTGAGAAGGCTTACCGAGGATCTCAAAGTCCTTCTTGCCTGTAACAAACATGAGGCCAGAGGTAATAAAGCCAGAGACGCCCACGTTGAGGCGGTCAGCAGAAGCAAACATAGGCGCATAGCTGGTGCAGTAGAGCTCTGCACCATCACGGATAGCTTCAGCAGCGAGCTGGATCTTGTCCTTGCCGAAGTTGGTGTCCCACCCAATCACCACGGCAACTGCTCCGTGCTTGGCGCCTTTGATGGCGGCAGGAACATCAACGACGTTCACGCCGCGCTCGCGGAAGTCTTCCAACATGCCTTCAGCGGCAAAGACAAGGATGGGCTGGTCGCCATACTTTTCCTTCATGACCTCGGCTGCGACAACTGCAGGGGTGAAGACGAGCTCATCTGGAATGTTAAAGCCCATGTCACGCAGGTGGTGAGCAATCTCCTTGGGGCGCTGTGCTGTTCCGTTGGTGAACACACAATATGCACGGCCAGTGTCTTGGGCGAGCTTGATGGATTCAATGGCGCCCGGAAGCACACTTCCGCCAGCGCCACTGGGGCCATCTGAGATGACAAGGCAGCCATCAATGTCGAACATGATGCCCTGGGTTGCCTTGAGGCGGGGGAGAAGGCTGCTGTTGGTCATGAGTATTCCTTGCATATTGCGTTGGTGTTATCGAGAAAGTGAAACTGTTGCGCCATCGCGCTGGACGGACAGGGATTTCCACGTTGGTAACGCATTCGCGGCATCGATGAACTCCTGAACGGAGTTCACAGAACCCGTTCCAGAAGACACACGAGCACCGGGTGACCACGCAGGAGCTGGTGCTGCGTTGATGGCAATCTCTGCTTGGTCGTGAGGCATCACGATGCGCAGAAGAAGATCTTCTTCGCTGAGCTTCTTGCCAAACTTACCGGTGTATTCGGCGTGAAGTTCTTCGAGGGTGCGCTCACGCTGTGCTGCCTTGAGCTCAGCAACGCGAGGGTTATCTGCCACGCGCTGCAAGATCTCAGGGATGATTTCGCCTTCGGGGGTGCCGAAGTCGCCAATCACGAACTTCACAACTTCGTCAGGGATGCGGCTGTAACGTTCCTGGCCGCTCTTTGCTGCCAAGACGTTCATCAGTGCCTGGCTTCCCACGAACTGGCTGAACGGGGTCACCATGATGGGATATCCCAGATCTGCACGCACCTGACCGGCTTCTTCAATCACGGCAGGAAGAGCATCGCTCATTCCGATTTCAGCCAGCTGGCGCTTGAGGGTTCCCATCATGCCGCCAGGAACCTGGTGACTGTGGAAGCTGAGGTCATACTCGTTGGGGGTGCCAGGAAGAAGCTTTTGCTTCTTGGCGAAGTCCCAGAGAAGGGCAGCACCTTCGGTCGCTGCTTCTCGGTCCAGATCAACCTCGATACCCAAAGCATCGAGGTTAGCCAGAACATGTTCCAAGCTGGGCTGGGCAGTTCCGTTAGAGAGTGGCCCCATACCGGTGTGAAGAACATCCACGCCGAGCTCGGCTGCCACGAGGTAGAGATGTGGTGCAGCGCCGGTGGTGCAGTGGCTGTGGAGTTCGAAGGTCTTGGTGCCCAGTGCTGCACGCATCTTCGGAACGAGTTCCTTGGTGCGCTCTGCGGTCAGCAGGCCACCGGGGTCTTTGAGGTAGACCGAGTCAATGTCTGCGCAGTTGGCATATGCAGTAGTTGCTGCCAAGAACTTCTCATCGGTGTGCACGGGGCTGGTTGTGTAAACCACACCGGCAAGCACATCAGTGATGCCCTCTTCTTTCGCCCATCTGGCAACCTTCATGGTCTGCTCGATGTCATTTCCAGGCTCGGCAATCATGATGCGGCTGAGGCCATGGCGAGCCATCACACGCAGCGACATCCGATACACCGACTCTTCAGCCTTCTCCCACGACATGAAGCGCATGCCGGTGGTGATGCAAGACAGGTGAGTGTTGGGGGCAGCAGCACGAACGCGGCTAATGCGCTCCCACGGATTTTCACCGTGGAACTTGGTTCCCATCACCAGGTGAGTGGAGCTGGTGAAGTCCAGGGCGTGCAGACCCATGCGCTCATAGATAGGCGCCATGGCTTCGGCCATGCCGGTGGTGATGCCAGTGGCAGCCCAGAGGCTCTGGTTGCCGTCTCGAATACTGGTGTCAACGATCTTGACGGGACCCTGGCGACGCTTTTCGCCAGTCAAACTCATCTCAGTCATTGTTCGCTGCCTTTCGTTCTTCCCAAATCGGTCCAAACCAGCTGGTGGGGACTTCTCCGGCAATGAAATCATCGTGGGAGAGTACGTATTCGAGCATGGGGAGTGTTGTTTTGAGCCCTGCAATCGTCGTGTTTTGTGCTGCGGCAAGTGCGCCTGCGACGGCGGCCTTGCGGTCGTGTGCTCGCACAATCAACTTGGCCATCAGGCTGTCGTAATAGGGAGGGAAGCTGTAACCAGTCTCCACCTGAGTATCAATACGAATACCGGGACCTTTGGGCCATGTGACTTCGGTCAAAACACCGGAGTTTGGCATGAAGTTGTTGTCTGGGTCTTCGGAGTTGATGCGCAGCTCAATCACGCTCACGGGAGGAACCGGTCCCACCTGTGGCAGCTCAGGATCCATACCTAATGCCAAGCGAAGCTGGGCAGCAACCAAATCCACGCCGAATGCCTCTTCGGTCACGGGGTGTTCAACCTGAATGCGGGCATTGACCTCGAGGAAAACCACGTCTTCACTCTGGGTGTCGACGAGGAACTCCACGGTGCCTGCACCGCGATACTTCAATGCCTTCACCAAACGGCGTGAAGAGTCATGCAAAATCTTGCGGCGTGCTTCGCTGAGACCCGGGGCTGGGCATTCTTCAATGAGCTTTTGGTGGCGACGCTGCACAGAGCAGTCGCGGTCGCCGAAGATCCAGGCGTTGCCTTCGCCGTCGCCGAAAACCTGTACTTCCACGTGACGTGCCAGACCGTAATAGCGCTCGAGATAGAGAGCCCCATTGCCAAAGGCAACCTCTGCTTCTTGCGCAGCCTGCGGAGCAAGCTCTTCGAGCTCATCGAGGTTAGTTACCAAGCGAATACCGCGACCGCCACCGCCGTGGATTGCTTTGATGAGCAGAGGGAAGCCGAGTTTCTCGCCCAGTGCGCGCACTTCGCTGGGGTCATTGATCTCAATACCCTGTGCAACAGGAACATCTGCATCAATGGCAACAAGTCGAGCACTTCCCTTATCTCCAACAGCACGCAATGTTTCAGGGCGAGGGCCAGCAAAGGCAATGCCTTCTTCTTCAAGAAGTTCACACAGCTTGGGTTGTTCACTCAAGAAGCCATAGCCCGGGTGAACGACGGCTGCACCGGCGTTCACGGCGGCCTGCGCCACTTGCTCAGGGCGTAGGTATGAGAGGTTGGCCTGGGCGGCACCAATCACGATGACCCGGTCAGCTGCCTTGGCGGCAGGGGAGTTGGCGTCAGCAACGCTGGCGGCAAGAACAGGAGATGCGCCAATGCGGCGAGCAGCCGCGATGATGCGCATCGCAATCTCGCCGCGGTTTGCGACGAGGACGACGGGCTTATCTGTGGTGGTCATGGCCGTGATTAGTTCAGTGTGATCTGAACGAGGGGCTGACCGAACTCCACCGCGTGGGAGTCTTCAACCAAGAACTCACCGAGTACTCCTGCCTTACCGGCCACGACGGGGTTCATCAGCTTCATAATCTCGATGATGCCGATGGTGGTCTCTGCGGTGACAGTGTCTCCAGGCTTGACGAATTCGTCCGCACCGGGTGAGGGGCGTCGGTAGAAGACGCCAATCATGGGTGCATCAATGGTGTCTCCGGCTGGAACAGTCGGTGCAGTCGGTGCAGCCGGTGCAGCCGGGGCTACTGCTGCAGGCGCGGCTGGAGCGGCAGTAACAGGTGCAGCTGAGGAAACGGGGGCCTCGGTGAAATTCTCATTCTTTGAGAGGCGTACTGAGACGTTCCCAAACTGAACGCTGGCGTTCTCGTAGTCGCTGTTGTTGAGCTGTTCAACCAGATCAAGCAGTTCTTGCCAGCTAGGAGTTTCAGACATGAGGACCTCGTATTCGGTGGTGTCGACGATGACAACGTTGTAAACCTGTCCTCAGTTTCCCCGGTATTACAGTGCAGTGCAACTTATTTTTTCATTCAGTGAAAAACTATTACTGACATTTCTTACTGTTCTGACTTAGAGTGAAACCACGATGTCCACCACGAGCTCAACTCCGCCCACTCCCTCGAAGTCCGTCACGGCGAGGGCGTTGAGTGTGCTTGGCGCTTTTAGTGCAGTGACGCCCAGGCTGAACCTGAGTCAGATCTCCCGAGCAACGGGTTTACCCGTGGCAACAGTTTTCCGTTTGGCGGGTGAGCTCGAAGACGGTGGCTTCCTGCAGCGTGACGGTTCTAACTTTTACAGCTTGGGTATCAAGCTGTGGGAGATGGGTTTACTCACTCCTGTGCACGGTCGTCTGCGCGAAATAGCAATGCCGTTCCTTCTGAACCTGCAGTACCGAACCAGAGAAACGGTGCAGCTTGCCGTGCTGGATGGTTTAGACGCTGTCTATGTGGAGAAGCTCACGAGCGAAGTCGGTGTTCCCATTCAAAGCAGGATTGGCTCGCGTATTCCTCTGCATGCCACCGCTGTGGGACAAGTTCTTTTGGCATATTCAGGTTCAGGTCTCATCGATCAGGTCGTAGATTCACCCTTGACCAAATACACCGAGGGGACAATCACCTCGAAGCGCACCCTTCTTCGAGAGCTTTCCAACGTTCGTGACCGGGGCTATGCCTACTCGGCAAGTGAATATCTCCCGGGAGCTGTTGCAATCGCGGCACCGGTCTTTGTCGGCGGCAAGATTGAAGCCGCCTGCGGTGTGGTCAACTACGACAACCGCGCGGATATTGAAGAGTGCTACTCCTCACTTCAGGAAGCCTGCACTGGCTTCGCAGCCCGTTTAGAAGAACTCAAGAAGTCTGGCCAGAGCTACTAACGCTCTGGAGTTACTGGAAGGAACGTCAATGTCGACAACACTGGGAACTGAACTTCGCCCTGCCCTGCCCCGTGATCTGTGGAACACCACTGAGATGGGTCGTTTCCTTGAACAGGTCGAGGCTCAACATGGCGTTCACTTCGACACCTACGACCAGGCATGGGCTTGGTCTGTGGCGAACCTCGAAGACTTCTGGCAGTCCATCTGGGACCACTTCGAGATTATTTCCCACGCTCCGCACACGGCTGTGTTGGGTAAGAAGACTATGCCGGGAGCCGAATGGTTCCCTGGTGCTCGGCTGAACTTTGCCGAGCACATCCACCGCGCACTTGTAACACACGCAGATGCCCCAATCCTGATCAACCGCAGCCAAACGACGGGCTCTTCCGAGTGGACGGGCCAGCGTCTACTGGATGAGATTGCTGCGCAGCGAACTGGTTTGATTGCACAAGGAATCGGCGAAGGTGACCGGGTCGTGGGCTATTTGCCCAATATTCCCCAGACAGTGGCACTGTATTTTGCAACAGCATCGCTGGGTGCTATCTGGTGTTCTGTTCCCCCTGAGATGGGGCCACAGAGCGTGCTCGACCGTATTGAGCAGCTAGAACCCAGCCTGATGATTGCCATTGATGGCTACAAATGGGGCGCGAAGGAAGTTTCTCGCATCGAGGAGCTCTCACGTATTCGCGCTGCCCTTCCTGCAATGAAGGTTGTTCTACTGCCCTACCTCGACCAGAACAGGGAGATTCCAGCCGCAGTCACCTCGTATGCAGAGTTCACGAAGAACACTGCACCGATGGAATTCGTTCCCGTTGCGTTCGAGCACCCACTGGTGATTCTGTTTTCTTCGGGAACGACCGGAAAGCCCAAAGCGATTGTGCACTGCCACGGCGGACTACTTCTGGAGCACTACAAAGACATTGCTCTCCAGTTCGATATTTCTGACCGTGACCGCACGTTCTGGTATTCCACCACTGGCTGGATGGTGTGGACACTCAGCGTCTCCTCCCTTCTCGTGGGCGCCGCGATGGTGATCATGGATGGCGATCCTGGTTGGCCGGCTCTTGATGGGGAATGGTCACAGTGGGCCGTGCTCGCAGAAACCAAGTCCACCTACCTCACCACTGGTTCTGCCTACCTGGCTGTGTGTGCGCACTCAGGTCTAACTCCCGGTAAGACCTGGGACCTTTCTCGCCTGCGCGAGATTCAATGTTCTGGTTCGCCTCTAGCAGCAGATGTTGCCGGCTGGGTCTATGCCGAGGTGAACTCTGACCTCGTACTCGCCCCGGCTTCTGGCGGGACAGATATCTGCAGTGGTTTTGTGTGTGGTTCGCCCCTTTCTCCCGTCAATGCAGGCGAGATGGCCGTGCGCCCTCTGGGCGCAGCGGTCTATAGCTGGGGTCCTGATGGGCAGGAAGTTTCTGGAGAACCTGGTGAACTTGTTTGTGTGGCACCGTTGCCTTCGATGCCTGCATTCTTCTGGGGGGACAAAGACTTCGAGCGTTATACCTCCAGCTACTTCGACACCTGGCCTGGCATCTGGCGTCACGGTGACTGGTTAATCCACACCGAGCGCAACACCTGGGCGATTACCGGCCGCAGTGATGCCACCCTCAATCGTGGTGGTGTTCGTTTGGGAACAGCTGAGTTCTATGCGATTCTGGACCCACGACCTGAGCTTAAAGACACTCTCGTGCTCCACTTCGAAGATCCAGATGGTGGCATGGGCGTCCTTGCACTGCTAGCCGTTGCTGCAGGAGATCTGGACGCCGCAGCGGCAGAGAAGGAACTCAAGACCTTCATTCGCACTGAACTCTCTCCACGTCACGTTCCCGATGTCATCGTGTGGGTTCCCAGTGTTCCCCGAACAGCCACGGGCAAGCGTCTCGAAATTCCTCTGAAGCGCCTTGTTCAGGGCATTGACACCGGTAACACCATTGATCGAGGTGTTCTGGTTCACCCTGAGGATCTCGATGGCATTGTTGCCGCACTCAAGGACGTAGTGAAGTAGTTCCGCTCTGGCTAAGGTGAAGCTATGACTGTTCCTGCCCTCTTTACTGTTTCCGAGAAGCCTGTTGCCGACCTCACGGGCGCAGACAATGTTTTGTTCCTGGGCAACGCCCTCGGCACCGATATCCACCTGTGGGACTTAGCCTTGCCCACTCTGGCCGCGAAGTACTCCGTGGTGCGTTTCGATATGCCAGGACATGGACAGTCTCCAGTTCCTGCCGATTCCTACACACTCGAAGAGATCGCTGATGCCCTCGTGGCCAAAGCGGACGAGCTTGGCGTCGAGAAGTTTGACTATGCAGGTGTCTCGGTTTCGGGAGCTATCGCGCTCGAATTGGCACACAAATACCCTGAGCGCATCAAGCACTCGATTGTGGTGTGCT
>ERZ1034361.93-NODE-93-length-60498-cov-11.060261_pt1 | contig 60498 bp, 72 predicted proteins | sample MGYA00520617_ERZ1034361 | MGnify/ENA primary metagenome ERZ1034361 (study PRJEB33736, sample SAMEA104284507) | Azolla filiculoides | biome: Urban; feature: Water surface; material: Ditch water | place: Netherlands | collected 2015-10-28 | depth 0-0.1 m ... | reverse complement strand
TGGGGCTGGATTTCATCCTGACCGCGATGATGTTCAGCATTTGAGGAGGACGGCATGCAACGTTCAAAAAATGATGTTTGGGTGGGCTTGTTTGTGTTGATTGGGGCCGCCGCGGTGCTGTTTTTGGCACTCAAATCGGCCAATTTGTTGACCCTGAATTTCAATTCGGACTATGCCGTGACGGCCAAGTTCGACAACATTGGCGGCCTCAAGCCGGGCGCTGCGGTCAAAAGCGCGGGTGTCGTGGTGGGGCGCGTTAAAAAGATTGAATTCGACGGTGAGTCGTTTCAGGCCAAAGTGACCCTGGCTTTGCAAGAACAAACCGCCTTTCCGCAAGACAGCTCGCTCAAGATCCTGACCAGTGGTCTGCTGGGTGAGCAGTACTTGGACATCACGCCCGGTGCGGACGAGAAAAACCTGGTGGCAGGCGACAAGATCGGATCCACCCAGTCAGCGGTGATCCTGGAAAACCTGATCAGCCAATTCTTGTACAGCAAGGCTGAGAAGTCCACGACAGAAGGACAAAAGCCATGAATTTCTCGATTCAACGAATTTGGATGTTGTGGGCTGCCTGCATTGTGTTGGCTCTGCAAGGCTGCGCAAGTGTTCCGCATACCGATGCACGTGACCCATGGGAGTCGATGAACCGAAGCGTTTACAACTTCAATGAGGTGCTGGACAACGTCGCCATCAAGCCTGCAGCCAAGGTTTACACCGCCGTGCTACCCAGTCCTGTGCGAACAGGCATACACAACTTTCTGGGCAACCTGGGTGATGTGTGGAGCATGGTCAACAGTGCTTTGCAATTGAAGGGCCAAGCCACGGTTGAAACATTCATGCGCATCAATGTGAACACGTTTTTGGGCTTGGGTGGTGTGCTGGATGTGGCGAGTGAAATGCGGCTTGAAAAGCGCAAGGAAGATTTTGGACAGACTTTGGGTCGTTGGGGCGTCAAACCCGGCCCTTATGTCGTGTTGCCCATTTTGGGGCCTTCCACCTTGCGTGACACCTTGGCCACGCCGTTGGACATGAAAGGTGACGTGGTTCAGCAGTTCAATGATCCTGCTACGCGCAACGTCTTGTCTGCCACCCGTGTGATGGACGTCCGTTCTGGTCTGCTTGAGTCGTTGGATGTCATCAAGGCAGCGGCTTTGGATCCATACACATTTGTGCGCGATGGGTACTTGCAAAAGCGTGAAAACGATGTGTACGACGGCAATCCGCCGTCGAATTTCGATTACTCCGAATCTGAAGCGCCTTAATTGAATCAAATGACATCAGCCTGCGCGCTCGTTACAGTTGTTGACAAAAGCGTGGTTGGTTGACCGTATAGTTGCCCCAATGAAAAACATGTCCGTATTGCCCTTGAACCGCCGCCATCTTTTGACTGTTGCCTCTGCGTTGGCGCTGTGCAGCGTCATGGTGCCTGCCTGGGCTGCCGACGAAGCCCCCGAGGCCTTCATCAAGCGCATCACCAATGAGACCTTGGACATCATCAAGGCCGACAGGACCTTGCGCAACGGCGATGTGACCAAAATCATTCAGTTGGTGGACACCAAGCTGATGCCGCATGTGAACTTCCGGCGCATGACCGCTTTGGCGACTGGACCGGCTTGGCGCAAAGCCACACCAGACCAGCAAAAGCGCTTGCAAGACGAATTCAAAATTTTGCTGGTGCGCACCTATGCGGGTGCGCTCACCCAGGTCAGCGATCAGGTGGTCGTGGTCAAGCCTTTGCGTGCAGGTCAGGAAGACAAAAATCTGGTGGTCAACACAGAGGTGCGGGGTAAGGGCGACCCAATCCAGCTGGACTACCGCCTTGAGAAAACACCCGGCGAGGGCGCTGGCTGGATGATCTTTGACCTGAATGTCCTCGGTGTCTGGTTGGTCGAAAACTACCGCACCCAGTTCACCAAGGAGATCAATGCCGGGGGCATTGATGCGCTGATCGCCAGCTTGGCCGCACGCAACAAGACCAACGCCAAGGCTTCTTGAACACCATCGACATGACAAGCCTGACATTGCCCGACACCTTGTTGCACGAACAGGCCAATGCCTGCCTTGCGCAGTGGGTGGTGCAATTGGCGCTGGAAACCAAGGTTGCGGTCGAGGTCGATGCATCGGCACTCGTCGAATTTGATTCCTCGGCTTTGGCGGTTTTGCTGGGTTTGCGGCGGGTCGTTGTGGCGCAAAAAGGCACATTGCAAGTGACCGGTATGCCCGCACGCTTGCGCCAATTGGCCAGCTTGTACGGCGTGCTTGAACTGCTTTCGCCTTCCTGAAAGTCTTATTTCAGGGTCTTTTTGCCCTGATTGCCCTGCCGCTGCCTGGTGCCTGCAGGCCAGCACTTAAAATAGACGTCTCCCATGTCTGCGCTCTCTTTTCAATCCGTCTCCAAAAGCTACCCTGCCAAGCAGGCTGGCGCAACCGCGTTCAAAGCACTTGACCAAGTCAGCTTTGATGTCCAGGAGGGGGAGTTTTTTGGCCTGCTGGGCCCGAACGGCGCAGGCAAAACCACCCTCATCAGCACCTTGGCAGGTTTGAGTCGCCCCACCAGTGGGCGCGTGCTGGTGCATGGCCACGATGTGCAGACCGACTACGCTGCTGCGCGGCGCCTTTTGGGCGTGGTGCCGCAAGAGCTGGTGTTTGACCCATTTTTCACCGTGCGCGAATCCTTGCGCATTCAATCGGGCTATTTCGGGGTCAAGAAAAACGACGCCTGGATCGACGAGTTGTTGGACAGCCTAGGCTTGACCGATAAAGCCAACGCCAACATGCGTCAGCTGTCTGGCGGCATGAAACGCCGCGTGCTGGTCGCGCAGGCTTTGGTGCACAAGCCCCGCGTGATCGTGCTCGACGAGCCCACCGCTGGGGTCGATGTGGAGTTGCGCCAGACCTTGTGGGCCTTCATTGCCAAGCTCAACAAGCAAGGCCACACCGTCTTGCTGACCACCCACTACCTGGAAGAAGCCGAGGCCCTTTGCGGCCGCATCGCCATGCTCAAGCGCGGTCAGTTGCTGGCCCTTGAGCGCACATCCGATTTGCTGCGATCAGCCACCAGCCAGGTGCTGCGCTTCAAGCTCGACGGTGAGCTGCCCGCTGCCGTGGCGGCCATCGCCCGTGTGACGGGCCGTATCGTGCAATTGCCGGTGCACAACGCGGTGGAAATCGAACAGCACCTGGCCACCATCCGCACCGCAGGTCTGGTGGCCGAAGACGTGGAGATCCGTCAGGCCGATCTGGAGGATGTGTTCCTTGAAGTCATGAACCGCAAGCAACCCCAGACTGGAGCCTCGGCATGACCGGTTGGCAAACCCTGCTCTACAAGGAAGTCCTGCGTTTTTGGAAAGTGGCTTTCCAGACCGTGGCCGCGCCCGTGCTCACATCGGTGCTTTACATGCTGATCTTCGGTCACGTGCTCGAAGACCACGTCAAGGTGTATGACCAAGTGCCTTACACCTCGTTCTTGCTGCCCGGCCTGATCATGATGGGGGTGTTGCAAAACGCTTTCGCCAACAGCTCGTCGAGCCTGGTGCAAAGCAAGATCATGGGCAGTCTGGTGTTTTTGCTCCTCACGCCCTTGTCGCACCGCAGCTGGTTTGTGGCCTATGTGGGCTCGTCCATCGTGCGGGGTTTGGCCGTGGGCCTGGGCGTGTTCGTCATCACGGGCTGGATGGTCAACATCAGCTTTGTCTATCCGCTGTGGATTTTGGCCTTTGCCTTCATGGGTGCGGCCATGATGGGTGCGTTGGGCGTGATCGCCGGTCTGTGGGCTGAAAAGTTTGACCAGATGGCCGCCTTTCAGAACTTCATCATCATGCCGATGACCTTTTTGTCGGGTGTGTTCTATTCCATCCATTCGCTGCCGCCGTTTTGGCAAAAGCTCAGCCATCTGAATCCGTTTTTCTACATGATCGACGGGTTCCGTTATGGTTTCTTTGGCCAAAGCGATGTCTCTCCCTGGATCAGTCTGGCCGTGGTGGGCGCTGCTTTGGCGCTCATCAGCAGCCTGACCCTTTCCCTTTTACGCACCGGCTACAAAATCCGGAGCTGACTCCCATGAACGCAGAGCAACTTCAAGCCATCATCGCCGCAGGCCTCGACTGCACCCACCTCACTGTGGAGGGCGATGGCCGCCATTGGAGCGCGGTCGTGGTGTCCGAGGTGTTCGCGGGCATGCGCCCGATTGCGCGTCATCAGCGGGTGTACGCCACACTGGGCCAAAAAATGCACACCGACGAAGTGCATGCCTTGTCCATGAAAACCTACACGCCTGCTGAGTGGGCCGCGCAAGCGAACTGAAGCCCAACTTTGATCTCCTGCCAAAACGCACCTGAGCTGACCCATGGATAAACTGAAAATTCGCGGCGGCAAGCGCCTGCAAGGCACACTCGATGTCGCAGGTGCCAAAAACGCAGCCTTGCCCGAACTGTGTGCGGCTTTGCTGAGTGCAGAGCCCGTGACCCTGCACAATGTGCCCCGTCTACAAGACGTGTCCACCATGCTCAAGCTGATCCGCAACATGGGCGTGACGGCCGAGCACCACGAAGACGGCCGCGTCACACTTGACGCCGGTGGCCTGAACAACCCTGAAGCGCCTTATGAGTTGGTGAAAACCATGCGCGCCTCGGTGCTGGCACTGGGTCCTTTGCTGGCCCGCTTTGGCCAAGCCAAAGTCTCGCTGCCCGGTGGATGCGCCATCGGTTCCCGACCTGTAGACCAGCACATCAAAGGCCTGCAAGCCATGGGTGCTGAAATCACGGTGGACCACGGTTACATGCTGGCCAGTTTGCCAGCCGGCCGCACCCGCCTGAAGGGCGCACACATCACCACCGACATGGTCACGGTGACGGGCACCGAGAACTTCATGATGGCTGCTGCTTTGGCCGAGGGCGAGACCGTTCTGGAGAACGCAGCCCAAGAACCAGAGATCACCGATCTGGCCGAAATGCTCATCGCCATGGGTGCCAAGATCGAAGGCCATGGCACCAGCAAGATCCGCATCCAGGGCGTGGAGCGCCTGCACGGCGGCCAGCATCAGGTGGTGGCCGACCGAATCGAGGCGGGGACGTTCTTGTGTGCGGTGGCGGCCACGGGTGGCGACGTGGTGTTGCGCCACGGTCGCGCTGACCACTTGGATGCAGTCATCGACAAACTGCGCGAGGCCGGGGCCACGATCGAAGCCGGTGAAGGCTTCATCCGCGTGAAGTCCGAAGGGCGCCTGAAGGCCCAGAGCTTTCGCACCACCGAATACCCGGGCTTTCCGACCGACATGCAGGCGCAGTTCATGGCGCTCAACTGCATTGCGCAGGGAGCGAGTAAGGTGACCGAGACCATTTTTGAAAACCGCTTCATGCACGTCAACGAGCTGGTGCGCCTGGGCGCACACATCCAGATCGACGGCAAGGTGTCGGTGATCGAAGGCGTGGAAAAACTCTCGGGGGCGACCGTGATGGCGACGGACCTGCGCGCCTCGGCCAGTCTGGTGATTGCCGGCTTGGTGGCCGAAGGCGAAACCATCGTCGACCGCATTTACCACCTGGACCGCGGTTATGACCGCATGGAAGCCAAACTCCGCGCTGTGGGCGCTGACATTGAAAGAGTGAAATGATCACGCTGGCCCTGTCCAAAGGACGCATCTTTGACGAAACCCTGCCGCTGCTCAAGGCCGCTGGCATCGAGGTGCTGGAAGACCCCGAAAAATCCCGCAAGCTGATTTTGCCCACCAACCAGGCCAGCGTGCGCGTGGTGTTGGTGCGCGCCAGCGATGTGCCCACCTATGTGGAATACGGCGGGGCCGATCTGGGCGTGACCGGCCTAGACACCCTCATTGAGCACGGCGGCCAAGGCCTTTACCAGCCGTTGGACCTGAACATTGCCAAATGCCGCATGAGCGTGGCGGTGCGAGCCGATGACGACTACGCGGCGCTGGTGCGCACGGGTGCCCGTCTGAAAGTGGCCACCAAATACACCGCGATTGCCCGCGACTTTTTTGCCACCAAGGGTGTGCACGTCGACCTGATCAAGCTCTACGGCAGCATGGAGCTGGCCCCGCTCACGGGCCTGGCCGATGCGATTGTGGACTTGGTGTCCACAGGCAACACCCTCAAAGCCAACCACTTGGTCGAGGTTGAACGCATCATGGACATCAGCTCGCGTCTGGTGGTGAACCAAGCCGCGCTCAAGCTCAAACAAGCGCCCATCCGCGCCATCATCGACGCCTTCGCGGGCGCGGTGAAGAAAGACTGAACGTCATGGGACTCAAGGCCAAACCATTGCAACTGAACACGGCCGATGCCGGTTTTGAAGCGGCCTTCGCGGCCCGCCTGCATTGGTCTGCCGAGACCGACGCCGCCATCGAGCAGCGTGTGGCCGACATCCTGGCCGATGTGCAAAAGCGTGGCGATGCAGCCGTGCTCGACTACACCCAGCGCTTTGATGGCCTGCAAGCAGCCGATGTGAAAACGCTCGAAATCACCCAAGCCGAGCTGCAAGCGGCGCTGGACAGCTTGCCCGCTGCGCAGCGCGAAGCCCTGCAAGCCGCCGCTGCCCGTGTGCGCAAGTACCACGAAGCGCAAAAGAAAGCCTCTGGCGAGAGCTGGAGCTACCGCGACGAAGACGGCACACTGCTGGGCCAAAAGGTCACACCGCTCGACCGCGTGGGCATTTACGTGCCCGGTGGCAAAGCCGCTTACCCCTCTTCGGTGTTGATGAATGCCATCCCCGCCCATGTGGCCGGGGTGCAAGAGATCGTCATGGTGGTGCCCACGCCGCAAGGCGTGCGCAACCCACTGGTGCTGGCCGCCGCTTGTGTGGCCGGTGTGAGCCGCGCATTCACCGTGGGTGGCGCTCAGGCCGTTGGGGCACTGGCTTACGGCACCGCCACCATCCCCAAGGTCGACAAAATCACCGGCCCGGGCAACGCCTATGTGGCCAGCGCCAAAAAGCGCGTGTTCGGCACCGTGGGCATCGACATGATTGCAGGCCCCAGCGAAATTTTGGTGCTGGCCGACGGCACCACGCCCGCCGACTGGGTGGCGATGGACCTCTTCAGCCAGGCCGAACACGACGAACTGGCGCAAAGCATTTTGCTGTGCCCCGATGCGGCTTACATCGCTGAAGTGCAGGCCGCCATTGACCGCCTGCTGCCCGAGATGCCGCGTCGCGAGATCATCGCCAAGAGCTTGAGCGACCGGGGTGCGCTGATCCTCACGCGCAACATGGAAGAAGCCTGCGCCATCAGCAACCGCATCGCGCCCGAGCACCTGGAGGTGTCGAGCAGTGAGCCACACCGTTGGGAGCCATTGCTGCGCCACGCCGGGGCGATCTTTTTGGGCGCTTTCACCAGCGAGTCGCTGGGCGACTACTGCGCGGGCCCCAACCATGTGCTGCCCACCAGCGGCACGGCACGCTTCTCCTCGCCCCTGGGCGTGTACGACTTCCAGAAACGCTCCAGCCTGATCGAGGTCAGCGAAGCCGGTGCCCAGCCGCTGGGCCGCATTGCCGCCGAACTGGCTTACGGAGAAGGCCTGCAAGCGCACGCCCGCGCTGCCGAATTGCGTTTGAACCCTGTGCCCACGATGCGAGACTCCAAATGAGCAATGTCAGCCCCCAACTCATGCAACGCATCCGCCAGGACGTGCAGTCCATGCACGCTTACGCCATCCAGGACTCGGTCGGCATGGTTAAGCTCGACGCGATGGAGAATCCGCACCGCCTGCCCGCTGATTTGCAAAAGGCTTTGGGCGAGCGCCTGGGGGCTTTGGCCCTCAACCGCTACCCCGATGGCCGTGTGAACGACTTGCGCCATGCGTTGGCCCAGCACGCGGGCATGCCCGAAGGCTTCGACATCATGCTGGGCAACGGCTCAGACGAATTGATCTCGCTCTTGGCCATGGCCTGCGACGTGCCCGGCGCGTCCATCTTGGCGCCACTGCCCGGCTTTGTGATGTACGCCATGAGCGCCCAGCTGCAAGGCCTGGCCTTTCATGGTGTGCCGCTCACCGCCGACTTTGAACTCGACGAAGCCGCCATGCTGGCCGCTATTGATCAGCACAAGCCCTCCATCGTCTATTTGGCTTACCCGAACAACCCGACGGGCAACCTGTGGAACGACGACACGATCGAAAAGATCGTGCTGGCACAAGGCGCTCAAGGCGGCTTGGTGGTCATGGATGAGGCCTACCAGCCCTTTGCCAGCAAGAGCTACATGGACCGCATCACACGCCACACGCATGTGCTCTTGATGCGCACGCTCAGCAAGTTTGGCCTGGCCGGTGTGCGTTTGGGCTACATGGTGGGCCCCAAGGCCTTGGTGGCCGAGATCGACAAAGTGCGCCCGCCCTACAACATCAGCGTGCTCAATTACGAATGCGCCCTGTTCGCTTTGGAGCATGCCGAGGTGTTTGCAGCCCAGGCCAAAGACCTGCGTGAGCAGCGTACCCGTTTGCTGCAAGCGCTGGCCGCCTTGCCCGGTGTGACCCCGTTCCCGAGTGAAGCCAACATGATTTTGGCCCGCGTGCCCGATGCGGCCCAGACCTTTGAGGGTATGAAAGCCCACAAAGTGCTGGTCAAGAACGTTTCTAAAATGCACCCATTGCTGTCCAATTGCCTTCGCCTGACGGTGGGCACCGCCACAGAAAATGACCAACTCCTCGCCGCTCTGAAAGCCTCTCTATGAACCGCACTGCTGACCGTACAGCCAATGTGACCCGCAAGACGGCCGAGACGAACATCCGCGTCGCCATCAACCTCGACGGCACGGGCCAAGCCAAGCTGGCTTCGGGCATCGGTTTTCTGGACCACATGCTGGACCAGATCGCCCGCCACGGCCTGATCGACCTGGACATCGCGTGTGAAGGCGACCTGCACATCGACGGCCACCACACCGTGGAAGACATCGGCATCACCTTGGGTCAAGCTTTCGCGCAGGCGATTGGCGATAAAAAAGGCATCCGCCGTTATGGCCACGCCTACGTGCCGCTCGACGAGGCTTTGAGCCGCGTGGTGGTGGACTTTTCGGGCCGTCCCGGTTTGCACATGGACGTGAACTTCACCTCCGGCTCGCTGGGCTCGCTCGACACCCAATTGGTTTACGAGTTCTTCCAAGGCTTTGTGAATCACGCGTTGTGCACGCTGCACATCGACAACCTCAAGGGTGTGAACGCGCACCACCAGTGCGAGACCATTTTCAAGGCCTTCGCCCGCGCCATGCGTGCCGCGCTCGAACTCGATCCCCGCTCGGCGGGCGTGATCCCATCGACCAAAGGCAGTCTCTGACATGAGCGTCAATCGCGTTGCAGTGGTGGACTACGGCATGGGCAACCTGCGCTCCGTGGCGCAGGCGGTGATCCATGCGGCCTCCAGCGTGGACCATGCCGAAGTCACCGTCACGTCGGACCCCCAGGTCGTGCGCAATGCACACCGTGTGGTCTTGCCGGGGCAGGGCGCCATGCCCGATTGCATGCGCGAACTGCGCGAGTCGGGCCTGATGGATGCCGTGCTCGAAGCCGCCGCCAGCAAACCGCTGTTTGGCGTGTGCGTGGGCATGCAAATGTTGCTGGACCACAGCGACGAAGGCGACACGCCCGGCTTGGGCCTGATCCCTGGCCGCGTGGTCAAGTTCGAGCTGGCTGGGCAAATTCAGCCCGATGGCACACGCTACAAAGTGCCACAAATGGGCTGGAACCAGGTTTGGCAAGACAAGCCCGCGCACGCCCTGTGGCAGGGCATTGAAGACGGCAGCTGGTATTATTTTGTGCACAGCTTCTACGCCCAAGTGGCCAACCCAGCGCATGGTGCAGCCGAAACCGATTACGGTGGTCGATTTGCTTGTGCCATCGCCCGCGACAATATTTTTGCCACCCAGTTTCACCCTGAAAAAAGCGCGGCCCAGGGCTTGGCCTTGTTCCGTAATTTCCTCCACTGGCAGCCTTGAGTGGTTTTCACTGCCGTTTTTTCCTTCACCTGCTTTTAATTCGCCATGATTCTGATCCCCGCCATTGACCTCAAAGACGGCCACTGCGTTCGCCTCAAGCAAGGCGATATGGACCAAGCCACGACCTTCGGTGAAGACCCGGCCGCCATGGCCCGCACTTGGCTCGAAAAAGGCGCACGCCGCCTGCACCTGGTGGATCTGAATGGCGCCTTCGCGGGCAAGCCGCAAAACTTCAGCGCCATCAAGTCCATCCTCAAGGCCGTGGGCGACGACATTCCAGTGCAATTGGGTGGCGGTATCCGCGATCTGGACACGATCGAAAAATACATCGACAGCGGCCTGCGCTACGTCATCATCGGCACCGCCGCCGTCAAGAACCCCGGCTTTTTGAAAGACGCCTGCACTGCCTTTGGCGGCCACATCATCGTCGGCCTGGACGCCAAAGATGGCAAAGTCGCCACCGACGGCTGGAGCAAGCTCACGGGTCACGAAGTGGTGGACTTGGCCAAGAAGTTCGAAGACTGGGGCGTCGAGTCCATCATCTACACCGACATCGGCCGCGACGGCATGCTCAGCGGCATCAACATTGACGCCACCGTCAAGCTGGCCCAAGCCCTCACCATCCCTGTGATCGCCTCGGGCGGCCTGTCCAACATGGCTGATATTGAGCAGCTGTGCGCTGTCGAAGACGAAGGCGTGGAAGGCGTGATCTGCGGTCGCGCCGTGTATTCGGGCGACCTCGATTTCGCGCTGGCGCAGCAACGCGCCGACGAACTCAACGGTTGAACCCCACAGGAAACGCCTCATGACTGCGCAGGCCATTTGTCGCGACACCGTGTTCGCAGGCCTGCCGGCTTGCGAGTTGTCGCTGCCAGCAGGCGACCGCCTGGTGGTGGCACTGCACGGCGCGCATGTGCTGTCTTGGGTATCGGGCGGGCAAGAGCGGCTGTACCTCAGCCCCCAAAGCGTGATGGACGGCCAAGCTGCCATCCGCGGCGGTGTCCCCGTGTGCTTTCCGCAGTTCAACCAACGCGGCCCCATGGCCGACCGTTTGCCCAAACACGGCTTTGCCCGCAACGTAGCCTGGCTGGCCGATGCGGCTGAACTGAGCGATGACCATGCTCGCCTCACGCTGCGCCTGAAAGACAGCGCCCAGACCCGCGCCTGGTGGCCCCAAGCCTTTGCCTTGGCGCTGCACATCGACCTGAGTCCGGGTGCCTTGCAACTGACGCTGGATGTGCACAACACAGACACCCAAGCGCTGGCGTTCTCTGGCGCACTGCACACCTATTTGGCCGTGCCCGACGTGACGCAGGCCACGCTACAGGGCTTGAGTGGTCAGCCCGAGTGGGATTCACTCACCGACACGCATGCGCCCGCTGCCGACACGATCCGTTTTGCCGCCGAATTTGACCGCGTCTACGAAGCTGCACCGAATCCGATGGCACTGAACCAGACCCTGCACATCAGCCAAAGCCCCAGCTGGGCCAACACCGTGGTCTGGAACCCCGAGCAAGACCTGTGCAAGCGCCTGGCCGACATGCCCGATGACGGCTGGCTGCAGATGCTGTGCGTCGAAGCGGCGCAGGTCTACATGCCCATCACCTTGCCTGCGGGCGGGCGCTGGGCGGGCTGGCAGCGCTTGCAAGTGCTGAAACCCTGAACCCTTTCCATAAGAGAAGTCCTCCATGCTCGCTAAACGCATCATCCCTTGCCTCGACGTGACCGGCGGTCGCGTGGTCAAGGGCGTCAACTTCGTTGAGTTGCGCGACGCCGGAGACCCGGTCGAAATCGCGGCCCGCTACAACGAACAAGGCGCCGACGAACTCACGTTTTTGGACATCACCGCCACCAGCGACGGGCGCGACGTGATCCTGCACATCATCGAAGCCGTGGCCAGCCAGGTCTTCATTCCGCTGACCGTGGGCGGCGGTGTGCGCACCGTGGAAGACGTGCGCCGTTTGCTCAATGCAGGTGCCGACAAAACCAGTTTCAACTCGGCCGCGATCGCCAACCCGCAAGTCATCCGCGAAGCCTCGGCCAAATATGGTGCCCAGTGCATCGTGGTCGCCATCGACGCCAAACGCCGTACGCCCGAAGACGAACAACGCATCGGCACCCATGGTTTACCCATGGGCCCGGGCTGGGACGTGTACAGCCACGGCGGCCGCAAAAACGTGGGCCTGGACGCCGTGGCCTGGGCTACGCAGATGGCCGACTACGGCGCAGGCGAAATTCTGCTCACCAGCATGGACCGCGATGGCACCAAAAGCGGCTTTGACCTGCAACTGACCCGCGCCGTGAGCGACGCCGTCAGCGTGCCCGTCATCGCATCCGGCGGCGTGGGCAACCTCGACCACTTGGCCGACGGGGTGAGCATCGGTGGTGCGGACGCCGTGCTGGCGGCCAGCATCTTCCACTACGGTGAATACACCGTGCAACAAGCCAAAGTGCGCATGCGCGAACGAGGCATTCCGGTCAGGTTGTGAACATGAATTGGCTCGACTCCATCAAATGGGACGACAGAGGCCTGGTGCCTGTGATCGCCCAAGAAAAAGACACTGGTGATGTGCTGATGTTCGCTTGGATGAACCGCGAGGCGCTGCAAAAGACGGCCGAACTCAAGCGGGCGGTGTATTTCAGCCGTTCACGCAACAAGCTGTGGTTCAAGGGCGAAGAGTCGGGCCATGTGCAGACGGTGCATGACATCCGCATCGATTGCGACAACGATGTGGTGCTGCTCAAAATCACCCAGCTGGGGCACGAGCCGGGCATTGCCTGCCACACGGGCCGTCACAGCTGCTTTTTCCAGAGCCTGCAAGCCGACGAGTGGCAGGCGGCTGATCCGGTCCTGAAAGACCCCGAAACCATTTACAAGTGAGCGCCATGAGTAACCAGGACATCCTTGACCGCCTCGCAGCTGTGGTCGAAAGCCGCAAGGTCATCAACGGCGGCGACCCCGAAAAAAGTTATGTGGCCCGCCTGCTGCACAAAGGGCCTGACGCCTTTTTGAAGAAGATTGGCGAAGAAGCCACCGAGACCGTGATGGCCGCCAAAGACGTGGACCATGGCGGGGACAAAACCAAGCTGGTGGGTGAGGTTGCCGACCTGTGGTTCCACAGCATGATCGCGCTGGCGCACTACGGCCTGACGCCTGCCGACGTGGTCAATGAGCTGGCCCGCCGTGAGGGCCTGAGCGGCCTGGAAGAAAAAGCCCTGCGCAAAGTGCAAGAGCGTGAGCGTTTGGGCGAATAAACCATGACCGATCAGCCTGTGGACGACAGCACCCACACCATCAGTTGGGTCAGTTACATCCTGCACCTGATCGTGGCCGTGAGCGCCATCGTGCCGGGTGCACAGATGGGCCCGGCTTTGCTGGTGGTGGCGCTCATCATCGATTTGGTCAAAAAAGGCGACACCACAGGCTGGGAAGCCACACATTTCAGCTACCGCATCCGCACCGTCATCTGGGTGGCGGTGCTGTATCTGGTGACTTTGCCTCTGTGGCTGTTCTTTTTCTTCCCAGGCTGGCTGGCTTGGGTGGGCATCTCCATCTGGTTTTTGTACCGCATCGTGCGGGGCATGGTGCGCCTGAACACGCAGCAGCCCGTGACCGACTGAATTTTTGACTTTGAATCTCGCTCCAACCATGACCGACGCCAACTGCCTTTTTTGCAAAATCATCGCGGGCAAAATCCCGTCGCGCAAAGTGCACGAAGACGACCATGTGTTCGCCTTTCACGACATCGCACCTTGGGCACCCGTTCATTTCCTGATCATTCCCAAGCTGCACATCCCGTCAATGGCACATCTGGCCCCGGAGCATGCAGGTTTGATGGGGCACATGATGACCTTGGCCCCGAAGCTGGCCCAGCAGGAGGGCTGCAACCCCTATCCCGACGGAGGGTTCCGGATCGTGGTCAACAACGGGGCCGAGGGTGGGCAGGAAGTGCACCACCTGCACATGCACGTCATGGGTGGCCCGCGCCCTTGGCTCAGGGGTTAAACGGGCTCGCAAACAAGCACTTGGGCCTTAATTCCTTGTCGGCTCAAGGCAGATCCTATTCCGGGTGTGACACCCCTTAGAATCCAGCAACAACGTTAGGAGATATTCATGGGTTCCTTTTCCATTTGGCACTGGCTGATCGTGCTGTTGATCGTGGTCATGGTGTTTGGCACAAAAAAGCTCAAAAACATGGGCTCTGACCTGGGTGGTGCCGTCAAAGGTTTCAAAGACGGCATGAAAGACGGCGGCAAGTCCGATGAGGTCGCTCCCGCTGCGGGCCAAGTCGCTTCCTCTGCGCAGGCTGAAAAGACCACCATCGATGTCGAAGCCAAGACCAAGTCTTGAGCGTTTGAACGAACGAACGCTGTACTGTGCTTGATTTAGGTATTTCAAAAATGGCGCTGATCGGCGTCGTGGCGTTGATCGTCATCGGCCCCGAAAAGCTGCCCAAAGTGGCCCGGACCCTGGGCACTTTGCTGGGCAAGGCGCAGCGTTATGTGGCCGACGTCAAGGCCGAGGTCAACCGGTCCATGGACCTGGAAGAGCTCAAGAAAATGAAAGAGTCGATGGAGACGGCTGCACGCGATGTCGAGCAGACGGTCCAGACCACCGCTTCAGATTTTGAAAAAGACTGGGCCGACACCACGGCAGGCCTGACCCATGATCTGCCTGAACTCGAGACGCCGCCACCTGAGTACAAACGCCCGGACAAAAATTGGCGTCTCAAGCGTGGCGCGGTGCCTCAGTGGTACAAAGCGCGCTCGGGTGTCCGTACCAAGGCCCTTTCCGGGGCTGCGCGCGTAGCACGTTACCGGCCCAAGTCCCTCAACTCTCTGTGATGGCCGCGCACCTTGGGTGCAGGTCTTCCAACCCACTTCGCCATGTCTGACTCCCATCCCAAGCCCGAAGACGAACTTGCCGGTTCAGAGCAGCCGTTCGTGGCGCATTTGATTGAATTGCGTGACCGCTTGATCTGGGCGGTGGCGGCGGTGGCGATCGCGGCCGCTGCTTTGGCGATTTACCCAGGCCCTGGCGATCTGTATGACATCCTGGCTGCGCCCTTGATCGTCCATTTGCCCAAAGGCGCGACCTTGATTGCCACCTCGGTGATCTCGCCTTTCATGGTGCCGCTCAAGATTTTGTTGATGGCGGCGTTTCTGATCGCCTTGCCCGTGGTGCTTTATCAAGTTTGGGCCTTCATCGCGCCGGGGCTGTATGCCCATGAAAAAAAACTGGTGATGCCCCTGGTGGTGTCCAGTACCGTGCTCTTTTTCATTGGCGTGGCATTTTGCTATTTCTTTGTCTTTGGTCAGGTGTTCAGTTTCATTCAGAGCTTTGCCCCCAAAAGCATCACGGCTGCGCCTGACATTGAAGCGTATTTGAGCTTCGTGTTGACCATGTTCTTGGCCTTTGGTTTGGCGTTTGAGGTACCTGTGGCGGTGGTGGTGCTGGCCCGCATGGGCGTGGTCAGCATCCAAAAACTGAAGGATTTCAGGGGTTACTTCGTGGTACTGGCTTTTGTCATTGCCGCTGTGGTCACCCCACCCGATGTGGTGTCGCAGCTGGCGCTGGCCATTCCGATGTGCTTGCTGTACGAGTTGGGGATCTGGGCTGCACAGATTTTCATCAAGCACACGCAGGCACCCGCAGAGCCAGAAGACGCTGCTTGAAGGCATCAGACATCCAAAACAAAAGAGGCCGACAGGCCTCTTTTGCATGGAGCAGGGCATTGTTGCCACTGTGGATTATTTGCGGAGCTTGCCGGCAGCAGGGCGTTCGGCAGGTGTCAGGCGCAGATTGATCTCGCCTTGGCGTCGCCAGACGTGTATCTCAGCCGGTGCACCGGGTTTCAAGCCGGCGACCTGTGTCAACAGCTCGGCCACGTTGTGCACGGGTTGCCCTGCCACTTTGACGATCACATCACCGGGTCGGATGCCCGCCGTGGCGGCTGGTCCGTTTTTGAGCACGCCGGTGATCACCACGCCCTCAGGCAGGGGTAGGCCCGATTTGGGCAGTTGGAAGCTCTCAGCCAGTTCGGGCGACATGTCTTGCGGCTCAACCCCGATCCAGCCTCGGATGACTTTGCCGTTTTTCAGCAAATCCTGCATGACTTGTTGGGCTGTGGAAATCGGGATCGCAAAGCCAATGCCCATGCTACCGCCTGAACGCGAGTAAATGGCTGTGTTGATGCCCATCAGGTGGCCATTCACATCGACCAATGCGCCGCCCGAATTGCCGGGGTTGATGGCGGCATCGGTCTGAATGAAGTTTTCGAAGGTGTTGATGCCCAGTTGGCTGCGGCCTAAGGCGCTGACGATGCCCGATGTCACGGTTTGTCCCACACCAAAAGGGTTGCCAATGGCCAGCACCACATCGCCCACCTGCAGGTTTTGGATTTGCCCCAGCACAATCACAGGCAATTTGTCGAGGGTGATTTTGAGCAGCGCTAGATCGGTGTCGGGGTCGGTGCCAATGACTTTGGCTGCAGCGCGTCGGCCATCGGCCAACACGACTTCGATGTCGTCAGCGTCTTCAATGACATGGTTGTTGGTCAGGATGTGGCCTTCGGGGCTGACGATGACGCCACTGCCCAACCCGGCCGGATTTTGTTCTTCTTGCTCACCGTTGAAAAACTTGAACCAAGGGTCTTGGCTTTGCGGGGGCAGGCTGTTGGCCTTGCTGGTGTTGATGCTGACCACCGCTGGAGACGCTTGCCGGGCTGGTGCGCTCAGGCTGCCCACCGGACGGCTCAGGGGTGAACCTGCGGGGGCTTGCAGCAAAGTCATGCCGTCGGTGGAACGCTGCGCGTTGCGCAGCCATTCGGGCTGGAGCGTGGCGACCACAAACCAGACCGCCAGCAAGACCGTCACCCATTGGGAAAAGAGAAGCCAATAACGTTTCATGGTGACAGATTGTCCTTGATTCGCAATAACCACAACCCCATGCGAATCAACTCACGAATGCCTTGCGCCACAATACCAACTCAAGACAGAAAGCTCCCTACGATGACCCATGCCAACATCCTGGGCCAGGCCTTTGATGCCTTGCTCCAACCCGACAAGTTCCGCGATTACGGCCCCAATGGCCTGCAGGTCGAAGGGGACCGCGACGTGAAATTGCTGGTCAGCGGCGTCACAGCCAGCCGTGCCCTGATCGAAGCCGCCATTGAAGCCGATGCCGATGCCATTTTGGTGCACCATGGCCTGTTCTGGCGTGGCCAGGATGGGCGCGTCACAGGCTGGATGCGGGAGCGGCTGCGCTTGTTGCTGACCCACGGCATTCACCTGTTTGCTTACCACTTGCCGCTCGATGCCCACCCCGAATTGGGCAACAACGCCCAATTGGCGCGCGTGCTGGGCTTGCAGATAGAGGGCCGTTTTGGCGAACAAGACTTGGGTTTTTTGGGGGCGGGCACACCCGACTGGTCTAGTTCTCAGGTTCTGGCCGATCATGTGGCGGCTGTTCTTGGGCATTCCGTGACCTGTGTTGGCGGCACCGACAGGCCTGTTCGCCGTGTGGCTTGGTGCACTGGCGGCGCGCAAGGCTATTTTGAGTCGGCCATTGCCCAAGGTGTGGATGCTTTCATCACGGGTGAAATTTCGGAGCCTCAAGCCCATCTGGCTAAAGAAACAGGCGTTGCCTTTCTGGCGTGTGGCCACCATGCAAGTGAACGCTATGGCGCTCCGGCTGTTGCAGCGCGGGTGGCGCAAGACCTGGGTTTGCAGCACCGATTCATTGAAATTGACAACCCGGCCTGAGGTGCACCTGCATGACATCCGAATCCGCCCTGCAGACCCCCTTGATCCGGCATCCCATCGCCATCACACCGGGCGACCCTTGCGGCATTGGTCCTGAAATCATTGCCCGTGCTTGGTGCCTAGCACCCGAGGTGACTCAGGCTTGTTTTGTGGCGGGCGATGTGGGCCTGATGCGCCGAGCGATGGCCTTGGTGCAAGCGGTGCCGACTTTTCCGGTTTGTGAAATCCAGACACCTGCAGAGGCCTTGTCCGTGCCGCCGCGCTGCCTGCCCGTGTTGCAGGTGGTGCCTGTTGCGCCTGTGCTGCCTTGGGGGCAGGTCGATGCCCGTGCGGGGCAATTGGCGGGTGATGCCGTGTTGTGGGCCACCCGTGCGGCTTTGCGGGGCGAGGTGGCCGCGCTGGTGACGGCCCCTTTGCACAAGGAGGCCTTGCATGAGGCTGGCGCGCCTTACAACCAATACCCCGGTCACACCGAATTGCTGCAAGCCGAGGCGGCCCGGCATGCGGGTGTGCCGGTCGAGCAAATGCCTGTGCGCATGATGCTGGCCAACGATGAGCTGCGGACGGTACTGGTGAGCATTCATGTGTCCTTGCGCGATGCGCTGGAGGCCATCACGGTCGAGCGTGTGTTGCAAACTTTGCGCATCACCGATGCGTCATTGGCAAAAATTTTGGGCCACAGACCGCGCATAGCTGTTGCAGGCGTCAATCCGCATGCAGGCGAGGGTGGTTTGTTTGGCCGTGAAGAAATCGAAATTCTGCAGCCCTGCCTGGCTCTGGCCATGCAGGAGGGGCTGGATGTGCATGGCCCTTATGCCCCCGACACCGTTTTCATGCGGGCTCGAAAACAGGCTGATGGCCGGCGTGAATTTGACGTGGTCATCGCGATGTACCACGACCAAGGCTTGATCCCGGTCAAGTACTTGGGGGTGGAGCAGGGGGTCAATGTGACCCTGGGCTTGCCTCTGGTCAGGACCAGTCCAGACCATGGCACGGCCATGGACTTGGCGGGCAAAGGCTTGGCCGATGCCCGCAGCATGATCGAGGCCATTCGCATGGCGCGGCAAATGGTCAGCGGCGCGCACTGAACTTTGGTGCGTGTTAGACCTTGTTTTTGAGGCTGTCGCGGATTTCGCGCAGCAGCAAAACGTCTTCGGGTGTGATGGGGGCTGCAGCGGGAGCCGTGGGTTCGGGCTTGGCGGCTGTCAAACGGTTCATCTGGCGGATCATGACGAAGATGATGAAAGCCAGGATGATGAAGTTCAGCGCCACGGTGATGAAGCTGCCGTAAGCGAAGACAGCCCCCAGTTTTTTGGCTTCGACCAGCGAGAGGTCTGCAGCCTGTCCTGCCAGTGCGATGTAGTAACTGGAAAAATCCAACCCGCCAAAGGCTTTGCTGACCAGCGGCATGATCAGGTCGCCCACCACCGAGTCGACGATTTTGCCAAATGCACCGCCAATGATCACACCAACGGCCAAGTCCATGACGTTGCCTTTTACGGCAAAAGATTTGAATTCCTGAGCAAATGACATCTCTATGGCTCCAAAAAATAATGCAATGCTGTGCATTGTGACCCAAGAATGATCACTGGTTTGGTCTTGTAAGTCGGTTGTTTGTTTCACTCCGCTACAATCCCGGGTTGACCCTGATAACGACTCGCTAGAGGATTCCCATGAGTGACACCCCAGTCGACAGCAGCAAACGGACCTGGCTGATTGCCTCCGGTTGCGCAGGTGCCGTAGGCGCTGGCTTTGTGGCCACCCCCTTCGTCAGCAGCTTTCAACCCTCCGAACGAGCCAAAGCGGCCGGCGCGGCTGTTGAAGTGGATATTTCCGCTTTGAACCCGGGCGAGAAGCTGACCGTCGAATGGCGCGGCAAGCCCGTATGGATCATGAAGCGCTCTCCTGAGCAGCTCGAATCCCTCAAAAAGATCGAAGGCCAGCTGGCCGATCCAGCCTCGGATCGCAACGCTTACCCGACCCCCGAATACGCCAAGAACGGACACCGTTCCATCAAGCCCGAAATCATGGTGGCTGTGGGCATTTGTACCCACTTGGGTTGCTCGCCAGGCGACAAGTTCGCCACAGGCGCCCAGCCATCTCTGCCCGATGATTGGGCGGGTGGTTTCTTGTGCGCTTGCCATGGCTCGACATTCGACCTGGCTGGCCGCGTGTTCAAGAACAAGCCTGCCCCTGACAACCTCGAAGTGCCTCCGCACATGTACCTGTCTGACACCAAATTGATCATTGGTGAAGACAAGAAGGCTTGATGGAGAACAACATGGCTGAATTCAAAGAAATCTCCCCCAACGCCCCCGCTGGCGAAAAACTGCTCAACTGGGTGGACAACCGTTTCCCTCTGTCCAAGCTCTACAAAGAGCACATGAGCGAGTACTACGCACCAAAGAACTTCAACTTCTGGTACATCTTCGGCTCCTTGTCGCTCTTGGTGCTGGTCATCCAGATCGTGACCGGTATTTTCCTGGTCATGCACTACAAGCCTGATGCCGCCGTGGCGTTTGCTTCGGTCGAGTACATCATGCGCGATGTGCCTTGGGGTTGGCTGATCCGCTACATGCACTCCACCGGCGCTTCTGCGTTCTTCATCGTGGTGTACCTGCACATGTTCCGTGGCCTGATTTACGGCAGCTACCGCAAGCCACGCGAGCTGGTCTGGATCTTCGGTTGCGCGATTTTCTTGTGCCTGATGGCAGAAGCCTTCATGGGTTATCTGTTGCCTTGGGGCCAGATGTCCTACTGGGGTGCTCAGGTGATCGTGAACTTGTTCTCTGCCATTCCTTTCATTGGTCCTGACTTGGCTTTGCTGATTCGTGGTGATTTCGTGGTCGGCGATGCCACCCTGAACCGATTCTTCAGCTTCCACGTGATTGCGGTGCCTTTGGTCTTGCTGGGGCTGGTCGTGGCGCACATCATTGCCTTGCACGAAGTCGGCTCCAACAACCCCGATGGTGTTGAAATCAAGGGTCCGAATGCCCCCAAAGATGCCCAAGGTCATCCTCTGGACGGTATTCCATTTCATCCTTACTACTCGGTGCACGACATCATGGGCGTGAGCGTCTTCCTGATGGCGTTCACTGCGATCGTGTTCTTCGCGCCTGAATTCGGTGGTTACTTCCTCGAATACAACAACTTCATTCCGGCCGATCCGCTGACCACACCTTTGCACATTGCCCCCGTGTGGTACTTCACACCGTTCTACTCGATGCTGCGTGCCATCACCAGCGAGATGATGTACGCCTTGATCGCTTGCGTCGTGATTGGTGCCGTGCTGGCTGTGGCCAAGGGCAAATTGCCTCAGCTGCTCAAGGGCGCTGTGATCGGTGCGGCCGTGGTGATCTCTGCCCTGATGCTGGCCATTGATGCCAAGTTCTGGGGTGTGGTCGTCATGGGTGGCGCTGTCGTGATCCTGTTCTTCCTGCCATGGCTCGACAACAGCCCTGTCAAGTCGATCCGCTACCGTCCAGACTGGCACAAGTATTTGTATGCCGTGTTCGTGATCAACTTCCTGATCCTGGGCTACCTCGGTGTTCAGCCACCATCGCCTATCGGTGAACGTGTCTCCCAAGTCGGTTCTTTGTTCTATTTCGGCTTCTTCCTGTTGATGCCTTGGTGGAGCAAGCTGGGCACGCCCAAGCAGGTTCCTGACCGCGTGACCTTCACGCCTCACTGAGATCACGGAGATTCAAGAACATGAAAAACCTCAAGAAACTCGCACTGGGCTTTGTGATGGCCCTCGGTCTGATGGCCGGTGCCCAAGCCTCTGGCGGTGGCGCCATTGCCTGGGACAAAGCACCCATCAAGACCAATGATCTGGCCTCTTTGCAAAACGGCGCCAAGCTGTTCGTCAACTACTGCCTGAATTGCCACTCGGCTGCTTTCATGCGCTACAACCGCCTGAAAGACATCGGTTTGACCGAGCAGCAGATCAAGGACAACCTCTTGTTTGCCACGACCAAAGTCGGCGACACCATGAAGTCGGCGATTGATCCCTTGCAAGCCAAAGAGTGGTTCGGTAAAAACCCACCCGACTTGACCTTGATGACGCGTTCGCGTTCGGGCCATGGCGGTACAGGTGCTGACTACCTCTACACCTACCTGCGCAGCTACCACCGTGATGCGACCAAGCCAACTGGCTGGAACAACATGGCTTTCCCGAACGTGGGCATGCCCAACGTGTTGTGGGAATTGCAAGGCGAGCGTGAACCCGTCTTCGAAGAAAAAGAAGAGCATGGTCACACCGTGCAAATTTTCAAAGGCTGGAAGCAAACCAAGCCCGGCACGATGACACCTTTGCAATACGACCAGGCTGTGGGTGACTTGGTCAACTACATGCAGTGGATGGCCGAGCCAGCGCAAAACACCCGTGTTCGCATTGGCGTCTGGGTCCTGATTTTCTTGTCGTTCTTCACCTTTATCGCCTGGCGTTTGAATGCCGCGTATTGGAAAGACATCAAGTAATTGATCTTTCACCCGGCCATGCGTCGGGTTCTGTGGAGTGGTGGGTTCAAAAGACCCCCCACTCTTTTTGATTTTTTGAGGAGCCTCTTGCCATGATGGTGCTTTATTCCGGAACCACTTGTCCTTTTTCCCATCGTTGCCGCTTTGTGCTGTTTGAAAAAGGCATGGACTTCGAAATCCGCGATGTGGACCTGTACAACAAGCCCGAAGACATCAATGTGATGAACCCGTACGGCCAGGTTCCCATTCTGGTTGAACGCGACCTGATCTTGTACGAATCGAACATCATCAATGAGTACATCGACGAGCGCTTCCCTCATCCGCAATTGATGCCTGGTGACCCGGTTGACCGTGCCCGCGTGCGCTTGTTCTTGCTCAACTTTGAGAAAGAACTGTTTGCACATGTGTTGACGCTTGAAAACCGTGCCCTCAAAGGCAACGACAAAGCCCTGGAAAAAGCCCGTTCGCACATCCGCGACCGCTTGACCCAGCTGGCTCCGGTGTTCCTGAAGAACAAGTTCATGTTGGGTGACAACTTCTCGATGCTCGACGTGGCGATTGCACCGCTGCTTTGGCGTCTGGACTACTACGGCATTGAACTCAGCAAAAACGCGGCGCCTTTGCTCAAGTACGCTGAGCGCATCTTCTCGCGTCCTGCCTACATCGAGGCGCTGACGCCGTCTGAAAAGGTCATGCGCAAGTAAGTTCGGCTGGAGCCTACGATGATCAGTGCTGCCGAATTGCCTTCCACGCGCCCTTATTTGATCCGCGCTTTGTACGAGTGGTGTTCCGAAAATGGGTTCACGCCTTACGTGGCCGTCAAGGTGGACAACTCCGTGCAGGTGCCGCGGGAGTACGTGCAAGGGGGCGAAATTGTGCTGAACGTCAGCATGGATGCCACCAGTTCGCTCAAGCTGGGCAATGAGTTCATTGAATTCAAAGCCCGGTTTGGCGGCAAGCCGCGTGACATCATGGTGCCAATCCATCGGGTCATGGCCATTTATGCCCGTGAAAATGGCCAGGGCATGGCATTTCCTGTGAGTGATGACGAGTCGCCTGCAGCGGGCTTGTCTGCTGTGGACGTGTCGGAAAGCGCTTCGGACCAGGGCGACGAGCCCACGCCGCCACCGACAACGTCTGCGCGTCCTGCACTCAAACGCATCAAGTAAAAAATTAACGAACCGAGTCCCTGATATGGGTCAGGATCAAGTTAGAATCTAGCCCGTGCCGCTTTAGCTCAGTTGGTAGAGCACCCGCCTTGTAAGCGGTAGGTCGTCAGTTCGAATCCGACAAGCGGCACCACAAACCTGAAAAGGCCCTGATCCACGATCAGGGCCTTTTTTTTGCTTTTGAAGTAAAGCGTCAAGCATGTTTCGCCCAAGCCACCGACGCTCAAAGGGTGCGGTTTTGCACCTTGATGCGGATCGAGCTCACGCCCAGGTCTTTTTGGTTCAGGTGCGCTTGGAAGGCCGGCACCAATTGGCGCAATTTGGCGGCCACTGCATTGGAGCTGACCAGCAAGCACCAGCAGCCGTCCTCAATGGGTCCAGCTTGCACGCTGGCCCGCAAAGGGGCGGGCAACAAGCTTCGAATGGCCGTGAGCCTGGCCGATGACTCGCGCACCAAACTCGCCAGTCGGGCAAAAGTGGGTGACTCTTGCGCAGCTTGCTGCAATGGAATGGCTTGGTGGCGTCTTTGCATGTTGGGCAGTCGGATGCGCCATTATCCGGCAGTGGGCAAGGCTTCGGTCAGGCCGGGGAAAACGGGCATGCCCAGAGGCTAAAATCATCAGGTTAGGCTGGCGCTTGTGGCGGCCGGCTGGTGGCACAGGGTTTCCCAACCCGCAGGCCCGGTTTTTCTGAACCCTTTAACTTGACAGGATAGACGGTCTGTTTCTCAGCCATTGGCTGAAGGTGGATCTTGTAGACATGGCCATCCCATTCCTCACTAAAATTTTCGGCAGCCGAAACGACCGCCTGCTCAAGCAATACCGCAAAACGGTGGAGCGCATCAACGCACTGGAAGCCGGACTGGAGTCTTTGAGCGACGACGAATTACGCGGCAAGACCCAGAGCTTCCGGGAGCGTTTTGCCGCAGGCGAAACACTGGATGCCTTGATGCCGGAAGCCTTTGCCGTGGTGCGTGAAGGCTCCAAGCGCGTCATGAAGATGCGGCACTTCGATGTGCAGCTGGCTGGTGGCATCGCGTTGCACAACGGCAAGATTGCCGAGATGCGCACGGGCGAAGGCAAAACCCTGACCTCGACGCTGCCCGCTTACCTGAATGCCTTGGCCAGCAAGGGTGTGCACGTGGTGACCGTGAACGATTACCTGGCCAGCCGCGATGCGAAATGGATGGGCAAGCTGTTCAATTTTCTGGGTTTGTCGGTGGGTATCAACTTGGCCCAGATGTCGCGTGAAGAAAAGCAAGCGGCTTACAACTCGGACATCACCTACGGCACCAACAACGAATACGGTTTTGACTACCTGCGCGACAACATGGTCTACGAAGCCCATGACCGCGTGCAGCGCCCCCTGAACTACGCCATCATCGACGAGGTCGACTCGATTCTCATCGACGAGGCCCGCACACCCCTGATCATCAGCGGTCAGGCCGAAGACCACACTGCCACTTACCTGTCGATGAAGCAGGTGGTGCCTTTGCTCACCCGCCAGGAAGGCGAAGCCGACCCCCGCACGGGCGAGGGCATCATCACCCCCGGTGACTTCACACTGGATGAAAAATCACACCAGATTTTTCTGACCGAGCAAGGCCATGAAAAAGCCGAAGCGGTGTTGGCGCAAATGGGCTTGATCCCTGAAGGCGCAAGCCTGTACGACCCCGCCAACATCACATTGATGCACCACCTGAACGCGGCCTTGCGTGCGCAGCACCTGTACCACCGCGACCAGCACTATGTGGTGCAAGAAGGTGAAATCGTCATCGTGGACGAGTTCACGGGCCGCTTGATGACAGGCCGCCGCTGGAGCGATGGCTTGCACCAGGCCGTGGAAGCCAAAGAGGGTGCGCAGATCCAGGCCGAAAACCAGACCTTGGCCTCCATCACGTTCCAGAACTATTTCCGCCTGTACAACAAGATCGGCGGCATGACCGGAACGGCCGACACCGAGGCGTATGAGTTTCAGGAAATCTACGGCCTGGAGACCGTGGTCATTCCGCCGCACCGCAAGAGCCAACGCGAAGACCAGTTGGACCGTGTCTACAAGACTTCGCAAGAGCGCTACACGGCTGCGATTGCCGACATTCGTGAATGTCACGAGCGTGGCCAGCCTGTTCTGGTGGGCACCACATCGATTGAAAACTCGGAGCTGATTGCCCAGCTGCTGACGCAAGAGAAGCTGCCACACCAAGTGCTCAACGCCAAGCAGCACGCCCGTGAGGCCGACATCGTGGCGCAAGCAGGCCGCCCCGGCATGATCACGATCGCCACCAACATGGCCGGTCGCGGCACCGACATCGTGCTGGGTGGCAACATTGAAAAAGACATCCAAGCCGTTGAGACCGACGAAAGTTTGTCTGAAGATGCACGCCAAGCCCGCGTGGCCGAATTGCGTGAGCAATGGAAGCTTGTGCACGAACAGGTCAAGGCTTTGGGCGGCTTGCGCATCATCGCCACAGAGCGTCACGAGTCACGCCGCATTGACAACCAGCTGCGTGGCCGTTCGGGCCGTCAGGGTGATCCCGGCTCTTCGCGTTTCTACTTGAGCCTGGACGATCCGCTCATGCGCATTTTTGCGGGTGACCGCGTGCGCTCCATCATGGACCGCTTGAAGATGCCCGAAGGTGAAGCCATTGAAGCGGGCATCGTCACACGCAGCATTGAAAGTGCCCAGCGCAAGGTCGAGGGACGCAACTTCGATATCCGCAAGCAATTGCTGGAATACGACGATGTGTCCAACGACCAGCGCAAGGTGATTTACCAGCAGCGCAACGATATTCTGGATGCACAAGACTTGAATAGCCAGATTGCTTCGCTGCGTGAAGGCTGCTTCAACGATCTGGTGCGTCAATATGTGCCCGTGGAGTCGGTGGAAGAGCAATGGGACTTGGCCAGCCTTGAAAAAGCGCTGACCGATGAGTGGCTGCTCAATGTGCCCTTGCGTGACAAGGTGCAGGCTTCCAATGCCATCACCGATGAAGAAATTCTGGAAATGGTGGTGGCCGCCGCCAACGCGCATTTCCAAGCCAAGCTCGACAGCGTGGGTGCTGACAACTTCACCTCGTTTGAGCGCATGGTTTTGCTGCAAAGCATCGACACGCACTGGCGCGAGCACCTGAGTGCGCTCGACTATCTGCGCCAGGGCATCCACTTGCGTGGTTACGCCCAAAAGCAGCCCAAGCAGGAATACAAGCGCGAAGCGTTTGAGCTGTTTGGCCAGTTGCTCGATGCCGTCAAAAACGAAGTCACCCGCACCTTGATGACCGTGCGCATCGATTCGGGTGACCAGATCGACCAAGCGGCCCACGACATTGAAGAGCGTGCCGAACACATCAGCAACGTGACCTACAGTGCACCCGATGAGTCGGGCGAGCCGCAAACCGTGTCTGCTGATCTGGCCGGTTTGCAGCAAGAGTGGGGCCCTGTCGGGCGCAACGAGCCTTGCCCTTGCGGCAGTGGCAAGAAGTTCAAGCAATGTCACGGCAAACTCGCCTGAGTTTGCTGCGCGGATGAAACGGGCTTCGGCCCGTTTTGTTTGTGTAACGCCCAAACCAACACTGTTTTCCTGAAAGACCACCATGCCTGTGAATTTGCCACCACTGGACCCTGCACAACTGAGCCCCATTGCGGGTGTTCGCATCGGCATCGCTGAAGCCGGTGTGCGCAAAGCCAACCGCAAGGACCTGACTGTGTTTTTGCTGGACGAGGGTGCCAGCGTGACCGGGGTGTTCACCAGCAACCGTTTTTGTGCTGCACCGGTGCAGGTGTGCCGTGAACATTTGGCGGCAGGCAGTGCTGTTCGTGCCTTGGTCATCAACACCGGCAACGCCAATGCGGGCACTGGCGCACCCGGCCTGGCCCATGCGCGGCAGACCTGTGATGCCTTGGCCGCTTTGCTGCAATGCACGCCCGCGCAGGTCTTGCCGTTTTCGACAGGCGTGATCATGGAGCCGCTGCCCGTGGACCGCATCGTGGCGGGCTTGCCCGCTGCTTTGGCCGACGCGCAAGCCGCCCATTGGGCCAAGGCCGCCGTGGGCATCATGACCACCGACACCGTGCCCAAAGCCGCCAGTGCGCAAGTGAAAGTGGGCGGTCAAACCGTCAGCATTACGGGCATCAGCAAAGGCGCAGGAATGATCCGTCCCAACATGGCCACCATGTTGGGCTTTGTGGCCACAGACGCTTGCATCGACCCCGCCTTGTTGCCCGTGCTGGCCAAGCAGCTGGCCGATGGCTCGTTCAACCGCATCACCATCGATGGCGACACCTCGACCAACGACTCGTTCATGCTGATCGCCACGCACAAGGCCGGTCATGCACCGGTCACCTCGCTCGACAGCGAAGACGGTCAGGCCTTGGTGCAGGGCCTGATGCAGGTGGCCCGCCAACTGGCCCATGCCATCGTGCGCGATGGCGAAGGCGCCACCAAGTTCATCACAGTGCAGGTCGAGGGTGGCCGCACAGGCGAAGAGTGCCGTCAGGTGGCATATGCCATCGCGCATTCGCCCTTGGTCAAAACCGCTTTTTTTGCCAGCGACCCCAACCTGGGCCGCATTTTGGCGGCGGTGGGCTATGCAGGTATCACCGATCTGGACCAGGGCCTGATCGAGCTGCATCTGGACGATGTGCATGTGGTCTCTCAGGGAGGACGCCGCGCTGAATACCGCGAAGAAGATGGTCAGCGCGTCATGAAGGGCAGCGAGATCACCGTGCGTGTGGGCCTGGGTCGTGGCACCGCCACCGACACCGTCTGGACTTGTGACCTGAGCCACGAATACGTCACCATCAACGCCGATTACCGTTCATGAATTCACCAGCCACCTCCGCCTTGGACCAACTGCTGGCCAAAGTCAGCCAGTTGGTGGACCGCATCGAATCGGTCTTGCCTCAACCTTTATCGGCACCCGACTGGACGCAGGCCATCGCCTGGCGCTACCGCAAGCGCTCGTCCGGTCACGGTGTCCTGGAGCCGGTACGCCATGTGGCGGCCATGACGCTTTCGGACCTGAAGGAAATCGACGACCAGAAAGAAAAGTTGCAGCGCAACACCGAGCAGTTTGTGCACGGCCATCCCGCCAACAACGTGCTGCTGACCGGCGCACGCGGCACCGGCAAGTCGTCGCTCATCAAGGCTTGCCTGAACACCTATGCGGCTCAAGGCTTGCGCCTGATCGAGGTGGACAAGGAAGACCTCACCGATTTGCCCGACATCATCGAGGTGGTGGCGGGCCGCGATGAAAAGTTCATTGTGTATTGCGATGACCTGAGCTTTGAGGACGGTGAGCCGGGCTACAAGGCCCTCAAATCCATCCTCGACGGCACCGTGGCGGCATCGACCCCCAATGTGCTGGTCTACGCCACCAGCAACCGCCGCCACTTGTTGCCCGAGTACATGAGCGAAAACCTCACTTACAAGCACACCGACGACGGCGAAGTGCACCCGGGCGAGGGCGTGGAGGAAAAAATTTCCTTGTCCGAGCGCTTTGGCCTGTGGATCAGTTTTTACCCCTTCTCGCAAGACGAGTACCTGACCATCGCTGGTCAGTGGCTCAGCGCCTTGGGGGCCACGCCTGCACAGATCGCTGCTGCACGCCCTGATGCACTGCTGTGGGCTTTGGAGCGCGGCTCGCGCAGCGGCCGTGTGGCCTACCAGTTTGCACGCGACATGATGGGTCGCCAATCGGACCAGGCATGAGCAACGGCCTGCTGGTGGCCGATGGCGAACGTGCGCGCGAGGACCTGCGCGCTGACCAAGCCCCGCGTTCAGTGGTCGATGTCGCGGTGGGCGTGCTGATGCAAGCCGATGGCCAGTTTTTGCTCACCTCGCGCCCCGAAGGCAAGGTGTATGCAGGCTACTGGGAATTCCCGGGCGGCAAGCTGGAAGCGGGTGAGTCGGTCGAACAAGCCCTGCGCCGTGAATTGCAAGAAGAGCTGGGCATCACGATCGGTGAGGCGCAGGCCTGGAAAACCCAGATGGTCGATTACCCGCACGCGCTGGTGCGGCTGCACTTTTGCAAGGTGTGGGATTGGCAAGGCGAGCTGCAAATGCGCGAAGCGCAGTCACATGCCTGGCAGACGCTGCCCGTAGCGGTCACGCCAGTGCTGCCGGGCACCATTCCTGTTTTGGCTTGGTTTGCCGAGGAGCGTCAGTTCACAGGGGCCACGCACGCCTGAGTCCGCTGGCGGGTTTTGCCAGGCGAACTCGGTGCTTATTGCAGGCGCGGATCGCCAAAAGGCTCGTCGGGCGGTGTTTCGTCGGGCAGTTTGAACTCTTCGCTGGCCCAGGCGCCCAGGTCGACCCCCTTGCAGCGTGCGCTGCAAAACGGGCGATAAGGGTTGGTGCTGCTGTAAAGGCTGGTGCCTGCGCAGGCAGGGCAGCGCACCTTGCGGGGCGCGAAGTCTTGAGGCTGGTTCGAATCGCTCATGCGCACAAAGACATTTCAAAAGGCACATCATCGGTGGTGGCCACCAATTTGCCATCGCCTTGCTGGTGCATCATGCGGATCACCACCAGCAAACGGTTGCAACTGATTTCGGGGGTGATGCCCAGTGCCGGGTCGATTTTGAGGCGCAGCAACTGAAAGGTGCGGCCTTGCGGCAGGTTTTGCTGCAATTGGCCAGCTGTCGCCATCACTTTTTGGCTGCTGCCCGATTCACGCAGCATTTGCAGCAACAACTGGATGGCTTGTGCCAAGGGGGCAAACGGTGCCACCCATTGCGCCAAATCGCTGGCGCGGCTTGGCGCATCGTGGTGTTGCCAAGCGTAATAGGCGGGTAAATCAAACTCGCAGGTACCGCCCGGGATGACCGCACGGCTGCGCAAAGCCATCAGGAAATCGTTGTCGTTGAGACTTTGGCCAATTTTTCCGCTGACCCGGTTGAGCGATTCAAAGTGCTCATCCAGCTGCGCGATCAGGCCGTCAAGGGCTTTTTCGGAAATGGCCGGGTTGCCACGGTAGCCGTTGTAGAGCTGCTTTTGGCGTTCCAGATCCTTCAGAACGTCAGATTTGAGTTCTGAGCGCGATGCCACTTCGATGATTTCAAACAAAGTGGTGAGCGCAAAGTGGTGGTCCAAGGCCTCTGTTCGGGCCATCAATTGGCCCAGGCGGTTGAACAGTTGTTGCAGGCGCAGGTAAGTGCGTATGCGTTCGTTAAAAGGGTATTCGTACAGTATCACGCGGCGTCTTCCAGTGCCGCCATCATAGCCCGAAGTCAGCAGCCACTTGGGCCACCTGGGCCTCTAATTCAGCCAGACTCAGCCCTTGGTTGAAGATCACCACATCGGCACTGGCCAAGCGTTGTGCCCGTGAGGCTTGCAAGGCGATGATGCGGTCAATTTCTTCGGCTGCCAGACCACTTCGGGTCATGACCCTTTGGCGCTGGGTTGCTGCATCGCAATCGACCACGATCACCCGGTCAACTTGCCTGCGCCAACGCTCGCCCGACTCCACCAGCAGGGGCACATCGAACACGAGGCAACGTTGGCCGTTTTGCAGGGCGGCCTGTGCCTGTTCTGCGGTGATCAGGCTGACCAGGGGGTGAATGATGGCTTCGAGCTTCTTTTTGGCATCGGCATTTTTGAAAATCTGTTCGCGCATGGCTTGCCGGTCCATCGCGCCGTGGGCATCGATCATCTCGGGGCCAAAGACTTGGGCAATCGGGGCGATTGCCCGCCCGCCCGGTGCCGTCACGCTGCGTGAAATCGCGTCAGCGTCGATCACGGCTGCGCCGCGGGCCGCCAGCAGGCTTGCCACCGTGCTTTTGCCGCTGCCAATGCCACCGGTCAGGCCGATGCGCCAAATACGCTGAGTGTTCATGGTTTAAACAGGCAAGACGGGAAGGGGGCCAAAGGCCATGACCCACAAACCCGCCAGGGCCAAAAAGGGACCAAACGGAATATAGCCGTCTTCGGGCAGGCGCTGGCGCACACGCAGCCAGATACCCACGGCCGCACCTGTGATGGACGCGATCAGCACCAGCGACAGCAAGGCGGGCCAGCCCAGCCAAGCGCCCAGTGCGGCCAGCAGTTTGAAGTCACCTTGGCCCATGCCTTCTTTGCCGGTCACCCCTTTGAACAGCCAATAAACCGACCATAAAAAGAGGTAACCCGCCACAGCCCCCCACAAGGCCGTGGGCAAACTGACATCGCTCAGCCCCAGGCTGGCCGCCAACAAACCGGCCCACACCAAGGGTTGGGTGATGGCATCGGGCAGCAAAGTGGTGTCGGCGTCAATGGCTGCAAGGGTCAGCAAAGCGGCTGCAAAACCCGCCCAGGCCAAAGCAGCGCCGCTCAGGCCGTATCGGGAAAAGCTCCAGGCAAACAGGGCCGCGGTCAGCAGTTCCATGGCGGGGTAGCGCCAGCCAATCGGGGCATGGCATTGGCGACAGCGCCCTTGGAGCCAAACATAGCTGAGCACCGGGATTTTTTCGGCCCACGGCAAGACATGGCCGCAGTGGGGGCAGTGCGAGCCGGGCACGGCGATGTTGTAGGGCTTGGTTGCCGGCAGGGGGGGGGGATTGTCGGGGGCTTGTTCATGGCTCGCCTCAGCCCACTGTGCCTCCAGCATGCGGGGCAGGCGGTGAATGACCACGTTCAGGAAGCTGCCCACCACCAAGCCCAATAGCGCCGCAGCGCCCCATAGGAATTCATCGGCAGCCATCTCAGAACACCTGACCTAAGCGAAAAATGGGCAAATACATGGCCACAAGAATACCGCCAATCAAGCCGCCCAGCACCACAATGATCAAAGGTTCCAGCAAACTCGACAGGCCGTTGACCCGGTCATCCAGCTCGGTTTCCATCAAACCCCCTGCCCGCGCCAGCAAGTTGTCCATTGCACCCGTCTCTTCTCCTGTGGCGCACAGCTGAACGATCATGGGCGGAAAACGGCCCGTTTGGCCCATGGCTTCGCTCAAGCGGCTGCCTTGGGCCACTTGTCTTTGCAGTTGCAAAGTCACTCGCTCAAAAACAGCGTGGTCGCAGGCTTGGGCCACAGGCCCCAATGCTTCTGCCAAGGGTACGCCTGCTGCCAGCAAAGCCGACAAGGTTTGGGCCCAGCGTGCCACCACCGCCGTGCCGACCAGCGGCCCCAGCACGGGCAGCTTGAGCAACCAGCGGTCTCGGGTGGCGTTGAACCGGGTGCGTGCTGATGCTGGGCGATGCCACAACCAGAGGCACAACACAACGCCCAAAACCGCCACCGGACCAGAAGCGCTCACACCATCGCTCAGGGCCACCACCATTTGTGTCGCCCAGGGTAAGTCGGCGCCGAACGACTTGAACACATCCTCGAACACCGGCACGACAAAGACCAGGATCAGCACCAAGACTGCGATGGCCACCCCCATCACTGCCGTGGGGTACATCAGCGCGGAACGCACGCGTGAGCGCAAGGCTTCGTTTTTTTCGAGGGTCTGTGCCAAACGCTCCATCATGGTGTCCAAAATGCCCGCCGATTCACCCGCTTGAACCATGCTGGTATAGAGCCCTGTGAAATGCGCCGGGTGTTTGGCCAAAGCCTCGTGCAAAGCCATGCCGGACGCCACATCGTTGTGCACCTGTTGCACGATGTCCACCAGTGCTGCAGACGTCAGACTGCGCGACAGCATGTCCAGCGATTGCAAAAGCGGCACCCCTGCACGCAGCAGTGCAGCCAGTTGCCTGGTCAGGAGCGACAAATCGCGTGGGCGCACACGGCTTGGGCTGTCCCACCACAAGCGCTGCAGCCGCACTTGGTGCACGCCTTGCCTGCGCAGTTGGGCTCGGGCCAGTCCGGCCGTGTGTGCATTCAGCCGCCCTTGCAAGGCTCGGCCTTGGGCATCACGCCCTTGCCATGCAAAAACAGGGGGCTGCGCTTGTGTGTCGGGCTGGTTCATGCGCCGTACCGGGTATTGGCCAAAACCTCGTCGAGCGAGGTGATGCCTTTCAGCACTTTGCGCAGACCTGCCAGACGCAACGTCGCCACACCCTCACGCTGAGCCAGTTGAGTCATCTCCTGGTTACCCGCACCGGACAAAATCAGCGCCTGCATGTCGGCACTCACCGGCATGACTTGGAAAATGCCCGTTCGTCCTGCAAACCCCTTGTGGCAATGCGCACAACCCACAGGCTTGAATGCGTCGACCGCATCGCCAGACAGCAAATCAGGGGGCAGACCTGCTTTCAGCAACACATCCGAAGGCAGCGACACGCGTTCTTTGCACAGTGGGCACAGGCAACGCACCAGCCGCTGGGCCGTGATCAGCGTCACGCTGGCGGCGATGTTGTAAGAGGCCGTGCCCATGTTGCGCAAACGCACCAGCGTGCTGGGCGCGTCGTTGGTGTGCAAGGTGGACAGCACGAGATGGCCTGTTTGAGCTGCCTGGATGGCGATGTTGGCGGTTTCCAGATCGCGCACCTCACCCACCATCAGGACGTCCGGGTCTTGTCGCAAAAAGGCACGCAAAGCGATGGCAAATGTCAGGCCGGGCTTGTCCTGCACATTCACCTGGTTGATGCCTTGAAGCTGGATTTCGCAAGGGTCTTCCACCGTGGCGATGTTCACTTCGGCCGTGTTGAGCAGGTTGAGGCAAGCGTAAAGCGATTGCGTTTTGCCCGAGCCCGTGGGCCCTGTCACCAGCACCATGCCATGTGGCCGGTGAATCGCTTCCACCAGGCGTGCCAGGTCTTCGGGTTCATAACCGAGTTGGTTCAGGTCAAGTTGGGCCTGCGCCGAGTCCAGCACCCGAATCACCAGTTTTTCGCCAAACAAGGTCGGCAAGGTGCTCACCCGCAAGTCAAGCTCGCGCCCGTTTTGCAGCAGCAGCTTCATGCGACCGTCTTGTGGCAGGCGTTTTTCAGCGATGTCGAGTCGGGAAAGCACCTTGATGCGTGACGACAGGCGGTCTTTGAGCGCCATGGGTGGGCTGGTCATTTCGCGCAATTCGCCATCGATGCGCATGCGCACCCGGTAGTGGTTTTCGTAGGGTTCAAAGTGCAGGTCAGAGGCCTTGAGCGTGACCGCCTGTTCTAGCAGTTGCTGCACCAAACTGACAACAGGCGCATCGTCGATAGCCCCCAGCAGGGGGCGGTTGTTGAGCTTGTCCAGCATGGCGTCTCCATGAGTTATTTTGTTTTCAATTGAAAACGTATCATGAGCCGCCTTGGGCTGTTTGTAAATGTGGCAAGCAAAAACCGACAGGTGGCGCTGCCGTCAGGTGCAGGGTTGGTTGGACGGACGGCTGTGGCAGCGGCAGGGCCACTGTGCAGACTCTGCAGCGCTTCAGACGAACTTGACGGGCTGGTATTGCGGGTCAGTGTGTTCACAGGCCTGTGCCTTGGCGCAGGGCATCTGGCACAGCTCGCGGTTTTGAACCGGGCATGCACGGTTGAACGTGACCACATGGTCCACCTCGGCACGGATGCCGATCCACTCGCCCAGTTTGTGGTCGTGGTGGCTGGGCACATGGGCCATCAGCAATTCGCCGCTGGCCAGGCGCAGGGTGTACAAAAACTCTGATCCGCGGAAGGCCTTGCGGATGATCTCGGCCTTCACCGGGGCGTGGTCATCGTGCACGATGTCGTCGGCCCGCAGTAACACGTCGCACTGGCCACCCTCAAAGGCGCATGGCAAGGGGCATTCGGCCACATCGCTCAAGGTGCCGACGGGGGTGTCGACCATGACCTGACCGTTCACTTCGCGCAACGTGGCTGGAGTGAACACCCCATGGCCAATGAAGTCTGCCACAAAGCGGGTGGCCGGGCGGTGGTACAAGCTGTAGGCATCGTCCCACTGGTGCAATTGGCCTTCGTTCATCACGCCAATCACGTCGCCGATGGCAAAGGCTTCGAGCTGGTCGTGCGTGACCAGCAAGGCGGTGGCCTTGGCGGCCTTGAGGATGTTGCGCACTTCATGGGCTAGGCGCTCGCGCAGGTCGATGTCCAGGTTGGAAAACGGCTCGTCCAGCAGCAGCAAATCGGGCTTGGGGGCCAACGCCCGGGCCAGGGCCACGCGTTGCTGTTGACCGCCCGAGAGTTCGTGCGGGTAGCGTTTGTCGGCACCGCCCAAACCCACCAACTCGAGGACTTCGGCCACGCGTTGCTGGCGTTCGGCTTTGGGCAGATGGTTCAGACCAAAGCCCACATTGCGGCCTACATCCATGTGCGGAAAAAGGGCGTAATCCTGAAACACCATGCCAATGCGGCGGCTTTCTGCGGGTTCGGTGTGTCCTGCTTCGCTGACCACGCGGCTGGACAGCAGGATCTTGCCGCCCGAAACAGGCTCCAGTCCGGCCACGGCACGCAGCAGCGTGGTTTTGCCGCAGCCAGAGGGGCCAATCAGCACGCCAATGTCACCCGCACGCAAGTTCAGGCTCACACCGTGAACGGCGGGCGTTGGGCTGCTTGGGTAATGGATGTCCAGCTGGCGAAGTTCTAGAAACATGAGAAGGATTGTAGGCAGGTTGGATTGGCCTCTTATGGCCGTGGGCTGATCGCCAGCAGGCTGGCTCCTACAATAAGCCATGCCCTTGTTGAACCCGGTTTCTTGATGCTGCACACCCTGGCCCGTCGTTTGTCGGGTCTTCCCTCGCTGTTTTATGCCTTGTTGGCACTGGCTTTGGCCTTGCCGGTGTTGGCCGTGCTCGGCTCGTGGCTGCAATGGAGCCCGCAAAGTACCGACATTTTGCTGGAGATGGGGCGCACTGTGCTGCCCGATTACGCGCTCACCACCTTGGGTCTTTGCCTGATGGTGGCTGTGGGTGTGACGGTGCTGGGCCTGGCCACGGCGGCCCTGGTCACGCTGTTTGACTTTCCGGGGCGGGGCGTTTTTGAGTGGTTGCTGCTCTTGCCTTTGGCCATGCCCGCTTATGTGGTGGCTTATGCGTACACCGACTTTTTGCAGTTCAGCGGCCCGCTTCAAATGGGCTTGCGTGACTGGTTTGGGCTCAAGGGCCGGCTGTGGCCCGATGTGCGCAGCGTCTGGGGTGCGGCGCTGGTGTTCACGCTGGCGCTCTACCCTTATGTGTATCTGCTGGCCCGCACCGCCTTGGTGGAACGCGCTTCGGGCCTGATGGAAGCGGCCCGCTTGTTGGGCGCTCCCTTGTCACGCCGCATTCGCGAGATTGCTTTGCCATTGGCTCGACCGGCCGTGGCCGCAGGCGTGGCACTGGCGCTGATGGAAACCCTGGCCGACTTCGGTGTGTCCAGTTACTTCGGCATCCAGACCTTCACTGCGGGCATCTACAAAGCGTGGCTGTCCATGGACAACCGCATTGCCGCAGCGCAACTGGCCACGGTGCTGTTGGCGGTGGTGGTGGTGTTGCTGCAACTGGAGCAGCGGGCTCAAAACCGCATGCGCTTCAACCAAGGGCGTGGTTCACGCCAAGGTTCTGCCGAAGCGCAGCCCGTGGTGCTGCGGGGTGCACAACGGGTCATGGCCTGGGGGGTGTGCAGTTTGCCCGTGCTGCTGGGCTTTGTGTTGCCCGTGCTCATCATGTTGCGGGCATTGGCGGCAGAAACGACCGATTTGCCCTGGGACCGTTTTGGCCAATGGGCGCTGACCAGTTTGCGCTTGGGCGCGGTGACCGCCTTATTGGCGGTGGCTGTGGCGCTGGCGCTGGCTTTCAGCGTGCGCACACGGGCCGACCGCATCAGCCAGGGGGCCATTCAGCTGGTCGGGTTGGGTTATGCCATTCCCGGCGCGGTGGTGGTGGTGGGTTTGCTCTTGCCCGTGGGCTGGATTCAGCAGACCTGGCCCGCCTCTTCGGCCGGAGCCTGGATCACGGCCACTTCATTGGGTTTGGTTTGGGCCTACCTGGTGCGCTTTTGCGCCGTGGCCTTGCAGTCGGTGCAAAGCGGCTATGCCCGCATTCCGGCCAGCCTGGACGATTCGGCCCGCATGCTGGGCGTGACCGGTTGGGGCCTGATGCGCCGCGTGCATGCCCCTTTGCTCAAACGCACCACCTTGGCGGCCATGCTGCTCGTGTTTGTGGACGTGATGAAGGAGCTGCCCGCCACCATGGTGTTGAGGCCCTTCAACAGCGACACGCTGGCGGTGGTGGCCTACCAGTTGGCGCGAGACGAGCGCTTGGGCGAAGCGGCTTTGCCTTCGCTGGCGCTGGTGCTGGTGGGCTTGATCCCTGTGATCATGCTGAGCCGCACATTGCGGCAGCAAAACAACTGATCTCCCTATCGGGGTGTGCGGTCGTCTCCACGCGCATCATGCGTGAGCTGCTTTGCGCCCCATGGCTTGCAGGCGAGTCCCTTGCAACAGGGCGTCAAACAGGTTTCTTGGATTCGTTCAGGGATTGTTCTTCGATGATCTGCCGCACGATGGCCTTGGCATGGTCTTCGGTGAGGCTGAATTCCTGACGCAAGTGTTCAATGGTTCGTCGCTCTTTTGCACTCACGTGGCCGTCTTTGAGGACTTCTTCCACCTCGGTGGTGAATTCAATTTCTTGCGTCCGCACGCGTGTGGCAAATGCCGACGCCACGATGCCGGTCAGCAACGCCACCGTGAACACCCCAGACAGCGCTGTGAGCGCACCGATCACTTTGCCCCAGACGGATATGGGCGTGGCGTCGCCATAACCCACTGTGGTGATGGTGACGATGGACCACCACATGGCGTCGGGAATGGTGCCGAATTTGTCGGGCTGCAAGGCATGCTCTGCGTAATACATCAGGCATGAGGTGATGAGGATCGAGAGCGCCAGCAGGTAAAGCGCGGAGATGAAAACGTCTTTTTCTGCGTAGATAGAGGCAATCAGGTCTTCCAGCGCCGTGGAGTAATGCGACAACTTCAGGATGCGCATGACCCGAATGACACGCAAAAAGCGCAAATCCAGACCTGGCCACAAGTATTGCAAGAAAAACGGCACGATCGCCAGCAAGTCAACCAGGCCGTGAAAACTGAACATATAGCGCAGACGCCGCCGGTTTGCGCTGGCATGCTTGTTGGCGTGGTGGTTTTTCTCTGCGGCTGTCCAGATGCGCAACAGGTATTCGATGCTGAAAAACACCATCGAAACCGTGTCGAACCAAGCCAGTGCCTGGTGGTGTTGCTCGCCGATCGAGGGCACGGATTCGATGACCACAGCCACCACATTGCACAGCACCATCAAGGTCAACACCCAGGAAAATACCCAAGCGGTCTTTTGGTCTTTGTGGCTTTTGAGTTCAAGGATCAGAAACAGCCGGTGTCTTATTGGGAGGGGTGCGTTCATGCGCACATCTTAGACAAGAATGCCCGTCGACTTTTACATCTGCCCAGTCTTCAGATAGCGGCTATGCCAGCTCAGCGCTTCGTCCATCATGTGAGGCGTGTGCAGACCTGCGCTGCTGTGCCTGGCGCGTTCCATGTAGTCCAGCAATTGGGGCCTGAACGAAGGGTGAGCGCAGCGTTCCATGATCAACTTGGCGCGTTGGGTCGGGGCCAGCCCGCGCAGGTCGGCCAAGCCTTGCTCGCTCACGATCACCTGCACATCGTGTTCGGTGTGGTCGTGATGCGACACCATGGGCACGATGCACGAAATGCGTCCCTCTTTGGCCACGGAAGGCGTCATGAAAATCGACAAATAGGCATTGCGCGCAAAGTCGCCCGAGCCGCCAATGCCGTTCATGATGCTCGAGCCCATGATGTGGGTGGAATTCACGTTGCCGTAAATGTCGGCTTCGATCATGGCGTTCATGGCAATCACGCCCAGGCGACGCACCAATTCTGGATGGTTGCTGATCTCTTGTGAGCGCAACACGATGCGCTGGCGGTAAAAGTCGATGTTGCCCTTGAACTCGGCCGCCGCATCGGGGCTGAGCGATAAGGCTGTGGCCGACGCAAACGCCAGTTTGCCCGACCGCAGCATGTCCAGCATGCCGTCTTGCAGGACTTCGGTGTAGGCCGTCAGGTTTTCAAAAGGGCCTTGGTTCAGACCGGCCAGCACCGCATTGGCCACATTGCCCACGCCCGATTGCAGCGGCAGCAGTTCGTTGGGCAAGCGACCGACTTTGACCTCATGCGTCAGGAACTCGATGATGTGGCCCGCGATCCGGGACGACACTTCGCTGGGTGGGTCAAAAGCGGCGTTGCGGTCGGCGTGGTCGGTCACCACCACGGCGATCACCTTGGATGGATCGCATTGCAGATGGGGCTGACCGATCCGGTCACTGGTCTTGACCAAAGGAATCGCTTGTCGGTGTGGCGGCAATTGCGTGCCGTAGTAAATGTCGTGCATGCCCTCCAGTGCAGGGTCTTGGTGCAGATTGACTTCCAGAATGATCTTGTCGGCTCGGTCCAGCCAGGTCTTGTTGTTGCCCACCGAGGTGGACGGGATCAAGCGCCCATCGGGCAAGATGCCCGCCACCTCCACCACGGCCACATCCAGTTTTCCCAGAAAGCCGAACCACGCCGCTTGCGCCACATGCGAGAGGTGCATGTCGGTGTAAAGCATTTGTCCGGCGTTGATCAGCTTGCGGCAAGTTGGGTCTGACTGGTAGGGCAGTCGCATCTCGATGCCTTGGGCCTGGGCCAGTGCGCCGTCCAGCTCGGGGGCGGTGGAGGCCCCGGTCCACAGCCCAATGCGGGCATGGGTTTGGCCCGATGCGTGCAAGGCCGCCAGCCGTGCCGCCAAAGCCTGCGGCACCGCCTTGGGGTAGCCTGCACCGGTGAAGCCACTCATGCCCACGTTGGCTCCTACAGGGATCAATTCGGCCGCTTGTTCTGCGGTCATGACTTTGCCAAGCAAAGCGGCATTCTGGATGCGGGCGACAAAGGGCATGTGTGGTTTATCAGATCAACAGAACGCACGAGTGTGCATGGCTTGAGTCTGTCTGTCTTTGCGTCAGGACACACATGTGCCTCCGATCATCCTGCAATTGACGCGACGATAATGCTGCGTAAGGTTATTTTTCGAGAAAAAACGATGAAGATTCAGCTTGCATTGATGGCCACGGCCTCCGGCTATGACGGCACGCTTGCCACAGGCGCAGCTGTATGTATGTGGGCCGGAATGTACAAAGCCTGATATGTTGATTCCTGCTAATCTCATCCGGCGCCAACTTCTGCAACACGCTGCTGCCAGCGGTGCATGTCTGGCTTACGGTGTACGACCTGCTCTGGCCTTGGCTTCAGCCCCTGTTTTTGAGGGTAAAACCCTGGCTCAAGTGGCCAAAGCACTGGGGGCCAAATCGATCGCAGCCAGTGCCGATGTGCGTTTGAACACCCTGGATTACGCCGAGAATGGCGCAGCTGTCCCGGTGGACATCAGTACTTCTTTGACGGGTGTCGAGCGGGTTGTATTGTTTGTCGAGAAGAACCCCACGCCATTGATCGCTGTTTTTCAGCTCAGTGAGGCGGTAGATACCGTTTTGACGCTGCACACCAAGCTGGCCCAGACCTCTGCGGTCTATGCGATGGTGATTACAGCCGATGGCCGTGCGCTGCATGCGAAAAAAGAAGTCAAGGTGGTGTTGGGCAGTTGCGGTGCAGTCTCCGAAACGCCGGACAACGTGGATGCCAAACGCCCCACCGAACCCACCCGAATTCGTGCACAAAATCAAGGGGATTCGACCTTGGTGCGCATGCGCATGGCGCACGAGATGGAGTCCGGCCAACGCAAGAATGCAGTAGGCAAATTGGTGCCCACTTGGCACATCAACCAAGTGTCGATCCAGCTCAATGGCAAACTGATTGTCACGGCCGATTGGGGTCCGGGTGTTTCGCGCAACCCGTATCTGCAATTCACCCTTAAAAAGGCCAAACCCGGCGACAAACTCTCGGTCATTTGGCGTGACAACAAAGGGGCCATGCGCACCGACGATCTGTTGTTGGTTTGATCCGCCCCTTCTGCCCCTGAGCCGATGTCTCTGTCGGATGGCTTGTTGCCCATTGGCCTGTGTCAGCAGGCGGGGCTGTGGGCATGCTAAATTCAAAGCCATGATTCCTATCCAAATCGATTCCGCATGGAAAGGCACCTCGGACTGCCGCAACTGTGGCATTCGGGACATGGTGCTGTTTGCTGACCTCAACGAGCAAGACTTTGGCGAAATCCATACGCCCATTGATGACATGGTTTTTGCAGTCGATTCTGTCCTTTACAACGAAGGGCAAACGGCATTGGGCGTGTTCACCTTGCGCAAAGGCATGGTCAAGCTGGTGAGAGCCACAGCAGATGGACGCGAACGAATTGTTCGTGTTTTGCGTCCAGGCGACGTGCTAGGCCTGGAAGCATTGGCTACCGAACGTTATGACACTGAAGCCATGGCATTGACCGAAGCCAGCGTGTGCCGCATTCCCTTGGCGGTGCTTCACCACCTGTCTGCTACTTCCCCACGCCTGCACAAACGCCTGATGCAAAAGTGGCAACAAGCCCTCAAGGACGCAGACGACTGGCTGGCCGATCTGAACTTTGGCTCCGCACGTCAGCGGGTGGCCTCTTTGGCGCTCAAAATGCGCGACCCCGAGCAGCCTCATATGACCTCTTTTTTTGCGCGAGATGATATGGGTGCCATGCTCGATATCAAACTCGAAACTGTCAGCCGCGAAATCAGTAGCTTGGTTCGTGACGGGGCGCTTAAGCCTTGCGATAAGCAAGGCCGTCGCTATGAAATCCTTAACGAAGCGATGTTGTTGCGCTGATCAGCATGCCCGAAGTTCAGATGCGTTTCGCTGGCAGCCCCACATGCTGACCGTGTGGAGCGGCCACCCCATCTAGCAGGATGCCGTGGGAGACTTCTGCCTGCATCACATCACTTTGACGGCCGATCAGACTTTTTGAGCATGCCCCCAAAGTCTGTTGAACCTGGACGGGGTGACTTGATCCGTAGCGAGAGTTGTGGGTTTTATGGCTATTTTTGGTGGTGAAACAGCGCACTGACATGCCTGCACCGCAGACTTAGCCTCACCCATGTCAGGACAGCGAAGTGAACGCGGCACGCCGTCCGGCCGACTTTTCCATTTGGCGGGCGATGTTGCCGCAGACCAGATCACACAACTCGAAGATCGAAGGATCGGTGATGCGGTAGTAGGCGCTGGTGCCCCGGCTTTCGCGCTCGACCAGGCCTTGTTGCGTCATCAGGGCCAGGTGGCGCGAAACGTTGGCGGCGGTGAAGCCGCACATTTGGGCCAATTCGCCCACATTGCGTTCGCCTGAGCGAAGGATGTTGAGGATTTGCAGTCGGGTGGGTTCGGCCAGTACCTGAAAGTAAGCCGCAACTTCCACCAATGCGCCCTCAGGCAGCTGTTTCATTGGGCTGCAATCGGTGGAGTTTGGGGGAAGGGTTGAATTCATCGTGTCGTTTTTCCGGAGTTTCATTTTTTATTGTATCATTGCGTAATTAATCAATCAGTTAAATAAGCAAATTCTGAAGGAATAACAATGAAGCGCACCCATTTGCTGACCTTGGCTCTTTTTGCATCGGTGTCTGTGCATGGCACCGCCATGGCGGCCGATGCGCAGGCCCTGAAAGTGATTTCGGTCCAAGTGGCCAACGCCGCTCAGTCTGAAAGCAGCGTGGATGCGGTGGTCGAAGCCGTGCGACAAACCACCTTGTCAACCCAGGTTGCGGGCGCAGTGGTGACCCTGCAAGTCAAAGCCGGCGACCGTGTCAGGGCCGGACAAGAGTTGTTGCGCATTGATGCCCGTGCGGCCCAGCAAGGTGTGGTGGGGGCAACAGCACAGGTTGAGGCTGCACAGTCTCAATTGGCAGTTGCAACACAAGAATTGAACAGACAAAAACAGTTGTTGCAAAAGCAATACATCAGTCAAGGTGCTTTTGACCGCGCACAGGCTCAATGGGATGCGGCCAAGGCGCAAGTCAAATCGTTGCAAGCTCAGACGCAAGTGGCGCAAGCGCAGTCAGGGTTTTTCATTGTGAAAGCCCCCTATGCCGGCGTCGTGAGTGATGTGTCGGTGACTTTGGGCGACATGGCCCTGCCAGGACGTGCTTTGGTGACGATGCACGACCCGTCCGCCTTGCGTGTCACAGCATCGGTTCCGCAAGCCTTGTTGGCTTCAGTGGGCGCCCAGCAAAAAGCCATTCGCTTTGAGTTGCCGGGGGTGGCGGGCTTCGCCACACCTCAAACGCCTCAGCAAGTACAGGTCTTGCCCGCAGTGGATCCTGTGACGCACACAGGGCAGATTCGATTGAGTTTGCCTGCAGCTGCCCAGGGTTTGGCCCCGGGCTTGTTTGCAAGGGTGTGGTTGCCGGGTGTCAGCGCGGGGCAGTCGGTGGCTGAGCGGGTTTATTTGCCCAGCAGCGCCATTGTCCGTCGGGCTGAAATGACGGCCGTTTATGTGGTCAATACCCAGGGCAAGCCCAGTTTGCGTCAAGTTCGACTGGGGCAAACACTGGGTGACCGCGTGGAGGTTCTGAGCGGACTGCGCAAAGACGATCAAGTGGCGGCTGAGCCGCAATTGGCTGGCGCGGTGCGCTGAAAGGGCTTGGAAATGAATGAGCCTAAAAGCCAAAGCGTTGAATTGAGCATTTCGGGTCGCATCGCGGCTCTGTTCCAGAGCGCACAGATCACGCCGCTCTTGGCCTTGGTGGCTTTGCTGCTGGGCATATTTGCGGTGCTGGTCACGCCCCGTGAGGAAGAGCCTCAAATCAATGTGACCATGGCCAATGTGCTGATCCCGTTCCCAGGAGCAGCCGTGCGCGATGTGGAGCAGATGGTGGCCATTCCGGCGGAGCAGGTGTTGTCAAAAATTGCCGGTGTGGAACACATCATGTCGGTTGCGCGCCCGGGTGTGGCGGTGTTGACGGTGCAGTTCAAAGTGGGCGTGCCACGCACCGAGGCATTGGTGCGTTTGCATGACACCATCCGAAACAATGCCGACTGGCTACCTAAGGGCTTGGGTGTCATGGAGCCCCTGGTTAAACCCAAAGGCGTGGACGATGTGCCCATTGTGACGCTAACGCTCTTTAGCAAGAATGAGGATGCCAGCGCCTACAGCCTTGAGCGTGTGGCACACAGCATAGAAGCCGATATCAAGCGCGTCAAAGGGACGCAAGATGTACAGACTCTGGGTGGTCCAGATCGAGCGGTTTTGGTTCAGATTGATCCTGGGAAAATGGCCGGATTTGGCGTGACTGTCCAAGACCTGCGCATGGCACTGCAGTCGGCCAATATGGGCTTGCCTGTGGGTGAACTGATCACAGGCAATAAAAGTGTCAGCATTGAGGCTGGACCTTTCCTGTTGCAAGCCAGTGACGTGGCTGACCTGGTGGTTGGGGTGCAAGGCGGTCGTCCGATATTTGTGAAAGATGTGGCCGAAGTGGAAGAAGGTCCTTTGCCTGCCACCCGTTATGTGACGCATGGCCTTGGCAAGGAAGCTGGTGGCGGCGAATACCCCGCTGTGACACTGACGGTCACCAAGAAACCGGGCGAGAACGCCATCGACGTTGCTAATGCAGTGATGGACCGCGTGGCTGAGCTGCGCGGCACGGTGATACCGGACGAGGTGGAGGTGGCCGAAACCCGCAATTACGGCACCACGGCCAATGACAAAGCTCAAAAACTGATTCAAAAACTGCTTTTTGCCACCGCTGCGGTGGTTGCACTGGTGTTCATTGCGCTGGGCAAACGTGAGGCGGCGATTGTGGGCACAGCTGTCATCCTGACGCTCACGGTGACACTGTTCGCCTCATGGGCTTGGGGCTTTACGCTCAACCGTGTGTCGCTGTTTGCACTGATTTTTTCGATCGGCATTTTGGTGGACGATGCGATTGTGGTGGTGGAAAACATCCACCGCCATCAACAGCTTTACCCAGGTAAGTCGCTGGCCGAGATCATCCCCGGTGCGGTCGATGAAGTAGGCGGGCCGACCATTCTGGCCACGTTAACGGTCATTGCCGCACTCTTGCCCATGGCCTTTGTGAGTGGCTTGATGGGGCCCTACATGAGTCCGATCCCGATCAATGCCAGCATGGGCATGCTCTTGTCGTTGGCGATTGCTTTTGTGGTCACGCCTTGGCTGGCACGCATTTGGATGAAGCCATCGCACGCAGCTGATGCGCATGCCGCACCTGCTGGATTGGCCGCCAAACTGGGTCCTTTGTTTGAGCGGGTATTTGAGCCCTTGCTGCACAACGAACAGGGGGCGCGCAACCGCAAGTTGTTAGGTTTGGGCATTGCGGGTTTGATCGCTTTTTCGCTGGTGCTGCCAGCGACAGGGCTGGTGCTGCTCAAGATGCTGCCATTCGACAACAAGTCTGAATTTCAGGTCGTGGTGGACATGCCTGCAGGCACACCCGTCGAGGAAACTGCCGCCGTCATGCGCGAATTGGGGGCCCACTTGGCGCAGCAGCCCGAAGTGACGGACTACCAAGCGTATGCGGGCACTTCATCGCCGATCAATTTCAACGGCTTGGTGCGCCAGTACTACTTGCGCTCGGGTGGTGAGGTGGGCGATATGCAGGTCAAACTGGTGGATAAGCACGACCGAAAAGACAAGAGCCATGCGATTGCCACGCGTCTGCGCCCTGAACTGCAAGCGATTGGCCAGCGCTTTGGTGCGAATGTGAAAGTGGTCGAAATGCCACCTGGCCCACCTGTGTTGGCGCCCATCGTCGCTGAAATTTACGGCCCTGATGCTGAAGGCCGTCGTCAGGTGGCCAAAGCTGTTCGGGCCATCTTTGAGAAGGCCGACAATGTGGTGGACGTGGATGACAGCAGTATTGCCTCCGCACCGCGCACATTGTTGCTGGTGGACCGTCGTAAAGCGGCCGCATTGGGCATTCCCCAGCAGGCTATCGTCACCACTTTGCGTGCGGGTTTGGCCGGAGAAGCCGCCACTTACTTGCACGACGGCAGCAAATACCCAGCTGCTGCTTTGATCCAGTTGTCCGCAGAGCGGCATGGCGATTTGTCTGCTTTGCTGCAACTCACGGTTCGCGGCGCTTCTGGTAAGTTGGTGCCGATCCGCGAGCTGGTCACCGTGACCGACAGCGAGCGCGAACAGCCGGTGATCCACAAGGACTTGTTGCCTGTGAACTTTGTGACCGCCGATATGGCGGGAAAGCTGGACAGTCCGCTGTACGGCATGTTCAAGATGCGCGGCGAGATTCAAAAAATCCAGACGCCCGATGGCTTGGGCCTCGATGAATACTTCATCAGCCAGCCATCAGACGCATGGCGCGGCTACGCTCTCAAGTGGGACGGCGAGTGGCAGATCACTTACGAGACCTTCCGCGACATGGGCGCCGCCTATGCGGTGGGCTTGGTACTGATCTATTTGCTGGTGGTGGCGCAATTTGGCTCTTACCTCACGCCGCTGATCATCATGGCACCGATCCCACTGACCATCATCGGCGTCATGCCCGGACACGCGCTGCTGCAATCACAGTACACCGCCACGAGCATGATCGGCATGATCGCGTTGGCTGGGATCATTGTGCGCAACTCTATCTTGCTGGTGGACTTCATTAATCTGCAGGTCAAAGAGGGCATGGCTTTCAAGCAAGCAGTGGTCCAGTCGGCCATTACACGTGCACAGCCCATCATGCTCACGGGTGGCGCGGCCATGCTGGGTGCCTTCTTTATCTTGGATGACCCGATTTTCAACGGTCTGGCGATTTCGCTGATCTTCGGTATTTTTGTCTCGACCATCCTCACGCTGGTCGTCATTCCCACGCTTTACTACGCGGCTTACCGTCGTCAGTATGAAGCGGCTTGATTTTTAAACCTGAAACTTTTGGAGAAATTCTCATGAAATCCTGGCAAATCGTACGCCTCGTCGCTGGCACCTTCATTCTTTTGTCGCTGGCTTTGGGCATTGAAGGTAGCCCCATTTTTGTGAGCCCTTGGTGGTTGGCTTTTACCGCTTTTGTGGGTGCCAACCTGCTGCAAAGTGCACTGACAAAGTGGTGCCTGATGGACACCATTTTGCGCAAAGTGGGTGTTGAGCCTGGTTGCTGATTCGTTTCCAGATCATTCGGAGCCCTAAGATGATTTCACGCACGCTGATCGCCGCTTGGGTGCTGAGCGCTACAGCCGCCAACGCCACAGACCTGATGCAAGTTTGGCTGGCAGCTCGCCAGCACGACCCGCAAGGCGCGGTTAGCCAGTCCAGTCGGGCGGCTGGGGCCACGCGGAACGACCAAGCCGCTGCTCTGTGGCGACCCCATCTTGGCTTGAGTGCCAGTGGGGGGTGGTCCAGTGCTCAAAGTCAGATGAATGGTGCGCAGTTCGCCATGCCCAATTCGAGTCCTGTCAGCGGCGCATCGTTTGGCACCTCGGTCAATGGTGGTGCGGCCACGCGCTGGACCCTCCATGCCAAGCAGCCGCTGTACAGTCTGGAACGGCGCGCTCAAAGCAAGCAATTGGGCATTGCTGCCCAGGCCAGCGAGCACGAATGGCAAGGGGTTCAGCAGGACTGGATGTTGCAAACTGCACAGCGTTACTTTGATGTGGTGCAGGCTGAGCGACGGCTGGCGCTGGTGCTGCAACAGCAGCAAGCGGTGAACAAAGCCTTGGTCGAAGCGAAAGATCGCTTTACTTTAGGTGATGTGCCAGTGACCGACACACACGAAGCTCAAGCAAGGGCTCAGGCTTTGTCTGCCCACGCGATTGCTGCAGTCAATGACTTGGACATGACGCGGCAGGTTCTGGCTGACGTCACAGGCTTGCCGGTTCAATCGATTCAACTGCAAGCGCCTGGGCGTGCAACGGTGACCCAGGTCATCGAGCCTTTGGCCGATTGGCTGCAACGCGCCGAGCAAAGTAATCCGTTGCTCAAGCTACAGCAGGCGCAAGCGGATGCGGCGCAGCAAGACATTGAAAAATACCGCGCCGTGGCTTCGCCCACTCTCGATTTGGTGGCTCAGGCTTCGCGCGACCGCATCAGTGGCTCTGGTGACTATGGTTCGGCCAGCAACACGCAAAGCCAGCAGATGGTCGGTTTGTTGCTGAATGTGCCGCTGTACTCCGGTGGCTGGCGCAGTGCCAAGCTTCAAGAGGCCATGCATTTGCATGACAAGGCTCGCGCTGAGTTGGCGCGTAGTCGGATGCAGGTCAGTCAGATGACCCGTTCTGCGTGGCAGGCTGTGCAAAGTGGGCAGGCCCGTTTGGCGGCACTCGATGCCGCCCGCACAGCCAGTCAAGCCCGCTTGGCTTCGACCCAGTTGGGGCGCCAGGTGGGGGATCGCACCACACTGGATTTACTCAACGCGCAAAACGATGCCAGTGCAGCCGAGTTGGCTTGGCTGCAAGGCCAAGTTGAAACTTTGATCGCGCAATTGCGTTTGCACGCGATGGCCGGACAACTGGGTGAGCCCCAGCTTCAAGCGGTCAATGCCGCATTGTCTAACTGAGGAGAACCGATGACCGCCATCAATACAGCCCCCCTTTTGATCATCGATGTGCGTTCACCAGGCGAGTTTGCCTCGGGTCATGTGCGTGGTTCGATCAATCTACCTCTGGACCGCTTCGCCCAAGCCATTGAGCAAGTGGTGCCGGATAAATCGACCTCCGTGCTTTTGTGCTGTGCTTCAGGTGGCCGTTCTGGTATGGCCTGCAGCTTCATGCAACAGATGGGTTACCAGCAAGTGAGCAATGGCGGCTCAGCAGGATCGGTGTCCGTGCAATGTGGTCTACCGATTGACCGTCTTTGATTGAATTTTGAAAGGAAAGAGCATGAGTACCTTTGATCACCCCGGTTTGATTCAGAACATCAACCATTCATTAGCCGGCTTGCGCAAAGCGCAACCGGATGCCATGCAGGGCTTTGGTCAGCTCGCCAAAGCGGCGATGGCCGAAGGTGCAGTGAGCGAGAAGCACAAGGAGCTGATTGCACTGGCCATCGGCATCACGCAGCATTGTTCGGGTTGCATTGGATTCCATGTCAAAGCTTTGCGTCGTTTGGGTTGCACGCGTCAGGAGTTGGAAGAAATGCTGGCTGTTTGCGTGTACATGGGCGGCGGACCTGCATTGATGTACGCGTCTGAAGCCGAGGCGGCTTGGGATGCGTTTGCACCAGCACAGAACTGAGGTTGTTTCTTGACGCCTTCAGTCCCTTGAGGTTTTAAATGGTCTGGTGCACACCCTAATTTGCGGTTCATGGTTTAGAGTGAAAACATGAACCGCAGAGACGTTTTAGCTCGAATGATCGCCAGTACAAGCGTGGCGTTGACCCCATTGTTGGGGCTGCCTGTGTTGGCGCAGCGCCACAGAATGTCCCGATTGGTCATTGTTGGCGGTGCCGAAGACCGCCTGCAGGACCGCATCATCTTGCGCAAGTTCATCGATTACTGCGGCGGAAGCGAGTCCAAAATTCGCATCGTTACCGCAGCCAGTACCGACCGTGACGGCGTTTGGCAAAGTTATCGCAATGTTTTCACTGCCTTGGGTGTCGAAGACGTGCAGCGACTTGAGCTCGATAGCCGTTCCAGTGCGCATTCAATCTCACTGCAGTCTGAGATTTTGCAAGCCGATGGCATCTTCATGAGCGGTGGCGATCAGTCCAGGCTCATGGACAGCTTGTGGGATACGCCGGCCTACCAATCGCTGCACCAAGCTTTTCACATGAATGGTTGTTGTATCGGCGGCACCAGCGCTGGCGCTGCGGTCATGTCGCGTCACATGATTGCCCAGGGGCCTGCAGTGCTGCGACCGAGCAAGGAGGCTGTGGACACTGATATTGGTCTTGGGCTTTTGTCGCAAGCGGTGGTTGATCAGCATTTCTCAGAGCGCAGACGACTGGCGCGTTTGCTGTCGACATTGGCGATGCGACCAGACTTGTTGGGGGTTGGCATTGACGAAGACACCGCTTTGGTGATCGAGCGTGGCGAAGCCATCGAAGTCATTGGTAAAGGTTCAGTGACCTTGGTCGATCCCTCGCAGATGCAATCCAATGTGGGCGAACTGGAGAGCTTGGAGCAAATTGAAATGCTGGGCGTTCAGCTGCATTTGTTGCCAGCAGGTCATCGCTACAGTACGAAATCCGTTGGCCATACGCGTCGTACGCAATCTTTGCACCAGGCTATTGAACGCTTGGTCGCTGTGGGGCCGATCCGCCGCTGAACAACTCAGGCAGTGATACCTGAGGTGCGGGAAATGCGTGAGACCTCAAAAGTGTGAAGCCAATTTTTGGGAGAGTTTTGTGGACTTGCTGTACGAGGGCGGAATCAGAATTCGTCTTTCACCATGGTCAAACCCAGAGCATCCCAGTCGAGCATGCCGCCGCGGTAGTAATAAATTTTGTCAGCAGGGAAACCATCGCGTGTCATGGCACGGATCGCCATTGGGCTTTGCGGGCAAACGGGACCGTTGCAGAAGGCGAATACCTTTTTGGCTGCAGTGCAGTTCCACAGTGCCCCTGATTTTTGGCAACCGAGCTCATTGAGGCGCGAAGCCACTTCTGTGTAGGGGATGCCCACAGAGCCAGGGATCGTCCCTTTGACACGGTCGTTGGCGTCGCGCATGTCGACCACCAAAGAATTGCGATCACTCAAAGCTTCCAGAATTTCAATTTCACCCACAGGGTGTACGCCAGGCACAGGTACCAAAGGCTGCAGGGAACCACCGTTTTTGCCGGCTGTTGTCATGACCCGAGTGATTTCTACAGACCCCTTTGTAGTTTTGACAACAACAGTTTTTTGGTTGTCAAAAATATTCAATGGCGTCCCTACGGGAATGACGGCAGCTTGGCCAAAAGCCACGCTTGCAAAACCGAGTCCCAAGAGCCAAGTAGCAATGCATTTCATGGTTATTTTTTCAAAATAGCAAAAGTGTGCATATGGTCACTTAGATGGCTTGAACTGGCCATGACATAAGTCAACGAGCGCACTCGGGTTAACCCTTGTTTGTTTTGATCGATTGGGGAACACGGTGCGGAAATTGGCGTTTGCGGCAAGTGTTTTGGGAGACAATCAGGACTTAAGCTGAAACCAGACGGGAAGAATTATGGTCAATATGACCAAAAAATCGGTGCAAGATCAGTCCATTGCAGTATCGGACGAGCAAATAGAAAAGGCCGCAGAAGTTTTTCGAGTGATGTCTGCGCCTATGCGCCTGAGGATCATCAGCTGCTTATGCAGTGGCGAAAAAAACGTCGGTGAATTATTGAGTGAGATCAATACCACCCAGCCCAATATGTCGCAGCATTTGAATACGCTTTATCAGGCGGGTGTGCTCGACAAGCGCCGCGATGGCGTTCAAATTTATTACCGCATCGTCAATGACAACATCGTCAACATTTGTCGTGCGGTGTGCAAACAAACCGATATTGAAAGCTGAGTGTCAGTTTCGAGTCGGGTTTTCACTGTCGCTTCAATGTCCTTCAAGGCGCTAATATCAGTCCATCAGGAGACACGGATGAAGCGTTTTTTATTTTTGATTTCAGGCTTGCTCGCATGCACTTTGAGCATGGCGCAAATCAAGGTGGTTTATCACTTGAGCGAAGGGATTCCTCAAGCCTCGCGTGCGATTGGCAATATTCGCAACCACCTCAATGCAGATCCGACAGCCAAAATTGTGGTGGTCACTCACGGCTTGGGTATTGACTTCCTTCTCGATGGTGCAACCAATCAGATGGATCAACCCTTCGCTGGCAGCGTCAGCGATTTGGTGGGCAAAGGCGTGGAGTTCCGTGTGTGCAACAACACATTGGTTTCGCGCAAAATTCCTGCAGAGAAGGTACAAATGGAGGCCAAAGTGGTTCCTTCAGGGGTCGCAGAAGTGGCCAAACTACAAGCCAAAGAAGGCTTTGTGTATCTGCGCCCTTAAAGGGCATTGGTCGTCAGCTAACAGTTTTTTGAGGAGTCTTCATGAAAATTCAACATGCTTTGACAGCGGCCGCATGGGTCTGTTTGTCGGGCCTGGCTCAAGCCCAGGTCGATCCGCTGCATGTGCGCAGCTGGGCTGCATCGTGCGCGGCCTGCCATGGCACTGATGGGCGTGCGCAGCCGGGCATGGAGTCCTTGGCGGGTGCCAACAAGGACGACATGGTCAAGAAAATGTTGGATTTCAAAGCAGGCCGTAAGCCTGCCACCATCATGCACCAGCTGTCCAAGGGTTATTCCGATGAACAGATCGTCGCCATCGCAGGCTACTTCGCCGCCCAAAAGAAATAAGGAAAGACAGCCATGCAACGTCGTCATTTTTTACAGACTGGTTCCGCATTGGGTGCCATGGGCTTGGTTTCGGGTTGTGCCACTGTGGGTGGGGGCAGTGGCCCCAAAGTGGTGGTCATTGGCGGTGGCTATGCCGGCGCAACAGCGGCCAAATACCTGAGGATGTGGTCTGAGCACAAAATTCAAGTCACGCTGGTGGAACCCAACGATGCTTTCATTTCATGCCCTATTTCCAATTTGGTGATTGGTGGCAGCAAAACCATCAATGAAATCACCACGCCTTATGACAACCTGACCAAGCGCCATGGTGTACAAATCATCAAGGACCGCGTTAACACGATTGATGCCGACAAGCGCATCGTCAAGCTGGCGGGTGGTACCGAGTTGAGCTATGACCGCCTGATCGTTTCACCCGGTGTGGACTTCATGTGGGAAACGTTGCCAGGCATGGCCAAGGCAGATGCCAAGGACAAAGTCATGCACGCCTGGAAGGCGGGCGTGCAAACCCTCACGCTGCGCAAGCAACTGGAAGCCATGCCCGATGGTGGTGTGTTTGCCATGTCGATTCCGCTGGCTCCATACCGCTGCCCGCCCGGCCCGTATGAGCGTGCTTGCCAGGTTGCCGAATATTTCACAAAAGCCAAGCCCAAGAGCAAAGTCTTGATTTTGGATGCCAACGATGACGTGACATCGAAAGGGCCGTTGTTCAAAAAAGCTTGGGCTGAACGTTACAAAGGCATCGTGGAATACCGCGCTAAACACCGCGTGACCGATGTCGACGCGTCCACCAACACCTTGAAGTTCGAGTTCAACGACGACATCAAGGCCAACGTGCTCAACGTCATTCCTGAAATGCGTGCGGGTGATATCGCTGTCAACGCCGGTTTGGCCACAGCCAACAAGCGCTGGTGCGAAGTTGATTTCCTGACGTTTGAGTCCAAGGCCGCGAAAAACGTGCACGTTCTGGGTGACTCGATCCAGATTGCTCCTGGCATGCCTAAATCAGGCCATATGGCGAACCAGCATGGCAAGACCTGCGCGGCAGCTGTGGTTGCCTTGTTGATGGGCAAACAGGTCAACCCTGCCCCGATTTACAACAACACCTGCTACAGCTTTGTCAGCTCGGAAGACGTGGTTCATGTGTCCAGCGTGCACCGCTACGACGCCGATAAGAAAACCATGTTGACAGTGCCTGGGTCGGGTGGTGTGTCCAGTGCTGCCAACGAGTTGGAGGGCCGCTACGCCCACGCTTGGGCGCGCAACATCTGGGCCGATACCTTGGCGTGATGCTGAAACCGAAAACGCCGCAGTCGTTAGACTTGCGGCGTTTTTTTACGGCAATTTTTCTGCAATCTGTTGCTGATCGAGGCACATCATGAAAAAACAAAATTCAACTCGTCGCTTGTTGCAAGCGGCTTTTTTGCTCAGTGTTGCCACGTTGAGCGCATCGGCCATGGCTCAGGCTGATGAAGCGCGCGCCAAAAAAATCGTCGGCGGATCTTGCTTTGTGTGCCACGGGGCAGAGGGTGAATCGTCCAGTGAAGTGTTTCCTCGTTTGGCAGGCCAGCACTGGGAATACACAGCGAAGCAACTTGAAAACTTCAAGTCAGGCAAGCGCAAGAGTACAGCCATGGCCGACATGGTGGCCAAGTTGACCCCTGATGAAATGGCGGCCTTGGGCAAATTTTTCGAAAAACAAACCGCCGCAGTTGAGCCGCCTAAAGACGCTGATTTGGCTGCGGTAGGCAAGTTCATCTACCACAAAGGCAACAAATACAGTGGTTTGGCCGCTTGTGCCAGCTGCCACGGGGCAGAGGCCAAGGGCACAACCTCTTTGCCACGTTTGGCTGGCCAATACGCTGCGTACACGGAAACACAGCTCAAGCAATTCAACCAGCGTGAGCGCACCAACGACAACGCGGTGATGCATGCCATCACAAGCAAAATGTCACCCTTGGAAATGGCGGCTGTGGCTGAATATTTGAGCGGCAAATAAGCAGGGCAAGTCGGGTTCAATCCAGGGTATGTGGCTGCACTGATTGCACTCTTCAGGGCAGTTTGAATCCCTCTGCCTGAGTCTTGGTCGATGAGGCGGAGTTGCTGCTCTCATCAAGCCAGCGATCGGTCAGGCCAGCACCAAGCCACATACCGACCAGACTCACCCATGCGGTGAGCGCGAAAATAGCGCCGCCTGTGACACCAGCACCCACTGCGCAACCGCCCGCGAGCATGGAGCCAAAGCCCATCAGTATTGCCCCACCAATATAGCGGCGCATGCTGTAGCCATCTGTAAATCCTTCGAGCTTCCAGTCTTTGCCAATCAAAGCACCGATCAGTGACCCTAAGAAGACACCTGGCATCAACCCAAATTCAAAACCAATCGCTGGCCATGGCCATTGCATGACGCGCATCAACCATTCGGCGGAGGGGCCACTGAAGGTGAGGCCCTGAATTTGGACGGGATCAAACGATTCACGCGCAACCCATTGGCTAAATCCCCACGCGGCAGCCACCATCAAACCTGTGCCAACGCCGCCCACCCACATCCAAAAGTTGCGGTTGGGGGAGCGTAAAGAAAAATACAGCGCAGCCACGAGCCATATGCCGCCCATGGCCAAGCCCGCACCATGACCGAGGCCTGTGATGGCCAGCAAGTCACGTGATGCACCACCGGGAATGGTCCACCAGCTGCTGATGGCCAAGCGCAGGGGGGACAAAACACCAGAAAGCGCTGATTGCGCTGTGACTGCAAAGATCAGTCCGGAAAGCAGCGCACGTAAATTGCCATTGGCTGACAGCACCAGCAGACGGCTGGCACAACCCCGCGTCATGACCATGCCAATGCCAAAGGTCAAGCCACCTAGAAGTGCGCCAGACATGCTGCCCGTGGCAGAAATCTGACGTGCATTGTTGGTGTCCAGCCAACCCATCAAGACCATAAGTTGTACGGCAATCACGGCGGTGGAAAAAGCCAAGAGCCACACCGAAAGCTTGTCGCCAAAACGGCGATGCCAAAATTCGATCACCGCTGCACGCAAACAAAAACGAGACCGCTGTGCAAAAAACCCGAACAGTCCGCCGATCACGGCGCCACCGCTGGCGAGAACTGCGGGGTTTCCATAGGCTTCGAGCCAGTGACTCATTGACATGCAGCGCTCCGTGACATCATTGTCAAATGATATATATCCTACGCCCGAAATACGTGCAGCCCTTGATGGAGGTCAAGTGTCGGTATCTTTGGCGAATGCTTCAGGTGTTTTGCGCATGATGCGCCAAGCTTCTGAACACTTTAAGCCACGGGCAAACCACCGTTTACCTCAGCAACTTGTACACTGTGCTGTGATCTTCCATCCTTCCCGAAGTGCTCATTTTCTGGGATTATTTTTTTCAATTGCATGACTGAACTTCTCGCCAATGCTGTCATCCGTCGGCGTCATTTGTTGACGTTGGCTTGTCTTGCTTCATCGTCTGCAGTTTGGGCTCAGCCAAGCAGCTCTGCTGTATTGCCCGTGCCGCAGTCTTTACAGTCGGAGTTGACGAACGCGATTCAGCAAAAGCAAGTCCTGATCGTGATGGTCAGTCTTGAGGGGTGTCCATTTTGTCGGATCGCCCGAGCCAGCCATTTGGTCCCCTTGCAAAAAGCGGGCATCCCCATTTTTCAATTGGACATGCGCAGTTCCCAAGCGGTGCTGGATTTCCAAGGTCGCAAGACCACGCACGATCAACTGATCAAACAATGGCGCATCTCCATTGCCCCCACTTTGCTGTTCTTTGGTCCGGGCGGTAAAGAGGTGGCTGAGCGCATGGAAGGCGGATATTTGCCGGACTTTTACGGCCCCTATCTTGAAGAGCGAATGCTCAAAGGTCGGCAAGCGCTTTGACGCGACACCCTGAATCCAGGCACTTCTTTTCTGGCGTGGTGTTACCCCCTCATCGGGGCTGATTTACCGCTTTCGTGCCGTCAACCCTAGCAAACCTGACATGCCACGGTGGGCACTGCCTTCATCGATCTGCGTTGTATAAGTTTTCAGATCAATGATGTCGTAATTGACAAAAGCTTCGCGAATCATCGCCTCATCGTACATGTGATCCAGCTTGCCAGGGCCTCCAGTGTTGAAGCTCAATTGTTCGGCTGTATAGCCTTGAATGATGAGTGTGCCGCCTGATTTGAGGGACGCGTCCATCTGCGCAAACAGCACTTTGCGTTCCGCTGGCGTGGCAAATTGGAAAAAAATGCCGACCACATTGTTGTAATGCGCGACTTTCCAGTCAAACGACTGCCAGTCACTGCAATGCCATTGGACAGATTGGCCACGGCGTTGAGCCAACTGGTGTGCTTTTTGAACGGCATTTTCTGAAAAATCGAATGCCTCAACACGCAGCCCTTGCTCGGCCAGCCAGACACCATTGCGGCCTTCTCCATCTGCGACAGCCAGGGCGGAGCCTGTTTGCAAGTGCGCCACTTGGCTGCACAGGTAGGCATTCGGCGCTTCACCAAAGATGTATTGCTCCGTCGCGAAACGTTGATTCCAAGTGTTGAGTGGGGAATTGAATGCCGTCATGGTCTAGTGTGGTTTGCAAAAGTGTGAGCAGTTGCGTGAAAATTTGAGTATATTCGTGAAAACTTATTTATGATGAGCAGAGCGATCGGTACATGTTGGACGGTTGAAAGGCCAGGCGGCCAAGATGCTCGTTGTAAGCGATGCCTCAACCTTCCCGAAATGAAAGGAACTGCCATGAAAAATGCACACGATTTGGTCACCGAGGCCAAAAGTTGCACACAAGAAGTCGCTTTGAAAGATGCCGAACAAGCGATCCGAGAAGCAGCTGTGTTGATCGATGTTCGCGAGGCAGACGAGTTTGCTGCAGGCCATTTGGCTGGCGCAATTTTGATGCCTCGCGGTTTGCTTGAATTCAAACTCAGCGCAGCCCCCACGTTGGCTGCCCGAGATTTGAAAGTCGTTCTGTACTGCAAGACCAGTGGCCGAGCAGCCCTGGCAGCACAGAGCATGCAGGCCATGGGGTACTTGAACGTTCAATCGATTGCCGGGGGCTTTGATGCTTGGGTTGCAGAAGGCAAACCGGTCGTCAAGCCAGAACAACCCTCTTTCGAGTAAAAAACGCTCGGCAATCAGTGAAACCACTGATATATCGGTGTTCTTTTACTTGCGCGAGCAAGCGGAATTTACGTTAAATTAGCCGCTGTTTATATTTCTACTTTGGAGCTCAAATGAAACTGATTTCTGCACTCATCGTTGCGTCTGCTGCTTTCGCTGCACCTGCATTCGCCAATTTGGATCTGGCCAAGAAAAACGCTTGCATGGCGTGCCATGGCGTGGACAAGAAGGTGGTGGGTCCGGCCTATCAAGATGTGGCAAAAAAATACGCAGGTCAAAAGGATGCAGCAGCTGCATTGGCCAAAAGCATCAAAGCTGGTGGTTCTGGCAAGTGGGGCCCCATCCCTATGCCAGCACAAGCTGCCTTGAGTGATGCCGATGCCAACACATTGGCCGCATGGATTCTGGCTGGCGCCAAATAATTGTCAAACCCCGATCGCGAACAAGTGGTCGACGGGATGATCAAGTTGTGAAAGCTCGATTGGTACTCGTGGCTTTTTTCTTCCGCTCTTCGGGTAACCGAAGAGCGGTTTTTTTTGGAGTGAACCCATGATGACAAGCTTGAAATGGACGTTTGTGTTTTGTCTGTCTGCTGCTTTGATGGGGGTTCAAGCGCAACCCGCCATATTCAATGGCGCTGACCTGAAGTTGGGCCAAAAGCTGATTGATGAAAACAAGTGTGTGGCATGCCACGCCACCAAAGTCCCTGGAGACGGCAGCGCCATCTACAAACCCAAGGGACGCATCAATACGCCAGGCTTGTTGCGTGGCATGGTCGAGCAGTGCAACACAGAGCTGAACATGGGCATGTTCCCTGAAGAGGTCAATGCCGTCGCCGCAGTATTGAACAGAGACCACTACAAATTTAAATAAACCTTCACTTATATAGGGTATTTCCTATATTAGCCTTTATTGATCTAAGGGATGATCCAAATCAAGGGGCGGCAGTGTGATTTGACATTGTTGCCAGTTTGATTGCAGCAGATCTGAAGGAGAAATACATGCGCAAATCTTGGACATGGGTGAAGTGGGGCGTTTTGGCCAGCTCGGTTTGGTTGACAGGCTGCGGCACCATCAACACGATGGGCAAGCTTGAATCTGGCGCTGGTGCAGAAGCCAGTCGCATGTGGGATCGCTGGGTCGAAGGCAATGGTGATATCGCGATCGCCACCACTTGGGAGCGCAAAGTCAAAGCCGGTATCACAGCTAACGAGGTGGAGCAAGTCCTGAAGCAAGTCGCCACGGAGCGCAACATGAAAGATGTGGGCACGCTGCCATTGTCCAAAGAACTCGAAGCACGAACCGGTCAAAAACAAAAATTGTTGACGGTGTATTCGTTCTGCACTCCCGCTACGGCCCGCCGCATGGTGGACTTCAGCCCACACATGGCCGCTTATCTGCCTTGCCGAGTCTCCATGGTTGAGAAAGAAGACGGCCTTTGGCTCTACACCCTCAACATGGACATGATGGTCAAGATGGGGCGCAAGTTGCCTTCTCCATTGAAAGAAGAAGCGCAAGCCGTGCGCGACACCATCTGGGAAATGATGGAGCGCGGCTCCAAAGGCGAATTCTGATCATCTGAAACAACGAGGAGACAAGCATGAAGAAAATCAACACTTTGCGTGCCACCGTGGTGGCGGCTGTTTTGGCCACAGGCTCCGCAGCTTGGGCGACCGACGGTTACTTCCCGCATGGCTACGGCATGCAGTCATTGGGCATGGGCGGCGCTTCCGTGGCCGTGACCGGCAATACCTTTGCGGGTGCCAACAACCCAGCTTTGGCGGCATTTGCGGGCAACCGCTTTGAGGTTGGGGCCAACATTTTCATGCCGAAACGTGGTGCATCCCGTACAGGTGCGGGCCCGATGGATGGTAATGTTGAAAGCGGAAGCGGTTCGTTCTTGGTACCTGAGTTTGGCTACAGCAGGCAACTGGATGCGAAGACGGCTGTGGGCTTGACGGTCTACGGTAATGGTGGCATGAACACGGATTACGACGCAACTGGAATTACTTGCGCAACTAATCCTAATAACTTTCAAGCTACCGCTTACTCTGCCAACATGCTTTGTGGAACGAGCAAGCTTGGCGTCAACTTGATGCAGTTGATTGTGGCCCCCACCTTCGCGTACAAGCTTTCCGAGACCAGTGCCATTGGCGTGTCCCCCTTGTTGGTGTATCAGCAGTTCAAGGCCTCGGGTTTGCAGGGGTTTGCAGGAAATCCGGGCGGAGCTCCCCTTGCAAATGATGCTGGCAATGATTCGAGCAGCGGACTGGGCGTTCGTATCGGCTACACCGGTCAATTGAACGACAGCATTCGATTTGGCGCTTCTTATTCTCCAAGAACCAATATGGGCGCATTCAAGAAGTATGCTGCTTTGTTTGCTGAAAGTGGTGACTTTGATATCCCCGAAAACTACGTGCTTGGTCTGTCTGTGCAGGCTACGCCAGCTTTATTATTGGCACTTGACTATCAGCGGATCAACTACAGCAAAGTCAGATCGATCGGCAATCCAATGGATTTGACAAAAACTTTAGGTGCGGTGGACGGCCCTGGTTTCGGTTGGTCTGACCTGAACGTCTTCAAGTTGGGGGTGGAGTGGAAGCAAAGCCAAAACTTGACCTTGCGTGCAGGCTACAACCACACCAACAACCCCGTCAGCGGTGCGAACGTGACGTTCAACATCATTGCACCGGGGGTCATCACCGACCACTACACTTTGGGTGCGACGTACAAGTTGGATGACAAATCCGACCTGACTTTTGCGTACATGTATGCCCCGAAAAATACGGTGACGGGTGTATCGGGGCTGAATCCGGCCGCGACAGAAACGATTCGTATGTCCCAACAATCGCTGGGCATCCAGTACGGCTGGAAGTTCTGAGCGAAGACCAAGTGTGTGTTCCTGATCAGGGTTTGTCCTGATCAGGATGTGCTCCCCTTGTAATCCCTGATTCAGATTAATCATTTATCGTATATA
>ERZ1034361.92-NODE-92-length-60841-cov-5.306168_pt1 | contig 60841 bp, 44 predicted proteins | sample MGYA00520617_ERZ1034361 | MGnify/ENA primary metagenome ERZ1034361 (study PRJEB33736, sample SAMEA104284507) | Azolla filiculoides | biome: Urban; feature: Water surface; material: Ditch water | place: Netherlands | collected 2015-10-28 | depth 0-0.1 m ... | reverse complement strand
AAAGGCGATCTACTAAAAAGAGCCGTTCAGGAATTACTCGAAAACACTCCCGAAAACCAAACTTTTTCACTGATTACCAATTCAGAAACATTTTGGAATACCGATATCAAATCCATTCGAACAGAATTACAAAACCTAAAATACAGCGCTTTACCATTTCAATTAGAAAGTGCAATGGCAAAAATAAAATCCAGAAAATCCGATTTCAACAAAGATGTTGTCATTATTACGGATGCCATTGGATTAGAATCCAAACAACTGAAAAGTATTGACAGCAATTTCAATACCTATTTCATTATTCCAGAAACCGAACAAAAAAACAACGCTTCGATTGACAGCGTTTTTATTCATCAAACTTTGGATGATTTCTACGAAATTGGCCTAAAACTGTCTGCTTTTGGCGAAAAAGACAAAGAACTTCCAGTGGCTTTATACAATCAGAACAAACTGATTGCAAAGACTTTGACGAAACTGGAAACCAAAGACAAAACAATCTATTTTACCATTCCGAAAAAAGATTTTCACGGTTACGTTTCCATTACCGATAACGGATTAGAATACGACAACAACTTGTATTTCAGCATTTCGAAACCTAAAAAAAACAGCATAATCAGCATTGGAACGCCTGAAAAATCGAACTTTTTGTCTCGAATTTACACCAATGACGAATTCAATTTCAACAATTTTGCAATTGAAACTTTGGATTACAATGCCCTTGAAAAACAAAATACTATTGTCCTAAACGAACTAGACGAAATTCCGCAAGCCTTGCAAACTACCTTAAAATCGTTTGTGGAAAAAGGCGGAAACCTGGTTCTTGTTCCATCGGCGAAAGCTTCAACGACGAACCTCAATTCATTTTTGAAAATTTTTGGAACCCACCAATTCAAGTCTTTGGAAAACAAAGAAAAATTGGTGACTAAAATCAATTTCAATCATCCGTTGTTTAGTGGTGTTTTCGAAAATAAAATCAACAATTTCCAGTATCCAAAAACAAAAACTTCTTTTGCGATAGCGAGTTCCAATCCTGCGGTTTTGTATTATGAAGATCAATCTGCATTTTTGACTTCTATCAGCAATCCGATTTCAGCCGTCTATGTTTTTACTGCTCCAATTAATTTAGAAAATTCTAATTTTCAACAATCACCTTTGATTGTTCCTGTTTTTTACAAAATGGGAATAAATAGTCAAAACAACGGCGTGAATGCTTTGACTATTGGCAATAATAATCCATTCTTGGTTGACGCCACTTTGTCAAAAGACGAAATTCTGAAAGTTCAAAACGATGGGGAGACTTTTATTCCGGTACAACAAATGGAGAACGATAAAGTAAAATTGACTTTCAACGATTTTCCAGAACAAGCTGGAAATTTTGGAATTTATAACCAAAAAGAACGTTTGCAAAACATAAGTTTTAACTACAACAGAACCGAAAGTGATTTGGCTCAAGCCAATGAAAATGCCCTTTCTGACTATAAAACCATCGACTCTATTGAAACGGTTTTTAACACCTTACAAACCGACCGAACCGACAGTCAAATTTGGAAATGGTTTGTTATATTTGCATTGCTTTTTCTGGTAACCGAAATGGCAATTATACGATTCGTAAAATAAAACGAAATTCAAATAATTAAATATTATTATGAGCACAATCATCCGGGAAGCCAAAATTATCGATTCCGAAAGTCCTTTTCACAATCAAACCGTTGATATTTTAATTGTTGATGGCAGTATCAAAAAAATTGGAACTTCGCTTCCCAATACAGAAAATGCCGAGGAAGTAAAACTCGACAATTTACACATTTCCCAAGGTTGGTTTGACAGCAGTGTTTCGCTTGGCGAACCTGGTTTTGAAGACCGAGAAACCATTGCAAACGGATTGAATGTTGCCGCAAAAAGCGGTTTCACGGCAATTGCATTACAACCCAACTCCTACCCGATTATCGACAATCAATCGCAAATTAATTTTGTAAAAAACAAAGCCAATGGTTTTGCTACCGAACTTTTCCCGATTGGCGCCTTGACCAAAGGAAGCGAAGGAAAAGATATGGCGGAATTATTCGATATGAAAAATGCTGGAGCAGTCGCATTTGGAGATTACAACAAGAGTATGGACAATGCCAATTTGCTAAAAATAGCTTTGCAATACGTTCAGGATTTTGATGGATTGGTTATTGCTTTCGCCCAAGATTCAAACATCAAAGGAAATGGAGTTGCTAATGAAGGTATCGTCTCTACAAGATTGGGATTGAAAGGAATTCCAAATCTTGCCGAAGAATTACAAATCGCCAGAAACTTATTTTTACTCGAATACACTGGCGGAAAGTTACATATTCCAACCATTTCAACTGCAAAATCAGTAGCGTTAATCAAGGAAGCCAAAGCCAAAGGATTAAACGTGATTTGTAGCGTTGCCGTGCATCATTTGGTTTTAACCGACGAAAAACTGGAAAATTTTGACACTAGATGCAAAGTTTCACCACCATTGCGAACAGAGACTGACAGACAAGCCTTGATTACCGGAATTTTGGACAATACCATTGATATGATTACAACCGATCATAATCCGATTGATATTGAACATAAAAAAATGGAATTTGATTTGGCCAAAAACGGAACAATCGGTTTGGAAAGTGCTTTTGGAGCCTTGTTGACTGTATTGCCTTTGGAAAAAGTAATCGAAAAAATGACTTCTGGAAAAACAATTTTTGGAATCGAAAAACAAGCTATTGCCGAAGGAAAAATCGCTAACATCAGCTTATTCAATCCTGAAGGAAAAAGCATTTTTACCAACGAAAACATCTTGTCAAAATCTAAAAACTCCGCTTTTCTGGGAACTGAATTGAAAGGAAAAGTATATGGAATTTATAATCAGGGAAAATTAGTTTTATAATTACCAAACCTCAAAGATTTAAATCAAAAAATATGGAAAATAACAATTTCGAACAAGGAAAAAACATTGCTATTGTGAGCTACATAACCATTATTGGTGCGATTGTAGCTATTTTTATGAACCAAGACAAGAAAAATAGTTTTGCCGCTTTTCATATTCGTCAAGCATTGGGAATATTTGTTTAGTTTTTTTTAATTGGCTATTTTATCGGTTATTTTGATAGTTGGATGATTTCTTCTGCCTTTTATATTTTTTATTTTATACTGTGGGTTTATGGGTTTCTTGGAGCGTTGCAAGGTCAAATGAAACTGATTCCTTTATTGGGAGAACAATTTCAAAAAATATTTAAAAATATCGAATAATATATGAATTTTTCCTTAGAATATCTCGTAAGAGAACCCAAAATAAAGTTGGACAAAAATCCGCTTTTACTCTTAATTCACGGTTACGGCAGCAACGAACAAGACTTATTTTCTTTCGCCACAGAACTTCCTAATGAATATTATATTGTTTCGGTACGAGCTCCCTACGACATACAATACGGAAGTTACGCTTGGTATGCCATCAACTTTGATGCCGACCAAAACAAATTTTCCGACAACGAGCAAGCCAGAACTTCTAGAGATTTAATTGCCCAATTTATTGATGAATTTACAGCAAATTATCCAATTGATTATCAAAATGTAACCTTAATTGGCTTTAGCCAAGGAGCTATTTTGAGTTATGCAGTGGCGCTTTCGCATCCTGAAAAAGTGCAAAGAGTCGTGGCAATGAGTGGTTATGTCAACCCGGAAATTATAGAAGAAAATTATCTAAAAAACTCCTTTTCGAATCTTAAAATATTCACTTCCCACGGAACAGTTGACCAAGTAATTCCTGTGGAATGGGGACGAAAAGCAAAACCTTTCTTAGAAAATTTAGGAATCAATTCGACGTATAAAGAATACCCAATTGGTCACGGGGTTTCTCCACAGAATTTTTATGATTTCAAGAATTGGCTACTTTAAGGAAGTAGGCAGTGGTCAGTTTTTAGTGATCAGTTGAGCACTGAACACTAAAAAACTGAATACTGAACACTCTATTTCTGGTACAATAAAGATTGAAAAGTTTCGAAAGAAACCGTTTCGTCATCATTGACAAAATATTTAATTAATACTTCGCCCCAATATTCACCGTCACTAAAATCAGCGATAATCCAACGGTGATTCAATATTTTCACTTTGTTGATAATAAATTTATTGGTTCCAATTTGATCTTGACCTGTGTATGGATTTCCTTTTGGATTTTCGTTCAAATCCATTAATTTTTCGGTTACAACAGGAATCAACTTTTCGACTTGAATCGTTTTTGTGGCATTATCGGGATTGAAATAGTTTTGGGCATTTTCATTATTTTCTAACGAAAAATAATTGGCATCAACCAGTTTAGCATTAGCATTGTCAACATTCTTCTTCAATTTTGCTTCCATTTTGGCTGTTTTATTATTTTCAAAAGCCAATTCTTTACTGAAATACATATAGGTAAAAACATTTAGCAATAAAAGAATAATAAAAAGGTACAGTAATAATGATTTTTTCATTTCAAGGTAATATTTAAATAGTAATTTCTAAATTATCGTAAGCTAAATAAACGTTTTTAGGCAGCTTTTGTTGTACTTGTTCGTGAAACCCCATAATATGGCTAATATGGGTGAGGTAAGCCTTTTCGGGTTGAATTAAATTTATAAAATCCAAGGCTTCACTCAAATTAAAATGGCTATGATGAGGCTCTTCTCGCAAAGCATTTACAACCAAAACTTTCAAATTTTTAAGTTTTGAAATTTCACTTTCAGCTATCGTTTTTACATCTGTCAAATAAGCAAAATCGTCAATTCGATAACCAAAAACAGGAAGTTTTCCGTGCATAACATTAATTGGAATCACAGTTTTATTTCCTATTTGAAAAGGATGATTATTAACAACTTCAATGGGGTGAACCGAAGGCGCCCCTGGATATTTATTTTCGATTTGAAAAATATAATCAAATCGAAGTTTTAAATTATCAAGAACGCGCTGATGCCCATAAATTGGGATGTCGCCTTGTTTGAAAAAAAAGGGACGAATGTCATCCAATCCTGCGGTATGATCGGAATGTTCGTGAGTATAAAGAATTCCATCCAGTTTTTGACAATTAGAAACTAACATTTGTTGCCTAAAATCTGGTCCACAATCAATTACATAAGAATGATTTTCCCAATGAATCCAAACCGAAACCCTAAGTCTTTTATCTTTTAAATCTGTACTTCGACAAACTGAATGATTACTACCAATTACTGGAATTCCTTGAGAAGTACCTGTACCTAAAAAATATACAATCATTTAATATAACATTTGTTAATAATTGTACAAAAATAGCAATAAATCTCTTCATTTAGAAACATTTTTTATTAACTTTGCACCAAAACAGCGATTTCTTTATGAAAAGAGACACCGAAATTAAATTGAAAGGTGACAAAGTCATCGAACAAATTCCTTCTTTAAAGGACAAAGCTCTTCGTATCAATTTGAATGAAAATATATACGGAACTTTTTCTGAAATTGGTGCTGGTCAAGAAACCGTAAGGCATTTCTTTAGAGCTGGAGGATCGTCAGGAACAATTGCAAAAGCAATGTCAGCCTACGACAAAGATTTTAGCGATGCAATTTACGGGGTCGAAGAAGACGGACGCTATGTTACAGAAAGCCGTCTCAAAAAAATTCTGACCCACGAAGCTGGTTTAATCGAAAAACGATTGAGCAGAAAAACGCATCCCAATAAAATATTTTTCAGTTATGCCAATACCGTTGCTACCATTGACTTTGCGAAGCAATTCAAAGGACATGGCTGGGTTGGAATAAAATATCAATTAGAGCCTGAAGAAGAATATAATGAGATCATTCTACACATTCGATTTAAAGAAACCGATGTTCGTTTGCAACAAGAAACCCTTGGTATTCTTGGCGTAAATTTAATTTATGGTGCATTTTATAAGTACAATAATCCTAAACATTTATTGCGCTATTTGTATGATCACCTTGATAAAGACCAACTCGAAATAGACACTATCAACTTTTCTGGTCCTCGTTTTGCAAATGTTGACAATCGTTTAATGAGTTTGCAATTAGTTAAAAACGGAATGACTGATGCCGTAATTTTCGACCCCGAAGGCAAAAATATATTACCCGCAGCAATTTTGTACAAAAAAAATATACTTGCGATTCGTGGAAGTTTCCGTCCCGTAACAAAGGTGAATATGGATATGTACGAGGAATCGTTGAAGATGTTTTTGAATGAGCAAAAAGTTAATCCAGATAACACGTTAGTCATCTTCGAAATTACATTGTCCAACTTACGTTCTGATGGTGAAATCGATGAAAAAGATTTTATGGATAGAGCTCAATTGCTATGTTCATTAGGACAAACAGTAATGATTTCGAATTTTCAAGAATATTATAAAGTGGTTGAATATTTCGCAAAATATTCCAAAGCAAGAATGGGATTGGCGATGGGTGTAAATAATTTAGTTGAAATTTTTGACGAAAAATATTATCGTCACCTAAGTGGTGGCATCCTAGAAGCGTTTGGGAAATTATTTTATCGAGATTTGAAAGTATATTTGTATCCAATGATAGACGAAAATGGAGAAATTCTAAATTCTGAAACATTAAAAATACATCCTAGAATGAAAGAATTATATAAATTCTTCAAATACAACGGAAAAGTGGTTGATATTGAAAACTACAACCCTAAAAATCTAGTGGTCTTTTCTAGAGAAGTTCTAAAAATGATTGGAGAAAGCAAACTTGGCTGGGAATCTATGTTGCCTGAAGGTGTTGCAAAGATCATCAAGAAAAAGAAATTATTTGGTTATGACCCCAATATGCTTTTGGAAAAAAAATAGTCAAAAAAATTGCCATAAAAAAGCCAAGAAAGTAAATTTTCTTGGCTTTTTCTTTAGGTTAAATCTTTCTTATTTTAGAATTTGAGCAGCGTGGTCTTTGGTTTTCACATCAGAAATGACATCTTCAATGATTCCATTTTCATCAATGACAAAAGTAGTTCTATGAATGCCATCATACTCTCTTCCCATAAATTTTTTGGGGCCCCAAACACCAAAAGCTTCAATAACTTCTTTTTCTTCGTCAGCCAATAATGGAAACGGAAAATCGTATTTATCCTTGAACTTCGCTTGCGCTTTAGCCGAATCAGCACTTACACCTAGAAGTGCATAATTATTGGCTTTGAAACGTTCAAAATTATCTCTTAAATCGCAGGCTTCGGCTGTACAACCTGGCGTACTGGCTTTTGGATAGAAAAAAACAACTAATTTTTTTCCTCTATAATCTTCTAATTGATGAGGTTTTCCGTCTTGATCTACTCCAAAAAATGCTGGGGCCTGATCTCCTTTTTTTAGTGTTGTCATAATTTGGATTTATAAGTTTAGGTGTTTAAAAGTTTAGTTATTAAATTGTACCCAAAAATAAACTAAAATGACCAAACAAGAACGGGTAACATTTGTTATAAATACGTTAAAAGAATTGTATCCCGAGATTCCAATTCCTTTAGACCATAAAGACCCATACACGTTATTGGTTGCCGTTTTACTTTCGGCACAATGTACCGATGTTCGGGTGAATCAAATTACACCTTTGCTTTTTGCCAAAGCCGATAACCCTTATGACATGGTCAAAATGTCGGTCGAAGAAATCAAGGAAATCATCCGTCCGTGTGGCTTGTCACCAATGAAATCAAAAGGAATTCACGGTTTATCCCAAATTTTGATTGAAAAACACGGTGGTAAAGTACCGCAAAGCTTTGAATATTTAGAAGAATTACCAGCCGTCGGCCATAAAACAGCTAGCGTCGTGATGTCGCAAGCCTTTGGTGTTCCTGCTTTTCCAGTAGATACACACATTCACCGATTGATGTACCGATGGAATTTGTCAAACGGAAAAAATGTAGTCCAAACAGAAAAAGATGCCAAACGTATTTTTCCAGAAGAAACTTGGAATGATTTACATCTTCAAATGATTTGGTACGGAAGAGAATATTCGCCAGCTCGCGGTTGGGATTTAGAGAAAGACATCATTACCAGAACTATTGGAAAAAAATCTGTTTTGGAGGAATACCACAAAAAAACGTCCCGATGATTTCGGGACGTTTCCTTAATTAGCAATGATTTCGAAACTTTTGTCATTTACTTTAATCACATTCAGTGCTTTGGAGTAATTTAACAAAAAAGAAATGGTTTCTTTTTTAGGTTTCATTGTAGGGGTAACTAATTCTTTTTTAGAGTAAATTTTTGCCATATAGTAATAAATTTTAGTTTTTTATTACAACGCAAGAATTTATAATATAGTATCAATTCGTTAAAATAATTTGATGTTTGTCTATCACTTTTCGCATATTCATCAGCGCATAACGCATTCTGCCCAAGGCGGTATTGATGCTAACACCCGTCGTTTCAGATATTTCTTTAAAACTCATGTCTTGATACATTCTCATAACTAATACTTCTTTTTGATCGTCAGGAAGTTCGTCAATTAGTTTTTTTAAATCCATTTCTACTTGATCGCGAATGATCTTGCTTTCTACAGTAAGAGAATCGTCAGACATAATGGAAAAAATAGAAAATTCCTCGGTTTCTCTGAACATTGGCATTTTTTTGTTTTTCCGGAAATGGTCAATAATTAAATTGTGGGCAATTCGCATCACCCAAGGCAAGAATTTACCTTCTTCGTTATAAGAGTTTGATTTTAAAGTTCGGATAACTTTAATAAAAGTGTCTTGAAATATATCGTTCGAAATATCTCTATCTGCGATTTTTGAATAGATAAAGCCGAAGATTTTAGATTGATGTCTATTGATTAATACAGTCAAAGCATTTTCGTCACCTTGAATATATTTGGTTACCAATAAAGCGTCTGGGAGTTCGATACTAGCCATAGTTTATACCTTTTAGTGTTCTTAATAAAATTGGAGCAATTTTTTCTAAAAAGTAGTTCTATTGTATAGGCTAATGTTTTTTTGTGTTTGTATATGGGTCAAATTTAACAAATAATTATCCTAATATACAATTATAACCTGAAAATTTAACATAAATCAGGAAAAATAATCTCAAAAGAGCATACTATATTTTCGCTAAAGCCGTTTAGCTAGCCTAAAAAATGAATTCCAAATCTAAAATTTGTGATTTGTTCAATACCAATTCTCATTTTAAAATTGATTACTTTTGTGAAAATTCAATTTTCCTATGCCAATTGACCTTTCTACACTCGATCCAAAGCAAAATATCATTATCAAAGGTGCACAAGTTCACAACCTCAAGAATGTGGATGTGGCGATTCCTAGAAACAAATTAGTAGTGATTACTGGACTTTCGGGTTCTGGAAAATCGTCTTTGGCTTTCGATACTTTGTATGCCGAAGGGCAACGCCGTTATGTAGAAAGTTTGTCTTCTTATGCTAGACAATTTTTGGGGAGATTAGACAAACCAAAAGTAGAATACATCAAAGGAATTGCTCCTGCGATTGCTATTGAACAAAAAGTAAATACAACTAATGCCCGTTCTACCGTAGGAACTTCTACCGAGATTTACGATTATATGAAATTGTTGTTTGCTAGAATTGGCAGAACTTTTTCACCCATTTCTGGACAAGAAGTTAAAAAAAATACGGTTTCAGATGTTATTAAAGATGTAAAAGATTTTGAAGCAGACAGCAAATGGTTGCTTCTTGCTCCAATTAATTTGGAAGAAGGAAGGGCTTTGGAAGACAAACTAAAAGCTTTGCTCAATCAAGGTTTTTCGAGAATATTGGTCAATAACGAAACCCTTCGTTTGGATGATTTAGAAAGTCATTCGTTAGACAACAAAGACATCCTATTAATCATTGATAGAATTGTAGTTAAGGACGAAGAAGAATTCTACAATCGCCTTGCCGATGCGGTGCAAACTGCCTTTTATGAAGGAAAAGGAATTTGTTATTTACAGGAATTAAACACGCACAAACGTTTTTCTTATAGTAATAATTTCGAATTGGACGGTATTAGTTTCTTGGAACCCAATGTTCATTTGTTCAGTTTCAACAATCCGTATGGCGCTTGTCCGGTTTGCGAAGGCTACGGAAATATTATTGGAATTGACGAAGAATTAGTGATTCCGAACACAGCATTATCCATTTTTGAAAATGCCATTTTTCCTTGGCGTGGCGAAAGTATGAGCTGGTTTCGGGACGAATTGGTAAATAACGCTTATAAATTTGATTTTCCGATTCACAAACCTTATTTTGAACTTTCGGAAGCGCAAAAGGAGTTAATTTGGACAGGAAACAGTTACTTTCAAGGTTTGAATGATTTCTTCAAAGAATTAGAAGATAAAAATTATAAAATCCAAAATCGGGTAATGCTTTCCCGTTATCGTGGCAAAACCAAGTGTAATTCTTGTAAAGGAAAACGCTTAAGAATCGAAGCTTCGTATGTAAAAATCAATTCTAAAACCGTTTCAGATTTGGTTGATTTGCCGATTAAACATTTGGTTACGTTCTTCAAAAACATCGATTTGGATGTCTATGAGCAACAAATTGCCAAACGATTATTTGTAGAAATTAACAACCGTTTATCGTTTTTGACCGAAGTAGGTTTGGATTATTTGACTCTAAATAGAAACTCGGCAACCCTTTCCGGTGGTGAATCGCAACGTATCAATCTGGCGACTTCGCTTGGTAGTAGTTTGGTGGGTTCGATGTATATTTTGGACGAACCGAGTATTGGTTTACATCCAAAAGACACCGAACGTTTGATTAAAGTTTTGCAATCGTTACGGGATTTGGGCAACACCGTTATCGTGGTCGAACACGACGAAGACATTATGAAAGCCGCCGATATGATTATCGATATTGGTCCCGAAGCAGGAACTTTTGGTGGAGAATTGGTCGCTCAAGGAACGTTCAACGAAATCTTGAAATCGACTTCTTTAACTGCCAAATATTTGAATGGAGAATTAGAAATCAAAACGCCTCGCATTCGCCGAAAATGGAGCAATTACATTGAAATTCTGGGGGCAAGAGAGAATAATTTACAAAACATAGACGTCAAATTTCCTTTGGAATGTTTGACCGTAATTACGGGAGTTTCAGGAAGTGGAAAAAGTACGTTAGTCAAAAAAATCCTGTTTCCAGCAATGCAGAAAAAGCTGGATGGAGCGACTACCGAAAAGGCTGGTCAATTTACAGAAATGCGTGGCTATTACCACAAAATTCAGCATATTGAATATGTAGATCAAAATCCAATTGGAAGAAGTTCACGCTCCAATCCTGTGACTTACATCAAAGCATACGATGATATTCGGGATTTGTTTGCCAAAGAAAAACTATCCAAAATCAGAGGTTATCAGGCCAAACATTTCTCCTTTAACGTGGACGGAGGTCGTTGCGAAACCTGCAAGGGCGAAGGAACCATCAATGTTGAAATGGTTTTTATGGCTGATGTCCAATTGCATTGCGAAACCTGTAACGGCAAACGATTCAAGAAAGAAGTTTTGGAAGTTGCTTTCGATGGCAAAAATATTCACGATATTCTGACAATGACTATCGATGATTCTATTTCATTTTTCAGTGCCAATAAACAAACCAAAATTACCCAGAAATTACAACCGCTACAAGATGTTGGTTTGGGTTATGTGCAATTAGGTCAATCCTCTTCTACCCTTTCTGGTGGCGAGGCGCAACGTATTAAATTGGCTTCATTTTTAGTCAAAGGCGCTACCAAAGAAAAAGCCCTTTTTGTGTTTGATGAACCTACAACCGGATTGCATTTTCACGACATTAAAAAACTTCTGGCTTCATTTGATGCTTTGATTGATAAAGGACATTCTATCTTAGTAATAGAACACAATTTAGATTTAATAAAATGTGCCGACTGGATTATTGATTTAGGTCCTGAAGGCGGCGAAAACGGCGGACTATTACTCGCCGAAGGTACTCCCGAAGAAATCCTGAAAATGAAAAAATCGGTCACTGCGAAGTATTTGAAGGAGAAGTTATAAAAACAAAAAATACAATTTCTATCGATTCGAAATTGAAAAATAGTATGCTAGAAAACGACAACAACATTGAAGTATTGGGTGCGAGAGTACACAATTTGAAAAATATAGACGTAAAAATTCCAAGAGAAAAGCTGGTGGTAATTACTGGACTTTCGGGTTCAGGAAAATCATCCTTAGCTTTCGACACTATTTATGCCGAAGGACAACGCCGTTATGTGGAAACTTTTTCGGCTTATGCCCGACAATTTCTCGGTGGTTTGGAGCGTCCCGATGTGGATAAAATTGACGGACTTTCGCCAGTAATTGCCATAGAACAAAAAACGACTAGTAAAAGTCCGCGTTCGACTGTTGGAACTATTACCGAAATTTATGATTTCCTACGTTTGTTGTATGCTCGTGCCGCCGATGCCTATAGTTACAACACGGGCGAAAAAATGGTTTCCTATGACGATGAGCAAATCAAAGAATTAATTACCAAAGATTTTGCAGGAAAACGAATTAATATTCTAGCTCCAATTATTCGGGCGAGAAAAGGACATTATGCCGAATTATTTCAGCAAATTGCCAAACAAGGTTTCCTGAAAGTTCGCATTAATGGCGACATCAAAGACATTACCACGGGAATGAAACTCGACCGTTACAAAACCCACGACATTGAAATCGTGATTGACAGAATGGTTATTGAAGACACGCCTGACAACGAAAAACGTTTGGCAGAAAGCATCAAAACAGCAATGTATCAGGGTGAAAATGTCTTGATGATTTTGGATCAAGACACCAATGAAATTCGGTTTTTTAGTCGAAATTTAATGTGTCCATCCACTGGAATATCTTATCAAAATCCAGAACCGAATTTATTTTCGTTCAATTCTCCAAAAGGAGCTTGTGAACATTGCAAAGGTTTGGGAACCGTAAACGAAATTAACCTCAAAAAAATCATTCCTAATCCAAAACTATCCATAAAAAGTGGCGGTTTTGCACCTTTGGGCGAATACAAAAGCAGCTGGATTTTCAAACAGCTGGAAATAATTGGCGAGAAATACAACTTTAAATTAACGGATGCTGTCGAAACGATTTCCGAAGAAGCTATGGAAATGATTTTGAACGGTGGCAAAGAGAAATTCTCGGTCGAATCGAAAGTTTTGGGCGTGACCAAAGAATACAAAATTGAATTTGAAGGAATCTCCCATTTCATCAAAAATCAATATGATGAAAGCGGTTCTGCAACCATAAAACGTTGGGCAAAAGATTTTATGGATGAAGTTGAATGTCCCGTTTGCGAAGGTTCTCGATTAAAAAAAGAAGCGTTATTTTTCAAGGTCAATGAAAAAAATATCGCCGAATTGTGTGATATGGATATTTCGGACGTGACGACCTGGTTTTTGGATTTGGACAATCATTTATCCGAAAAACAAAAAACAATTGCCACCGAAGTTATCAAGGAAATCAAAGACAGATTAGCATTTTTAATGAATGTCGGGTTGGATTATCTGGCGTTAAGCCGAAGCTCCAAATCACTTTCGGGTGGTGAAGCACAACGCATTCGATTGGCAACACAAATTGGTTCGCAATTAGTTGGGGTTTTATATATTCTGGACGAACCGAGTATTGGTCTGCACCAAAGAGACAACGCAAAATTGATTCATTCTTTGGAGCAATTACGTGACATTGGCAACTCGGTTATTGTAGTCGAACACGACAAAGATATGATTGAACAAGCCGATTATGTAATTGATATTGGTCCAAAAGCAGGCAAATATGGTGGCGAAATCATAAGCGTTGGAACTCCTGTCGAAACTTTAAAATCGAATACGATTACGGCTCAATATTTGAATGGAAAAATGAAATTAGAGATTCCGAAAAAACGTCGAGAAGGCAACGGAAATTTCCTAAAACTGACCGGAGCAACAGGAAACAACCTAAAAAACGTTTCGATTGATTTGCCTTTGGGTAAAATGATTTGCATTACCGGAGTTTCGGGAAGCGGTAAATCGACTTTGATTAATGAAACGCTCTACCCTATTCTGAACGCTTATTATTTTAATGGTGTCAAAAAACCGCAACCCTACAAGAAAATTGAAGGTTTGGAACATATCGATAAAGTAATTGATATTGACCAAAGTCCAATTGGAAGAACACCACGTTCGAATCCTGCCACTTATACCGAAGTTTTTAGCGAAATAAGAAACCTGTTTACGATGACTTCAGAGAGTATGATTCGCGGTTATAAAGCAGGGCGTTTTAGTTTTAATGTAAAAGGCGGACGATGCGAAACTTGCGAAGGTTCAGGAGTTCGAACAATTGAAATGAACTTCTTACCTGATGTCTATGTAGAATGTGAAACCTGTCAGGGGAAACGTTTCAACAGAGAAACATTGGAAATCAGATACAAAGGAAAATCCATTTCGGATGTATTGAATATGACAGTAGATGAAGCGGTTCCTTTCTTCGAAAACATTCCGAAAATCTATAGAAAAGTAAAAACAATTCAGGATGTTGGTTTGGGTTATATAACACTGGGGCAACAAAGTACAACACTTTCTGGCGGCGAAGCACAACGTATCAAACTGGCTGGAGAATTATCTAAAAAAGATACTGGTAATACGTTTTATATTCTGGATGAACCCACAACCGGATTACATTTCGAAGACATTCGGGTTTTGATGGAAGTTATTAATAAATTAGTTGACAAAGGCAATACCATCCTGATTATCGAACACAATATGGACGTAATCAAACTAGCTGATTACATCATTGATATTGGTCCTGAAGGCGGAAAAGGAGGTGGTGAAGTAGTTGCCAAAGGAACTCCCGAAGAAATAGCCAAAAATAAAAAAAGCTATACGGCGAAGTTTTTGAAGAAAGAGTTGGCGTAAATTTCCCTCCTCTGGAGGGGAAGTCAAATAAGAATGAATTCCAGAAGAAGTTGCAAAAAACAAAAACTACATTTCCATCATAAAAACTAATTTTACATTATTTTTCTGATACTAATTCTACTATTCTCTTTTTTGATATATTTGGTTGAATCAAAGACAGTAAAATCAACCAACACTTTTACACGATGAAAAAAACAAAATTAGGACTATTTTTAGCTTTCCTTTTGCAAAGTATTTTAGTTTTGGGACAAGACCTTCCTAAAGAAATGCCTCTTTTCCCGAACGGAATAAAAGACAATCCAATTACCCACGAACAAAAAGAAACTTTTGCAGATTCTCTCGTAAAAAAAGGTTCGTTATCCCAAAAAGACCGTGTTTTCAGAAATATTTCTGAACCAACGTATATGTTATTCCCAGCTGGGGAATCGAATAATAAACACGTTGCTGTTATTATTCTTCCTGGTGGCGGTTTTCACACCAATTGGCTAGATAAAGAAGGAACTGATTTGGCTCTATGGCTTTCTGCACAAGGAATCAGTTGTATGGTAGTAAAATACCGAACCAATTCAAAAGACGAAAAAGGAAAATACATCATTCCGATGGAAACTTATTTTGATGATGCCTTAAAAATAGACATTAACGCAAGTGTTATGACGATGATGGGAATGGCAGAAAAATTAAAATTCGATAAGGATAAAATAGGCGTCCTCGGTTTTTCGGCAGGTGGCTTTATGGCTGAATATTTAACTTTTACAAGTGTTAGTAAAAATCTACCTTGGAAACCAGCTTTTACAGGTTTAATATATGCTGGAGACCGATTAAAATTATTGGAAAGTGTAAAAGACAAATCCGCTCTTCCTCCGTTTTTTATGGCCATTGCAAGAGATGACAAAAAGTGGAAATTGCAACGTGCACTTCCTTTTTTATCTGCTGTTGTAGAGCAAGTTGATAAATCAGAATTACACGTTTATTCTAAAGGAGATCACGGTTTTGGATTAGCGTATGACGAAGGCCATTCTGTCGGAATGTGGAAAGACAGTTTTTATAATTGGATATTAGATATTTATAACAAATAACCCTAAAAAAGATATTGAGAAAAAATATTAGTTCAATATTTAAAGAACCAATAAAATAATTTTTAAACATAAAAAAAAGCATCATTATATCCCATAATGGTGCTTTTCATTGGTGAAACGACACTTCACCCAAGCCAATTCGCTTTAATATTACAAAGACAACTAAATAAAATGTCTTAAGAATTAATATGATTATCTAAAACCGATTTTTCATTAATCATTTTGAAATCTAACGGCTGAATATCATCGAAACCAGTACTTTCAATAATTTTTTCGTCTTCAGCAATAATTTCATCAATAGTTTTTTTGGATTGAACAAATAAAACTGAATCAGAATCCATAAAAGCAGTGTCATAATCCATCGATAAAGTAGCTTGATTATAAACAGGCAATGATTTCAAAACTGCAATTGCTTCATAAGCATTTGATAACTCAGCATAGTTCAATGCGGTAAATCCCTGACTATCTTCAATGTTACGGTCTGCGCCTTTTTGCAATAAGTATTTTATAATTTCTACTTTATTATAACGAGCAGCGTACATTAAGGGCGTCATTCCATTTAATTTTTTGTTGACTTTCGTACCGCTTTCAATTAACTGTTTAACAGTTTCAATTTCTCCTTTACTAATCGCTATAGCTAAAGTTGATGGGGTTTCTGAAAATACATTCAGTTTTTTTTGATTGCCAATACTATTAGTATTAGAAGCCAATGACACACTAGTAAAAGCCATTAAAGTAATTCCTAAATAAACGATAAAATTTTTCATTGTAATTGCATTTAAATTATTATTATTTTTTTTAATGTTTGAAAGTATCTTAATTCTATTAATATCTGTAAATATTCTTATTAGCCAGTATTTCTTAAAAGCATTTAAATGTGAAATTAATAAAAATATTAACTTATTTTAAATATATCACAAAAAAGACGTTATATACATTTAATTTTTTATCAAATATACAATTATTAAAGGTTTGACTCCAAAAAAAACATCAAAAAAATTTACTTAAAAACCTATTTTTATTCTTTATTCATATCAATAGTTATTTCTTGAAATTAATCTATTAAGAAAAACATCATTATTTGATTTTTTGTGCTATTTTTAGTTAATAATTAGCATTTTAAAAAAGAAAAAGTGGTTCGATTGGATGTAAATTAAGAATAACTCAAAACTTAGGCATCAAATACCTTGAATTTCTTGTATGCTTTTATTGTAATCGGACGAATAAATAGTAGAATTTCTAAGAAATTGATTAGAAATTAAAAAAGCATTGCTTCACATTTTTTGAAAAAAGAATTACTTTAGCACAGAAGTCTGAAATATCCTCCTTAAGATTACAAAATCTTTCTTTAGACTTTAAAAGGAAAGAATAATAAAAGTTTAATAAATATAAAATGAGACTAGAAGATTTTGACAACGACGAGGATAAGGTAATCCAAAATAAATTTAAAAGAAAAACCTGGAACGAGATTCGAACCAATGATAGTTGGGGAATTTTCAAAATTATGTCCGAGTTTGTAAATGGTTATGAAACAATGGGACGAATTGGTCCTTGTGTGACTATTTTTGGATCGGCACGCATAAAACCAGAAGACAAATATTATCAATTGGCCGAAAAAATTGCCTACAAAATAAGTAAAGCTGGATATGGTATCATTACTGGTGGCGGCCCTGGAATTATGGAAGCGGGAAATAAAGGAGCTCATTTGGGCGGAGGAACATCGGTGGGATTGAATATAGAATTGCCTTTTGAGCAACATTTTAATCCGTATATTGACCACGACAAAAACCTGAATTTCGATTATTTCTTTGTTAGAAAAGTGATGTTTGTGAAATATTCGCAAGGATTTGTGGTAATGCCAGGTGGTTTTGGCACTTTGGACGAAATGTTTGAAGCTCTGACTTTAATCCAAACCAAAAAAATTGGAAAATTCCCAATAATATTAGTTGGAAGCGCCTATTGGTCTGGATTGATCGAATGGATGAAAAAAGTTTTAGTAGAAGAAGAAAAAACAATTAATGCTACTGATTTGGATTTATTTAAAATTGTAGATACCGAAGATGAGGCTCTTGATGTTTTGGATAAATTTTACAAAAAATATGATTTGTCGCCTAATTTCTAATTACAGCTCTGAAAAATTATTTCAAAATTTAGCCTCAAACCTTGAAATCATTCTATAAAAACTTCTTATTTGTTCTTTTGTTTTTTGCCTATGCGAAACAATACGGGCAACATCATTCTCAGATTGATGTAGAAGTTAATATGGAACACAAAACCCTAACTGTTCTACAGGAAATAGAGTTTTTCAATCAATCGGAAGATACTTTGACTTCGATAGTTTTGAATGATTGGAACAATGCCTATTCCTCAAAAACAACTCCTTTGGCAAAACGATTTTCGGACGAGTTTTATAGAGGATTTCATTTGGCTTCCGAAAAAGAACGTGGAAATACCACGAATTTAAACATTGCAACTGCAGACAAGAAGAACCTTTTTTGGGAAAGAGCCGAAAAAAATCCTGATATAATTATTGTACAATTAGATAAAAAACTAGCTCCAAATCAAAAAATTGTATTGCATTTTACTTACATCATTAAAGTCCCAAGTGATAAATTTACTCATTATGGCTATACCGAAAGAGGTGGAATGTATCTAAGAAACTGGTTTCTTACTCCTGCACGCTATGAGAATCATTCTTTTGTAAAAAACAGTAATCTCAATTTAGACGACATTGCCAATGCTGTTTCTAATTTTGACATTCTATTTAGAATTCCAAAAAACATTGAATTAACAACGGATTTGGACGAAGAAAAAACAACTCCAATCGAGAATTTTTCTATTCACAAACTCAACGGGAAAAACAGAACCGATTTTAGTATTTTTTTAGAACCCAAAACAAGTTTTCGTAGCTTCAAAAACAATTTGGTTGAAGTTGAAACCAATCTTAGAGGTTATAAGGCTGATGAAATTCAAAAAGCAATTGCAATTGATAGAGTGGTAAATTTCACCAATACTTTAATTGGAGAATCGCACACTGAAAAAATCACGGTTTCGCAAGCCGATTATGATCGAAATCCTTTTTATGGATTAAATCAAATGCCTGCATTTATGGTGCCTTTTCCAGATGAATTTCTTTTTGAAATTAAATTTTTGAAAACCTATTTGAATAATTACCTCAAAAACAATTTAAAATTAGATCCCAGAAAAGACAACTGGATTTATGATGGAATTCAGGTGTATGCAATGATGGAATATATGAAAGAGAATTATCCTGATTGTAAGATGACTGGAAATATTTCTAACTTTAAAATATTCAAAGGATACCATCTTTTAAATCTAGATTTCAACGAGCAATTTAGTTATTTCTATTTGCTAATGGCTCGAAAAAACTTAGATCAACCCCTTGGAGCTCCCAAAAACACTTTAATAAAATTTAACGAGCAAATTGCCAGTAAATATAGGGCAGGATTGAGTTTTATTTATCTTGATAACTATCTTGGAAATGGCTCTGTAGCCAATAGTATTCAAGAATTTAACAATCGAAATGCTATAGGACAAACCACTGAAAATGATTTTGAAACCCTACTAAAATCAGCAACAAACAAAGATATTAATTGGTTTTTTAAAACCATTATTCATTCCCGAGACATTATTGATTATAAATTTTCGGATGTATCAAAAAGCAAAGATAGTATCTCCTTTTCTTTAAAAAACAGAACCGGAGTAGCTGTTCCAATGCCCATTTATGGATTAAAAAACGATACAATTGTTTTTAAAAAATGGTTAGATCCCCAAAAAAATGATAGTATTTACACCTTTGAAAGACATCAGGCCAATAAGATCGTCATCAATTATAAAAATGAAGTTCCAGAATTCAATTTAAGAAATAACTGGAAGAAACTAGAAGGACTTTTTCCTAATAATCGCCCCATAAAATTTGCTTTAATCAAAGATTTGGAAAATCCTTTTTACAATCAAGTTATCTATGCCCCCATATTAACTTACAATGTATATGATGGACTTTCGCCTGGTATGCGTTTTCACAATAGAGCTATTTTAAATCGTCCTTTTTTATATGACATCAATCCGACCTATGCTTTAAAATCGAAAACCATTACTGGTTCAGCTATTTTTATGATCAATAAAGATTACAGAGATAGTAATTTATTTAATGTACGATATTCCATTAGTGGCAACTATTTTCATTATGCACCCGATGCGACTTATTTGAAAATAAACCCCATGATTTTGATGCAAATTCGCAATAAAAATTACAGAGACAACCGAAAGCAACTACTGCTTTTTCGTCAAGTAATCATCAATCGGCAACAAAGTGACATTGTTGTGGACAGTTCACTTCAAGATTATTCAGTTTTTGATGCTAAATATGTCAATTCCAGAACAGAACTTACCAATCACATTAGTTTTATGGGTGATGTACAGTTTTCGGGTAAATTTGGAAAAATTTCTAGTGAAGTGCAATATCGAAAACTATATGAAGACAATCGCCAGCTTAATCTTCGATTGTACGCAGGAGTTTTTACATACAACAAAAGCAATTCAGACTTTTATAGTTTTGCCTTAGACCGACCAACCGATTATCTATTTGATTACGCCTATTTGGGAAGATCATCAAGTACTGGAATTGTAAGCCAAGAATTTATATTGGCCGAAGGAGGATTCAAATCCAAATTAAGCACGCCTTATGCCAATCAATGGATGACAACTTTAAATGGAAGTTATTCTATCTGGAATTGGATAGAAGCCTATGGCGATATCGGATTGGTAAAAAACAGTCAACAAAAAGAGAAATTTTGTTATGATGGTGGTATTCGACTCAATTTACTAACCGATTATTTTGAATTGTTTTTTCCAATATACTCCAATAATGGATGGGAAATTTCTCAACCCAATTACAATGAAAAAATTAGATTTGTAATCACACTCAATCCTGATAAATTTATCCAACTATTTACTAGAAAATGGTTTTAATTAGATTTATAAACACTTATATCGCATAGTTTTATATTATTATCATTTTTTTATATATTTACATAAATATTACATATTCAAAACAGCTGTTTTCAAAAATTAATTATTAAAAATTAAATTCTATTTCTTATAATGAATTATGAAAATAACTAGTTTTTAAGTAAATTTGCCGTAATATATACTTCTTATACATATGATAAAAGAAAAAGCCAATTCAACCCTGACCTTTGAAGACTTCAAAACCGAAGTTTTGAAAGACTACAAAATTGCAATTACAAGTAGAGAATGCAGTTTATTAGGGCGCAAAGAAGTATTGACCGGAAAAGCCAAATTCGGAATTTTTGGAGACGGAAAAGAAGTTCCTCAATTAGCAATGGCAAAGTTTTTTCAAAACGGTGATTTCCGATCTGGTTATTATCGCGATCAAACTTTTATGATGGCAATTGATCAATTTACACCTCAACAATTCTTTGCCGGATTATATGGTCATACCGATATTTCTCAGGAACCCATGTCAGCTGGAAGGCAAATGGGTGGTCATTTTGTAACACATAGTTTAAATGAAGATGGCAGTTGGAAAGATTTAACACAACAAAAAAACTCTAGCGCTGACATTTCGCCAACAGCCGCGCAAATGCCTAGAATGTTAGGTTTAGCTCAAGCATCAAATATATACCGAAGCATTCCCGAATTGGCCAATAAATCCAATTTTTCGAACGGCGGAAATGAAATTTCTTGGGGAACTATTGGCAATGCAAGCACATCCGAAGGCATCTTTTTTGAAACCATAAATGCAGCTGGTGTGCTACAAGTTCCAATTATTTTGAGCGTTTGGGATGATGATTATGGAATTTCTGTTCATGCCAAACACCAAACCACAAAAGAAAGCATCTCCGAAATTTTAAAAGGATACCAAAGAGATGAAAATAACAATGGTTTCGAAATATTAAAAGTACAAGGTTGGGATTATCCAAGTTTGATTGAAACCTATCAAAAAGCATCCGATTTAGCTCGTGAACATCACGTTCCAGTACTTATTCACGTTACTCAACTCACACAACCTCAAGGACATTCAAGTTCTGGTTCGCACGAAAGATACAAAGACGAAAATCGATTGAATTGGGAAAAAGAATTTGATTGTATTCGTCAAATGAAATTGTGGATGATAGCCATTAATATAGCTTCTCCAGAAGAACTTGAAGAAATAGACCAAATCATAAGAAAAGAAGTTCTCGAAGCTAAAAAAATAGCCTGGAGTGCCTTTATCAACCCAATAATAGAAGAGCAACAAGAACTAGTTCAATTATTAGAAAAAATTGGTCCAACAAGCAAAAATAGTGATCGAATTCATAAATATAAAACAAATTTAAGCAACATAAAAGCGCCTTTAAAAAAGGAAATTCTTAGTACTGCTCGAAAAGTTTTACGACTCATTATTAATGAAGAAAGCAAAGAGGAATTATCAAATTGGATTACTGCTTACTTTGAAAAAAATCAACCTAAATTTAGCAAATCTTTATTTTCAGAATCTAATTTGAATGTGTTTTCGGTAAAAGAAGTTTTACCTCAATATGAAGAAAACGCAAAAGAAGATACGGATGGTAGAATGATTTTGCGAGACAATTTCAATGAACTTTTCACAAAATATCCAGAAGTTTTAATTTTTGGTGAAGACGCAGGAAGCATTGGCGATGTCAATCAAGGATTGGTTGGATTGCAAGAGAAATTTGGAGAAACTCGAGTTGCCGATGTTGGAATTAGAGAAGCCTCTATTATTGGTCAAGGAATTGGAATGGCTTTGCGAGGCCTACGCCCCATTGCCGAAATTCAATATTTAGATTATTTATTATATGGCGTTCAAATTTTGAGCGATGACTTGGCCACTTTACAATACCGAACTCTTGGAAAACAAAAAGCACCACTAATTATTAGAACTCGTGGACATCGATTAGAAGGAATTTGGCATTCAGGTTCCCCTATGGGAATGTTAATCAATGCGCTTAGAGGAATTCACATTTTGGTTCCAAGAAATATGACCAAAGCAGCTGGATTTTATAACAGTTTGTTAGAATGCGACGAACCAGCTCTAGTAATCGAATGTTTAAATGGCTACCGATTAAAAGAAAAAATGCCATTGAATTATGGCGAATTTAAAACACCAATTGGTGTGGTTGAAACCTTAAAAGAAGGAAAAGATATTACTTTAGTTTCTTATGGATCAACTTTGAGATTAGTAGAAGCAGCTGCAAAAGAACTAATAGAAGTAGGTATCGATTGTGAAATAATTGACATCCAATCCTTACTACCATTTGATGTTCATCACGATATTGTGAAAAGTATCACCAAAACCAATCGATTGCTAATCATTGACGAAGATGTTCCGGGTGGAGCATCAGCCTATATTTTGCAAGAAATTATCGAAACCCAAAACGGTTACAGCTATTTAGACAGCAAACCTCAAACTCTAACTGCCAAACCACACAGACCTGCATATGGAACCGATGGCGATTATTTCTCTAAACCCTCTATCGAAGATGTTTTCGAAAAAGTATATGCTATGATGAATGAAGTAAACCCTTCGAAATATCCAGCTTTGTATTAGAAAATAGTTCTCAAATAATTAAAACCCATTACTAAATTAAGTTTTCTAGCTTACTTTAGTAATGGGTTTTCTATTTTAATCGAATGCTAAAAAACTACTTTATAATCTTAAATTTTTTAAGATACTTGTCCATAACCTCATTTATTTCAGTAGAAATTACGAATCTATAATTGAGATATACATAAGCAACCGTTAGTAATATCGATTTTAAAATAATAGAAATAATCGGATTAAAAGGAAAATCCCAAACATAAAACGCAACAAACAAAACAAACGTTAGTGCTAATGAATACAAGGTTTGTTTGGTAAATGGATACAAATCTAATTTCTTAACCACGAAAAGTAATTTGGCCAAACTGTACATTGTAATGGATAATAAAGTAGCAAATGCCGAACCAATAATTCCATAAAGCGGAATAAATATCATATTTAATCCAACGGTTAAAATCACCAAAAGAACCCCTAAAAACAATACTGTTCGATAGTATTTTGTGTTAAAGATAATGGCATTATTATTTCCCAAAATCAAATCAAAATATTTAGACAAACCAATCATAAACACCACCATAATCCCTCCAGCATATTCGGGTGGAACCATTTTGTAAAGCATATTGATATTCACAAAAATTCCCAACATTACATATCCTCCAACCATTTGAAGGTTAATTGAAGTTTTTTTATACAAAGTGTTCATTTCATCGTGCTTGTTTTCGTGCATTAATTTTGCCGTAATAGGATACACAATTTGATGCATCGCACGACTTGGAACCGAAATCACCAAAGCAATATAAGTTGCCACTGAGTAAAATGCGATGTTTTCGATATTCATATATTGATTCAAAATCATCTTATCGCCGTCCAAAAGCAAATTAGCCACACTTCCAGACAAAATAATATAAAAAGTATAGGTTAAAATATCTTTAGTATTCACTGGAATTGTAAACTGAAAATTAGGTTTTTGAATGCTAAAAGCATAAAACATGGTTACCAAAAGCGCAATAAGATAAACAACAGCAGTTGCATAAACAAAGCCTTCGACGGTAATCCAATGAAAATAAACGCCCATCAACAAAAACAAGGAAGCGGTTCGCAAACCCACTTCTTTGATGAAATTCCCAAAAACCGAATGCATATGCACTCGCAACCAAGCATAAAATATTTCGAAATAGGCCATACATAAACCTATAAAAGGGATTAACCAAATATAGTTTTTGACTACTGCATTCTTTTTCGACAAAAAGAATAAAATTTCATCTTGAAACAAAAAACCTATGAAAAGTAAAGGGATAATCAATAGCAAAGGAAACAAAACGGTAAAAGATAAAAAGCGGTTTCGCTCGGCCTCTGTTTCGTATTGCGAATAAAATTTAACCAAAGTATTTTGCATCCCAATAGCAAACAAGGGCATAATTACATTGGCGCTAGAAGTGATATAATTTGTTAACCCATAATAAGTTGCACCAAGAAAAACTGGATACAAATAAATGGTATTGATTCCTCCAATCGCAAAACCGATGTAGGTTATTATGGTATTTTTAAAAGACTGATTTAATACTATTCCCATTTATGAGGTTAGAAGTTAGAGGTTAAAAGTTGTACCAATTTCTCTGTCAAACTTTTTCTGGAATACTGTTGTAAACCCACGGCATTAGATTGCAGTTTTCCTTCCAAAAATTGATTATAATAGCCCAAAAGTACACTTTTTAGTTTCATTTTCTCTGAATAATCAAAGAATACGCCCGTATTGGTTTGGATAATGATTTCAGCAAAGTCAGAACCGTTGGGACCAATGGCTATAATTGGTCTATTAGAAACCATATATTCGAACAATTTCCCTGGAATAATACTTTTGGTGTCTTCAGAATTGATTTCGATAAGCAATAAAACTTGTGACTTTCTTTGATGAGCAATAGCTTCGGAATGCGAAACATAACCCAAATTATTCAAATAGGAATTCAATCCAAAACTAGAAATTGTTTCTAAAACTTCTTGACTTACGGCACCAATTAATTTAATTTCTAAATGCGATTTGAAATCTGGAATTTCATCAAGCAATTCGACCAAAGTTTCCCATAACAATTGCGGATTTCGTTCTGAAAGAAAAGAACCGATGTGTGCCAAAGAAAATTTAGCATCCAAAGGTTGTTTCTGCACATTTTCGGTGTCATAACCGTTCGTTATAACAGCAATTTGTTTTGTTGTAATGGCTTGGAACTCGGTTTTTGTGGTATTGCTAGTTACAATAATAGTATCGGCAGTATTTAAAACTTGATGTTCTAATTTTTTATGTTTCTTGGCAGCAAAATTTGACAATCGCAAGGATTTATGATAGCCAATAGTTGTCCAAGGATCCCGAAAATCGGCAAACCATTTTACATTCAATTTTTGCTTTAATTCCAATCCAATGAGGTGCAAACTGTGTGGTGGCCCCGAAGTAACGATCGTGTCAATATTATTTTCGACAATATATTTTTCTAAAAACCGTACCGAAGGTTTTACCCAATAAACACGAGCATCGGGAATAAATAAATTGCCCCGAATCCAAAGAAAAACTTTATCTAAAAAAGATTGTTTTTTCTGGTTTGGAATAATTCCCGAACTGATTTTTTTTGTTTTATTTTTAGATAAAAACGAAGCCAATTGGTATGGTTCGAAAATCTTATGCTTTAAAATAATTGCCTTATCCGAAACTTCTTTGACCAAATTTTCGTCAACAATTGGGTAAGTGGGATTCTCCGGAATATAAACAATAGGCTGAACGTCAAAATCGGGCAAATATTTAACGAATTTCAACCAACGCTGAACACCTGGTCCACCAGCTGGAGGCCAATAATAAGTTATGATGAGGAGTTTTTCTGGTTTCAAGTTTAAGGTTTAAGGTTTAAACTTTTCTTCCTTTCAACATAAATCCCGCCAATTAGAAGCAACAACATTCCAATGAAACAAAAAAGTGTAATAGTGCTTCCTGTTTGTATAACTTGAGGTTCAAACTTGAACTCAATAGTATGCTTTCCTTCAGGAACTCGCATCGCTCTTAGCACATAATTCACAGGAAAATGCTCCTTTTTCTCCCCATCGATATAAGCATTCCAACCATTTTCATAATATATTTCAGAGAAAACTGCCAATCCTTTTCCTGAATTATTGGAAGTATATTTTAAATAATTTGGTTTATAAACATCCAATTGTATGGTTCCTGAATCATCAAAATCCTCTTTCAAACGGGCGTTTTTATATTTCTTACCATAATCGTGAACATTGAAAACCGCATCATGTTTGGTGTCCAATTTACCCAAAGCTTTCATCACATCATCAGGTTTATTCACTAATAAAAGATCTTTAATGAACCACGCATTTCCATTGGCTTCTGGATTTTGAACCGGAACAGAATTGCCTGTCGAATCAGTTTGAATAATGTACTTTACATTCAACATATTCAGAATTTCGATATTGTTTTTGGCAATTTGATAATCGAATAATTGTTGCATTCTTCTTGGTTTAACAGCGCTATAACCTCCTATCGATTTATGGAAAAAGGATGCTCTAGCACTCGAAAGATTGCCATCAATTTCAAAAACTCTATAATGCGATTTGTCTTGCAATATCTGAACATCGGCAGGTGTTTCCTGAAATGGAACTTCGACTTCTCTTTTGCTAACAAAGCCCTCTGCGTCAACATACTTTTTATCTACAAGAACCAAATCAAGAATCATCAATAGTCCAACTGCAATTATTGTAGTATTTTGAGCTAACTTCTCTTTTATAAACAACCACAAAGCAGCAGCTACAAGCAAAAGAAAGAATCCTGAACGCAACAAATCAGCTGAATATAGTGTTTTTCTATCGGCTTTGAGCGCATCAATAAACGAGGGACCATAATTTTGAATATAATAACCATCGTTGGCTCCTGCAAAACTGAAACTACCTTTCAATAAAAATAAACCCACAATAATTCCAAAACCTACTGCTGCTGATTGCCACAAGGTTTTGAAACGTGCTTCTTTTTCTAAAGTGAAAAAGGATTGCAAACCCATAATAGCAAGAACTGGAAAACACAATTCTAAAATAACTTGTATCGACGAAACGGCTCTAAACTTATCATACATTGGAACATTGTCAATAAAAAAGTCAGTCAATGTCGGGAAGTTTTTTCCCCAAGAAAGAATTAATGCAACTATAGCTCCCGAAAGAAAGACATATTTAATTTTTCGTTTATCGGCAAACAAAGCCAAAATTCCCAAAAAGAAAACCACAACACCAATATAAGCTGGTGCTGCTACAATAGGTTGATCGCCCCAATAAGTTGGCATGGCTGAAACAAATTCATTGGCTTGTGATTCTGGAACTCCTTGGCTAGTCATGAATTTATACATTTCACTATCAGTTCCTAAAGCCTCACTGTTTGAACCTCCAAAAAGTCGTGGCGCTATTAAATTGAAACTTTCGGCAATTCCGTAACTGTATTCGGTGATATAATCGTGTGACAAAGCACTGTTGGTCTCTGCTTTTTTTCCATCAGGAGTAAAAGTCAATTCACTTTTTCCACGGGTACTAAATTTTGCATATTCGGCTGTAGCCAATAAGTTGGTAGCATTAGCACCAAGTGCAAAAATTCCAGCTATTGCCAAGACTCCAAAGGAAGTCAAAAGTGGTTTAAATTCTTTTTCTTTTATAGCCAAATAAATAAAATATCCCGAAAGCACCAACAAGAAAATCAACAAATAATAAGTCATTTGAAAGTGGTTGGCATTGATTTCTAAAGCAACGGCAAACATAGTCAGCAATCCACCCCAAATATGTTTCTTTTGAAAAACCATTATAAAACCAGCAATAACCATTGGCATATAAGCAATGGCGTGAGCTTTAGCATTATGACCAACACCCAAAATAATGATCAAATAAGTCGAAAATCCAAAAGCCAAAGCTCCAAAAAATGCTTTGAGTGGATCTGTTTTTAAAACCAAAAGCAGGACGTAAAAGCCAAGAAAATAGAGAAATAAATAATCAGCAGGACGTGGCAAGAAACGCAAAACATCATCAATCATTCCGATGTAATCGTGAGGATATTTGGCTCCCAATTGATACGTAGGCATTCCTCCAAAAGCTGAATTGGTCCAATACGGTTCTTGATGTTCTGAAGCTCTAAAATCGTTTTGCTCCTTTGCCATTCCGGTATATTGGGCAATATCAGATTGCAAAATTTGTTTCCCTTGTAAAACTGGATAAAAATAAATGAGAGAAATTAATACGAATCCGAGCAGCACTATGGCGTGAGGATATAACTTTTGAAGTTGCTTCATTAAATTGGTTTTGTTTTTTTTGGTTTTAGGTTTTGGGTCTTGGATAAATTTAATCTATCTCTTCGTAATCTACATAATCCCCTACTTTTTTGGTTTCGCGAGTTTTTTTGGCATTGGCGGTATCAATAATTATCTCATCGTTATTTGGCGTTTTTTGCCAAGGATTACCCTGAGCATATTGCTGCTGTTTTTGGAAATTTTCGCCAGCCTTTTCTACTGCTTTTTTTACTAATATTGGCAAAAAAATTCTAGCCAAAAACTTTATAATATAGTAAATAGCAATGATATAAATTAAAGTCCTAATAAATCCTTGAAATGATGCTTCTTGCATAATTAAATAATTTTTGGCAAAATTAACAATTCCATCGTTCAAAATTAAAATATCATTCTTAAATAAATAATAAAATATAGTACATTTGAAATGCGTTATCCCTTTTTAACCAAATAAAATTATATGTACAAAATCAAAAACCTTGTCGTTACAGCATTTTTTATGATTCCTTTGATTCATTATGGACAACACACCGACCAAATCAACTCGAATAGACCGGGCGAAACCATGTCGGCTTTTGCTGTTGGAAAATCTGTAATTCAAGTTGAATCTGGCCTGTATGGCATCAAAGAAAATCATAGTATCCTGAATTATGATGCCAATGGATTTGGCATTGATATGACACTAAGATGGGGATTATTTGTGGAAAAACTGGAATTAATTGCCGATCTTCAATACCAATATGAATTTTTAAATCCTGCCACAGCTTATCCTGAGAGATCAGCTTTCAAACAAACCGTTTTAGGAGCAAAATACCTGATTTATGATCCTTTCAAAAATTACGAAAAAAACATAAATGTCTATAGTTGGAAGGCGAATCATGCCTTTAATTGGCGTCAATTTATTCCAGCTGTTTCGATTTTTGCTGGTGCAAATATTACTCTCGCTAATAATCCTTATTATTTTTCGCCAGATGCGGCTATTTCTCCAAAAATAGCTTTGATTACACAAAATCATTTTGGTGATGGAACCTGGGTTGTTGTTACCAATATCATCGCCGATTACATTGGAACCGATTATCCAAGTTATGGTTACGGAATTACGCTGACCAAAGGTTTCAACCGAAAATGGTCTGGATTCATAGAAAACCAGGGCTATATGAGCGATTTCTACAGCGATGCGATTATTCGTGGTGGTGCTGCTTATCTAATTCACGATGATTTGCAAGTTGATGCTTCGATAAGTACTAGTTTGAAAGATACACCTTCGATACTCTATGGCGGAATTGGGTTTTCTTGGCGTTATGACGCCAAATACAAAGAAGTGCGAATCAATATTGATGATGACAAAAAAACAAAATCTCAAAAGAAGGTTGAGAAAAAGAACAAAAAACGCAAAGACCAAATAGAAACTACATCTTAAAAACAAAAATGATTACCATCAAAGAAGCCTCTACCAAAAAGGAAATGACCGAGTTCGTGAAATTTCCTTTCTCCTTATACAAAGACAATAAATATTGGGTTCCGCCCATCATAGCCGATGAATTGGCAAGTTTTGATAAAACCAAAAACCCCGCTTTCGAAAGTGCCGAAGCTTATTTTTATTTGGCTTACAAAAACAATGAAATTGTTGGGAGAATTGCAGCAATTATCAATTGGGGCGAAGTCAATAACCAGCACAAAAAGAAGGTACGTTTTGGTTGGTTCGACGTGATTGACGATATCGAAGTCACCAAAGCTTTATTAGAAAAAGCATACGAATTAGGAAGAAAAAACAACCTAGAACACGTTGAAGGACCAATGGGTTTCTCCAACTTGGACAAAGTGGGCGTTCTCACCGAAGGTTTCGACGAAATGGGAACTATGATTACCTGGTACAACCATCCTTATTTTGCAAGTCATTTAGAGCAATTGGGATTTGTAAAAGAGAAAGAATACATCGAAAGCATTTTTCCTTTTTCGAATGTAAAACCAGAATTCTTCCTGAAAGCGCAAGCTTTAATCAAAAAAAGATATGAACTAAGGAGTTTGAACTTTACTAAAACCAAAGACATCATGCCTTATGTGGACAAAATGTTTGATTTGTTTAATAATTCTTACGCTAGTTTATCTTCGTTTGTAGCCATCACCGACGTTCAAAAAGAATACTTCAAGAAGAAATACATCAGTTTCATCAATCCGGAATACATCAAATTCGTGATGGATAAAAACGATAATATTGTAGCTTTTAGCATTGTAATGCCCAGTTTTTCAGAAGCTTTACAAAAAGCAAAAGGCAAACTTTTTCCTTTTGGATTTTATCATTTGCTCAATGCTAGAAAAAACAGCAAAGACGTTGTTTTTTACTTGATAGGCGTTCATCCAGAATACCAAAACAAAGGCGTAACTGCCATTATTTTTGACGAATACTTCAAGACTTTCAGCGAAAAAGGAATTGTCAATTGCATCCGAACTCCTGAACTAGAAGAGAATCACGCCATTCATAACCTTTGGAAAAATTTCGACCCAAGAATTCATTGTAGAAGAAAAACGTTTATTAAGAATTTGTAGAAAATAGGACTCCGCAAAGTCTCTGACCAAGACTTTGCGAAGCCATTTTTCAGAATGCTACAATTACAAAAAATCCGTTTTTATCCGCTCTATCTGCGTCATCGGCGTTCCATTTTTTTACCAATAAACTTTGTAACTTTGCCTTTCTGAACAACGCCAAATGAAATTCCAAGTCATATCCGATTATCAGCCCAAAGGCGACCAACCTCAAGCCATTGCCAAATTAGCCCAAGGCATTGAAGCTGACGAACGCTATCAAACTTTGTTGGGGGTAACGGGTTCTGGAAAAACATTTACCGTTGCCAATGTCATTCAAGAAGTGCAAAAACCAACCTTGATTTTGGCACACAACAAAACCTTGGCGGCACAATTGTACTCAGAATTCAAGCAATTTTTTCCGAATAATGCTGTAGAATATTTCGTTTCTTACTACGATTATTACCAACCTGAGGCTTTTATGCCCGTTTCTGGAGTCTTTATCGAAAAAGATTTATCTATTAATGAGGAGTTAGAAAAAATGCGTTTGAGCACCACTTCTTCCCTACTTTCGGGACGAAGAGATATTATTGTGGTGGCATCGGTTTCTTGTATTTATGGTATTGGAAATCCAGTTGAATTTCAGAAAAACGTTATTGCCATTGAAAAAGACCAAGTAATTTCAAGAACTAAATTATTACACAGTCTGGTTCAAAGTTTATATTCCAGAACCGAAGCCGATTTTAATCCCGGAAATTTCAGGATCAAAGGAGATACACTCGAAGTTTATCCAAGTTATGCCGATGATGCGTATCGAATTCATTTCTTTGGAGACGAAATAGAAGAAATAGAAAGCTTTGATTTAAAAACATCCAAAGTCTTAGAACGTTTTGAAAAACTCACGATTTATCCCGCCAATATGTTTGTGACTTCGCCTGATGTCTTACAAAATGCCATTTGGGAAATTCAACAGGATTTGGTCAAACAAGTTGATTATTTCAAAGAAATTGGTAAACATTTGGAAGCCAAAAGATTGGAAGAACGCACCAATTTCGATTTAGAAATGATTCGCGAACTGGGTTATTGCTCTGGAATTGAAAACTATTCTCGTTACCTTGACGGACGAGATGCTGGATCAAGACCTTTCTGTTTGTTGGATTATTTTCCAAAAGATTATTTGATGGTGGTGGACGAAAGTCACGTGACGCTTTCGCAGGTTCAAGCGATGTACGGCGGCGACCGCAGTCGAAAAGAAAACTTGGTCGAATATGGCTTCAGACTTCCTGCTGCAATGGATAATCGTCCGTTGAAATTTGAGGAATTTGAAGCGATGCAAAATCAAGTCATTTATGTTTCGGCAACGCCTGCTGATTATGAATTGCAAAAATGTGATGGTGTTTATGTGGAGCAAATCATTCGCCCTACTGGATTATTGGATCCCATTATTGAAATCCGTCCGAGTTTGAACCAAATTGATGATTTAATTGAGGAAATCCAACAACGTGCCGAGATTGACGAACGTGTTTTGGTTACGACTTTGACTAAAAGAATGGCTGAAGAATTGGCTAAATATTTAGACAAAGTTTCCATTCGTTGCCGCTATGTCCATTCGGATGTGGATACTTTGGAGCGCATCGAAATTATGCAGGATTTGCGAAAAGGATTATTTGATGTTTTAATTGGCGTGAACTTATTGCGTGAAGGATTGGATTTGCCCGAAGTTTCCTTGGTTGCTATATTAGATGCTGACAAAGAAGGATTTTTGAGAAGTCATCGTTCCCTGACCCAAACCATAGGTCGTGCGGCAAGAAATTTGAACGGAAAAGCCATTATGTATGCCGATAAAATCACGGCAAGTATGCAAAAAACTATTGACGAAACCAATTATCGCAGAACCAAACAGATTAATTTCAATACCGAAAACAACGTTATTCCAATGGCGTTGAACAAAAAAATAGAGAGTGCTTTTACCAATAATAAATTGGTAGAATATGAATTAGGACACATTCCTTCGCTTGCTGCCGAACCTGAAACGGCCTATTTATCAAAACCCGAAATTGAAAAACTCATTCGTGAAAAACGAAAAGCAATGGAAAAAGCCGCCAAAGATTTGGATTTTATGCAAGCGGCAAAGTTGAGAGATGCTATAAAAGCTTTGCAGGAACAATTAAGTTAATTCTTTTTTTTAATAAATTCCAAGCCTATTTTTAATTATTTATTGAAATAATGGATTGGAATCGATTTCAATTTAAATCAACAATCTAAAATTTTAAATTATAAGTTTTTTAGTCAATTTAAATTTAAAACTAGATTAATTTTGTAGTATTAGAGATTCATTCTTTGTCCTAAATCCTAAAAAAAACATAGAAACACGGAAAGGCAACTTGTTAGTTTTGCCAAAGTAAACTCATGTAAATAATTAGAATTTAGAGCTGTACAAATTGTTTTTAAACAATTACAACTAAAACAAAATTAACGGCAAAAAACTGATTTTTTATAAAAAAACACTAACTTTATATAACAAATATCGATTTCTAGCCGATACAATCAAAATATAATAAATGAATTCTAAGAAAAAGTGGCCTAATTTTATCAGTTGGTTTTTGGAAAGACCTAAAAAAACTGGATATATATTGTCCCTAATTCTTAATGTATTGGTAATTCTGATTTGTTTTCAACGCTACCACATGTTGAAAGAAGATCAGGAAAGCGAAATGAATGCTGTTTCAGAAAAAATTTATGGAAATATTGAGCAGTCTATTAAAAACTGCCAAGCCACACTTGTCTTACTTGCATTTACCATAAATGACAATGGTATTCCCCAAAACTTCGACAAGGTTAGCAAGGAGTTAATAAAGACGAATCCCATTATCAGTGCGCTACAAGTAGATCCAGGTGGAATCATAAAGTACATCTATCCGATGCAAGGCAATGAGGAAGCTTTAAATCTAAATATTTTAGATTCAAAATACCATAAAAAAGCGATTTATAATTCCATTAAAACCAAAAAAATATATTTTGCCGGTCCTTTAAAATTAAAACAGGGCGGAATGGGTATTTTGGGTTGGCTTCCCGTTTATAAAGACAATAAATTCTGGGGATTTACAACTGCCATCATAAAGCTGGAAAACTTGTTAAAAGCATCTGAAAGCAATTTAATTGATAGTACTAAGTATGAATTCCTATTTTCAAACATACACCCCAAAACGAATCAGGAAGAATTTTATTTTTCTACAAGAAAAAAAATAAAAGATACCAACTATATCTCAAAAAAAATACCAAACAGTAATTGGACCATTTATTTAATTGAAAAAAACCGCGCTGATATATACCTACCCATTTTAATATTTGGTACTTTGGGCTTAATTGTCTCCATATTGGTTGGTTTGCTCACAATGAGACTATTAAATACACCAGAAAAGTTAAATCTTTTATTAAAAGATCAGGAAACAAAACTATTGAAGAATGAATTGAAGTTCAAGACCATTTTTGAACAAGCGACCATAGGCTTTGCAATTATTGATGCTTGTACAAATAATTTCAGGGAAGCCAATAACAAATACTGTGCTATGCTGGAGTACACATTTGAGGAAATCAAAGAAAAAGGTATTGCCAATTTGACCCACCCAGATGATATTGAGAGTAGTTTGCTTAATCTAAAAAACCTTGAAGAAGGCAAAGTTCGAGAATACTCTTCAGAAAAACGATACATAACCAAGTCTGGTAAGACTATTTGGGTAAATTTGAATGTTTCGCCACTTTGGGAAAATCATGAAAAACCTACAACTTATATTGCTTTTATAAAAGATATTACACAAAAGAAAGAATCCGAGGCATTAATAGAAAAAAGTCAATCCCAATTTAAATCCCTTATCGATACCATAGACGGAATTGTTTGGGAATACAATATTGAAACTTCCTCCTCCACTTTCATAAGTAAAAAAGTAGAAGACATATTAGGATATACAGCAGAAGAATATATAGAGAATCCAACTTTCTGGGAAGATCACATCTATTCAGAAGATCGCGAGTTTGCTTTAAGAATGTCTACCATAGTAAACAAAAAATACACTAATCATGATTATGAATACCGAATGGTTACCAAAAAAGGTAAGATCATCTGGATCAGGGATATTGTGAATTTTGTCTATGAAAATGGTAAAGCCGTAATGTCTAGAGGAATCATGATTGACATTACCGTAATGAAAGAAGCCGAGAAAGATTTAAGCAACTCCTTTCATTTGGTTTCAGAACAAAACAAAAGATTGTTGAATTTCTCCTATATCATTTCACATAATTTAAGATCTCACACCAGTAATATAGAGTCAATAATATCGTTAATAGACAATACAGATTCAGAAGAAGAACGCAATGAAATGATGAAATTGTTAAAATCAGTTTCAAATTCACTAAACGAAACAATGAATCATTTAAACGAAGTAGTCAACATCAATACTAATATCAGCTTGGTCATAGAACCTTTGAATCTTAGCCAATATATTAATAAAGTAAAAGAAGTTCTTTCTGAACAAATAAAATTAAGTGAAGCCACTTTTATCATTGAGGTAGGTGAAACTAATTTGGTAAATTATAATTCGGCCTATCTGGAGAGCATTCTTTATAATTTAATTTCAAATGCCATTCGATACAAACATCCCGAACGAAAACCAATCATAACCATAAAATTATACAAAAAAAGAAACAAAGATGTGATTGAGATTTCAGATAACGGAATTGGAATCGACCTTGAAAAAAATAGTGATAAAATTTTTGGTATGTACAAAACATTCAGTAATAATCCAGATGCTAGAGGAATCGGATTATTCATAACAAAAAATCAAATAGATTCTATGGGAGGAACTATTACCGCAGAGAGTACACCCAATATAGGAACAACGTTTAAAATCTATACCAAATGAAAAAAAAGATAATCTGGGTAATAGATGATGATATTATTTATCAAACAATCATCAATAAATTAATACAAAAAATGGAGGTATTTTCAAACTATTCTTCCTTTATGAATGGAAAAGATGCTATAATTTCTTTGACCAATAAATTAGAAGAAGATAGCAATAATCTACCTGATATTATTTTATTGGATATAAATATGCCTGTTATGGATGGTTGGGAATTTATTGAGGAAATCAAAAAGATAAAATCAAAAATTAAAAAACACATTCAAATTTATATTGTAAGTTCCTCAATTGCTATCGAGGACAAAGACAAATCAAAAACTTACGCCGAAATTATGGGCTACATACCTAAACCAATTTCTGTAAATGATCTTATATCTATTGTTTCTAATGATAATAATTAAAAGTAGAATATTTTGTTTAAAGAAAATCGTATTTAATCTAACGATAAATCACTTAAAAAACATCAGCTTTCAACTTCAATAGTTCTTAATTGAGGGTAAAAAAGACCTATATTATAGCCCAATTTTACTAACTAATGATTTTTTAATTATTAATCAAATATAACAACTCATAGGTATTTACAACTGTTTTGGAAAATAATTTAAATACATTTATAAGTAGAATACACTAATTGGCCCCAAGCCTACTATACATAAAAAATGAGCACTGAAAAATTATGGTCATACATAACCCGTTGGTTAATGTTTAGACCCAAAACCTCTGGGTTTTTACTATTTCTGTTCCTAATGTCTGCCGTAGTAATAATATCTATACAACGGATTCAAATGACATGTGAGGCTCGGGATAATGAAATGAATGTTAGATTAAAAGATATTCATCAAAATATTGAACAATCTCTTAAAAACTGTTACACCACTACTGTATCTTTAGCTCTTTCTATTGATGATGAAGGTGTACCGCAGAATTTCGATTTAGTCGGAAAGAAATTATTACAATCAAATCCTATTGCTAGTGTTATTCAATTAGTTCCCAATGGAGTTATCAAGTATATCTACCCAATAAAAGGCAACGAAGCAGCGATGAATCTGGATATTCTAGGATCTAATCATCTCCAAGAAGAAGCCAAAAAATCTATTGAAACACAAAAAATATATTTTGCTGGTCCTTTGAAATTGGTACAAGGAGGAATAGGCATTGTAGGGAGGCTTCCTGTTTATAATGGAAATAAATTTTGGGGGTTTTCGGCGGTTGTTATTAAGTTAGAAAACCTTTTAAATGTTCCAGTGATTAATTTAATGGACAAATCCAAATATGAATTCCAGTTTTCAAAAATAAACCCAATTAGCAACAAAGAAGAGTTTTTTCTTCCTTCAAAAACAGATTTATACAAAAGTTATTACAAATGCTACACCATACCTGATAGCGACTGGAAACTTTATTTAATAGATAAAAAACCATTTGCAATATACAATGAGATCATATTTCGTTTTTTTTTAGGTTTAATCATATCAATAGTATTAGGAGTTTTTACAAGCAAACTCTTGAAAAAACCAAAAGAATTAGAACTTTTGTTAAAAGAACAGGAAGAAAAACTCTTAGGAAATGAATTGAAGTTTAAGTCTATTTTTGATCAATCTTCAATAGGTTTTGCTCTTATAGATGCCAATTCCGGAGACTTGATTGAAGCAAACAACAAATTTTGTGAAATGTTGGACTATACTTGTGATGAGATCAAAGAAAAAGGTATTGTCAGCTTGACCCATCCAGAGGATTTATATAAAAGCACCCTAAACTTCAAAAGGCTTAGAGAAGGAAAAATCAAGGAGTATTCTGCAGAAAAAAGATACATTACAAAATCTGGAAAACTTATTTGGTTAAATTTGACTGTTTCCCGTCTTTGGGAATCAAACAAAAAGCATTCCACAAATATTGTATTTATTAAGGATATCACATTAAGAAAAGAAGCTCAAGTGCTGATTGAAAAAAGCGAAACCCGATTTAAATCTATTTTCGAAAATTCACCACTCCCATTATGGGAAGAAGATTTTTCGGCAGTAAAAAATCATCTTATTGAATTGGATTTAATGAACAAAAATCCTGAAATCGTTTATTCTTTTTTTAATGAAAATCCTGAAGAATTATACAAATGTATTTCACTGGTAAAAATTATTGATGTTAATAATGAATGTTTAAATCTTCATAAAGTTAAAAACAAAGCATTATTATTAGAAAACTTAAACAATTTAATTGATTCAGAATCTTTTGATGCCATAAAACAACAATTGGTTGCTATTTCTCAAAATGTCAAACAATTTAGTATCGACTCCAGAATAAAAAATATGAAGGGCCAATATCGTGACATCAATTTAAAATGGAATATAATCGAAGGATACGAAGATTCACTAGAAAGAGTTATTCTATCGACGCAAGACATAACCGAAAGAAAAGACTCCGAAAAAGCCATACTCAATTCCCAACAATACATTAAATCACTCGTTGATACAATTGATGGTATCGTTTGGGAGTATGATATTGAAACTCTAGCTTGCAATTTTATCAGTAAAAAAGTAAAACAAATATTAGGCTATTCAGTAAAAGAATGGATGGAAAGCCCTACTTTTTGGCAAGACCACATTCATCCTGAAGATCGTGAATTAGCATTAGAATTATCTGATTCTGCAACCAAGCAAAAAACGAATATAGATTATGAATATCGAATGATTACCAAAAGTGGTGAAATTGTTTGGATACGAGATATTGCTGGCTTTGTTTTTGAAGGAGGCAAAGCTGTAAGCTGCCGTGGAATTATGGTTGATATTACTTTAATGAAAGAAGCCGAGAAAAATCTAAACCATTCTCTATATTTAGTTACTGAACAAAACCAGAGACTACTGAATTTTTCCTATATCGTTTCGCATAATTTAAGATCTCACACTAGCAATATTGAGTCAATAATCTCATTAATAGAATCGGCAGAATCAGAAGACGAACGAAATGAAATGATGCATTTGCTGAAATCAGTTTCCAATTCCCTGGATGAAACCATGAGCCACCTCAACCAAGTTGTGAATATAAATACAAATATAAGTTTAATGACAACACCATTGAGCTTGAACACCTATATCACAAAAACAAAAGACATACTTTCTGAACAAATTCATTTAAATGAAGTTTCCTTTATAACAAATTTCCCAGATGATACAGTAATAAACTATAATCCCGCATATCTTGAAAGCATAATTTATAATTTAATTTCAAATGCAATTCGCTACAGACATCCTGAAAGAAAACCTGTCATTACAATACAATGTTATAAAGAGAATAATAAGGATGTCATCGAAATTTCAGACAATGGTATTGGAATTGATCTAGTCAGAAATGGTGATAAAATCTTTGGTATGTATAAAACATTCAGCAACAATAAAGATTCTAGAGGAATAGGATTATTTATCACAAAAAATCAAATTGAGGCAATGGGAGGAAGTATTTCAGTTTACAGTGAACCCAATATAGGAACAACATTTAAAATACATACTAAATGAAAAAAAAGATAATTTGGATTATTGATGACGATGCTATTTACCAAAAAATCATCGAAAAAATAATTAAAAAATCAGGTGTAATTTCTTCACATACTTCTTTTTCAAATGGAAATGAAGCTATCAATACTCTAAAAAATACATTAGAAGATAATAAACAACTTCCTGATATAATTTTATTGGATATCAATATGCCTGTTATGGATGGATGGGAATTTATGGAAGAAATAAAATATCTAAAATCTAAAATCGACAAACGAATTATTATATATATGGTAAGCTCTTCAATTGCTCCTGAAGACAAAAACAAGTCTAAAACCTTTACAGATATTTATAGTTATATACCTAAACCCGTTTCAGTAAATGATTTAATAGCTATTGTTTCTAATGAATAAAAAAGAATTTAGAACCAACTTTCTAATTATGTTGCTCTTTAAAAATTTCCAATAAAACTTCCGCTTCAATTACAGGACTTTGGGTCTTTTTCATCATTTTCAGAATACGATTAGTTACAATTGGGTTCAGTCCCATATCGATTCCTATTTGTTGAATGGCAATTTCTTCTTTTGGATGCAAAACTCCGTCACAGTGCATCAATAAAGCCAAACGATAAAACTGATGAAATCGTTCAAATTCCGATTTGATTACAATAAAGGGCAATTCCTGATGGAATAAATCATCAAAAACTTCTTTATCAATGTTCAATTCATTGGCAACAATGGATAAAAACATGTATTCTTTTTTATGCAAACTTCCGTCAATTGTAGCAAAAGCAATCATTTCTAAAAGTAAACTAATTTTTTCTTCGTAAGTAGGCATCAAATTGTTATTTTTAGCTAAAATATTGTTTTTTATTTAAATCACAAAATCCGGCAATGATACAACGATTTACTGTAGTTATAATTTTCTTTATTGCAATAGGAACAACTTTTGCTCAGCAAAGCACCGCTTCAAAACAAGTTTCTACTTTTACTATAGAAGCACCACAATTGCACACTACAAAGAAAATTTGGATCTATTTGCCAAAGAATTATAAATCATCCACAAAAAAATATCCCGTGATTTATATGCACGATGCCCAAAATCTTTTTGATGCTAAAACTTCCTTTGTAGGCGAATGGAATATAGATGAAAAACTAGACAGTCTCAATGCACAAGTGATTGTCGTTGGAATTGAACACGGAAACGAGAAAAGAATGGAAGAATTAACACCTTATAAAAATGCAAAATACGGTGGAGGAAATGCAGATAATTACCTTGATTTTATTGTAAAAAACCTAAAACCAGCAATTGACACCAAATACAGAACTAAAACGAATGCCCGAAATACAGCCATTATGGGAAGTTCACTCGGTGGATTGGTTTCTTATTATGCGATTTTAAAATATCCAGAAGTTTTTGGAAAAGCAGGACTATTTTCACCTTCTTTTTGGTTTAACCGAAAGGAAATCATCGAATTAACAAATTCAATTCCGAAGCTAAAAACCAAGATTTATTTTCTTTGCGGCGACAATGAAGGTGATGCTGATATGATAACAGACCTCAACAAAATAGACGAATTAATTTCAGAAAAACGTTGTGAATGTGTGCAATTAACCAAAAAGAAAATCGTCAAAGGTGGTCAACATAACGAAAAATTATGGCGAGATGGCTTTGCAAAAGCCTATGTTTGGTTGTTTTAAAATATTCATTTAAACCATTATAATTCAAAAAATATGGTCAAAAAACAGTTAAAAAATCGAGTTTCAATTTTACTAATTATATTTTTGGTAAGCACAGCTACATTTGCGCAAAAAATACCCGAACGGAAAATCAAAAAATTAATTGAAAAATCAGAAATTCTGAACGAACATTTCACAGGTTTTGCCCTTTTTGACCAAGACCAAGACAAAATGATTTATGAGCAAAATGCCAGCAAACATTTTGTTCCGGCTTCCAATACTAAAATATACACTTTTTACACCGTTTTAAATATGTTGGGCGATTCGATTCCTGCGTTGAAATATGTAACCAAAGGCGATTCTTTGATTTTTTGGGGAACTGGAGATCCAACACTAACTTATTCGACATTTAAATCGACTAAAGTTTTGGATTTTTTGAAAAAATCGGAAAAGAAATTATACTTCGCATCCCATAATTACAAAGGAAATTTTTATGGATATGGTTGGAATTATGACGATTATTTAGAAGATTTTCAACCCGAATTGACCGCTTTTCCAGTTGATGGAAATACTGCGAAAGTATATAAAACCGAAAAAGGCGAAGTAATCGTGAAACCACCTTTTTTGCAACCTTATTTTAAAGTTGATCCCAATTATATTCCTGAAAACTTCCTTATTCATCGGGATTTTTATACCAATCAGTTTACATATCCACAAACAATTGCTAAAACAGGATATCTTCAGGAAATTCCGTTTAAGACCAGTCCTGAACTAACAATTTTGCTTCTGAAAGAAAAAATAAATAAAGAAATTTCGCTTCTAGACATTACTTTACCTCAGGATTTCAAAATCATTTACAGCGAAAAAACCGATGATGTTTTAAGAAAAATGATGCTAGTCAGCGATAATTTTATAGCCGAACAATTGCTTTTAGTCTGTTCTTCAACGCTATCGAATGATTTATCTACCAAAGTGATCATTGATTATAGCAAAACTAATTTTATGAAAGAGTTTGCCAATGATATCGTTTGGGTTGATGGCTCGGGCTTGTCGCGATATAATTTATTCACTCCAAATACCTCGGTTGCTTTGCTGAAAAAAATCAGTCTTACAATTAATGATGAGGAAAGATTACACAGTTTATTTCCTGCTGGTGGTGTTTCGGGAACACTTAAAAGAGCCTATAAAACAGATGCTGACAAACCATTTGTCTGGGCAAAAACAGGAACACTTACCAATGTTTACAATCAGAGTGGTTACATCATTACTCGAAAAGGCAAAAAATTAATCTATTCGTTTATGAACAATAACTTCACTAGAACTACGGAGGAAATTAGGGATGAAATGGCTAGAATTATAACTAAAATTCATAATGATTATTAATTCCCATTTTCAATTAAGGAATAATTTACTTCCAAATTGCTTTTAAACCGTACCTTTGTAAAAAAATAAAAAATGACAAACAACGATATTTTCAAAAAACTTCGAGTAGCCTTAATGCTTCGTGACGACCAAATAGTAGAAATTCTAGAATTAGTAGATTTCAGAATTTCAAAAACAGAATTAAGTGCTTTTTTTCGTGCCGAGAATCACGAAAACTATGTGGAATGTGGAGACCAAGTGCTGCGTAATTTCCTAAACGGATTAGTGATTCATTTGAGAGGAACTAAGGAAAATCCAAAAAATCCAAATGATGTTTTGGCCAAACACAAAGCACAAATCCCTACCAAAGAAGGAAACTCAGATAGACCCGAATTTAAGGCAAAACCCAAAGACGAAGAACGAGCCAGAGGTGACCAAAGCCCTTCTAAAACAAAACCTGCTCCAAAAAAGAAACCTTTTAAAAAACCTGCTCCAAAAGTGCAAGTGGTGGAGAAAGTAAAATACAATTTCGGGAAGAATAAGAAGTCATAAGTCAAAAACATTCATTACAGCATATTTTAAAACACTTTTTTCAATCTTAACGAAACATTGATGAAATACTTAATATCAATTGCTTTTCTATTTTTAACTATAAATGTTAAGAGTCAGAACCAGTCAAAAGACCAAATAGTTGGAGATTGGAAAGTTACAAATGTTATAGTAAAATCTACAGATAAAAATAAAATTGATTTAGCTAATTCTTTTAAAAATTCAATCTTTTCATTTAAACCAAATGACTATTTTTCTTTCACTTCAGCAGAAAAGAGCAAATTGATTATGATGGTTGTTGAACAGCTAAAAAATAAAAAGTGGCTTTTTGAAGAAAAGAGTCAAACGATTAGAATTGGTTCTGCAAAAGACAGTTATTCAATAATGTTTATTTTGCCGAAAATTGAAAACAATAAAGCTTCGTTTGAAATTGGTGAAACTGAAATTAATTTAGAGTTAATCAAAATTTAAAACAAAAAAACCTGAGCTTTCACTCAGGTTTTTCATTATAATATAATTTCTAAAATTAAGAAAGTGCTTTTTTAACTTGATCAGCAGCCTCTTGAAATTGTACCGCCGATAAAATTGGCATTCCAGAATTATCGATTAATTCTTTAGCTATTTCAGCATTTGTACCTTGCAAACGAACGATGATTGGCACTTTTATAGCATCTCCCATATTTTTGTAAGCATCAACAACACCTTGAGCAACACGGTCACAACGAACGATTCCTCCAAAAATGTTAATCAAAATAGCTTTTACATTTGGATCTTTCAAAATGATACGGAAAGCTAATTCCACACGTTTTGCATCGGCAGTTCCACCAACGTCGAGGAAGTTTGCTGGTTCAAAACCTGCATATTTTATTAAATCCATTGTTGCCATTGCCAATCCTGCACCATTTACCATACAACCTACGGTTCCGTCAAGATCTACATAGTTCAACCCAGCTTCTTTTGCTTCTACTTCGATTGGGTTTTCCTCACGAATGTCGCGCATTTCGGCTAATTTTGGATGACGATATAATGCATTATCATCTAAATTTACTTTAGCATCAACAGCAATAATTTTATTATCAGATGTTTTCAAAACTGGATTAATTTCAAACATTGAAGCGTCTGAACCGATGTAAGCTTTATACAAAGCATCTACAAACTGCACCATTTCTTTGAAAGCATTTCCAGAAAGACCTAAATTAAAGGCAATTCTTCTAGCTTGAAACCCTTGTAATCCAACAGTTGGATCAATTTCTTCAGTAAAAATTAAATGTGGAGTGTGTTCAGCCACTTCTTCAATATCCATTCCACCTTCGGTAGAATACATAATCATATTGCGACCTTTACTTCTATTCAAAAGAACCGACATATAAAATTCAGAAGTTTCGCTTTCACCAGGATAATACACATCCTCAGCAATTAAAACTTTATGAACTCTTTTACCTTCGGCCGAAGTTTGAGGTGTAATCAATTGCATTCCTATGATTTGTTCAGCTAATTCCTCTACTTGTTGAAGATTTTTGGCTAGCTTCACTCCTCCTCCTTTTCCACGACCACCTGCGTGAACTTGAGCTTTTACTACGTGCCATCCTGTTCCTGTTTCGGCAGTCAATTGTTTAGCAGCAGCAACCGCTTCAATAGGGTTGTTGGCTACATAACCTCTTTGTACTTTCACGCCATAGCTGGCTAAAATTTGTTTTCCTTGGTATTCGTGTATATCCATTTTTGGTTTATTTGCTTTGATAACGGTACAAACTTAACAAAATTCAACTGAATACAAAATCTTTTTTAATTCAATATAAAATCAAAACTATATTATATAGAAATTTCACTTAAAAAGTAAAATTCAGAGAAAATTTAAAAAAAGCAAAAGTTCAAACCATTATTGATTGAAAATTTTTAATAAATAAGTATAAGTAACAACAATCTTTGTTAAAATTGCGATTTAACATCAAAATAGAATTATCATTTTGTTAATTTGAGTGTTTGTGAATGATTAATTACTATTTATTGAGCGTTTTTTTAACATTATAGCAAAAATAAGTTAAACGCAAATTTAAAAATTGTTGTAGCAAATGAAATCTTTATTTTTGCATAAAAATTAATAAGCATGAAAATTAAAGAACAAGGTCTTTATTCACCAGAATTCGAACATGAAAACTGTGGAGCTGGTTTTATCTGCAACCTTAAAGGCGAGAAAACAAATCAAATCATTCACGACGCATTAGAAATTCTTGTAAAACTAGAACACCGTGGTGGTGTGAGTTCTGACGGGAAAACTGGTGACGGTGCTGGTTTATTAATTGATATACCACACGAATATTTTACTAGAGTTTGCGATTTCAAACTTCCAAATGCACGTGAATATGCAGTAGGTATGGTCTTTTTACCAAAAGCTGAAAACCAATACGTTTTTTGTAAAAAAATATTTGAAGATGAAATCAAAAAACAAGGTTTAACCATTCTTGGATGGAGAGAAGTTCCTGTTGACTCATCTCAATTGGGACAAATTGCTTTGGCTTCTGAACCAAAAATTGATCAAATATTTGTTGGCAAAAGCGAAGAAATTGATGAAACAACCTTCAAAGCAAAATTATATGCTGCTCGTAAAATAACTGAGCATACCATAATCAATTCAAAAATATCTGAGAGTTCGTATTTTTATATTCCAAGTTTATCTACAACAACTTTGATATATAAAGGTATCATTATGCCAGAAGATATTGGTCCTTATTATACTGATTTACAACAAACCGATTTAGTTACTCGTTTGGCTTTAGTTCACCAACGATTTTCTACTAACACCATGCCTTCTTGGGAATTAGCTCAACCCTTCAGATACATCTGTCAAAATGGAGAGATTAACACTCTTAGAGGAAACGTGAGTAGAATGCGTGTTCGTGAAGAAATCATGAAAAGTGATGTATTTGGTCCACAAATAGACAAATTATTCCCAATCATTATTCCAGGAAAATCAGATTCTGCTTCAATGGATATGGTAGTCGAATTGTTAATGCACACCGGAAGAACATTGCCAGAAGTAATGATGATGATGATTCCTGAAGCTTGGGAAAAACACAAAACAATGTCTGAAGAGCGCAAAGCCTTCTATGAATATAATGCTTGCATTATGGAACCTTGGGATGGTCCAGCTTCGGTTCCTTTTTCTGATGGTGATTATGTTGGAGCTTTATTGGATAGAAATGGTTTAAGACCTTCTAGATATACTGTTACCAAAAGCGGTAAATTAATTATGGCATCAGAAATAGGTGTTGTAGATATTGCTCCTGAAGATGTTGAAAGCCACGGTCGTCTTGAACCAGGAAAAATGTTCTTGGTTGATATGAACGAAGGACGCATCATCAATGACGAAGAAATAAAAAGCAAAATAGTATCTGAAAGACCTTATCAAGAATGGTTAAATCAATACAGATTGCATTTAAAAGATGTACCAAGCTCCTCTGAAGTTTGTTCTATCGAAACCATCGATTTGGCTACTAGAGAACGTCTATTTAATTACACTTTAGAAGATATTCAAGATGTAATTACACCAATGGCTCAATCTGGAAAAGAAACGCTAGGTTCTATGGGAACTGATACTCCGTTAGCCGTTTTATCAGACAGACCTCAGTTAATTTCAAACTACTTTAAACAATTATTTGCACAAGTTACCAATCCACCTTTGGATGGAATCCGTGAAGAAATTGTAACCGACATTAGTTTGAACTTAGGACAAGACCGCAATATTTTTGATATTTCTAGCAAACAATGTAGAAAATTAAGAATTCAAAATCCTGTAATATCTAATAAAGATTTAGAGAAAATTAGAGCTATTTCTATAGATAATTTCCATGCCGAAACTTTTGAAATTTTATATCCAAAAGCAAAAGGATTAAATGGTTTAGAAGATGCTTTAGATGCGTTAATCGTTCAAATCACTAAGGCTGTAGAAAGAGGTACAAACATTATCATCTTATCAGACAGAGGTGTAACTAAGGATTTAGCTCCAATTCCATCTTTATTGGCTTGTTCTTATGTAAATCATCAAATGAACCGTTTGCGTAAGCGTTCTTACTTTGATATCATAATTGAATCAGCAGAACCACGTGAACCTCATCATTTTGCTACTTTATTCGGATATGGCGCCAGTGCGATCAATCCTTATATGGTAAATGAAATTATCCGCGTTCAAGTGCGTGAAGGATTTATTACAGGAATCGACGAAGAAAAAGCAGTTCACAATTTCAATAAAGCTATTGGAAATGGAATTGTAAAAATTATGAATAAAATTGGAATCTCGACTTTACACTCGTATAGAGGTTCTCAGATATTCGAAATTGTTGGTTTTAATTCTAAATTCGTTGAAAAATACTTCCCATACACTACTTCCAGAATTGAAGGTATTGGATTGTATGAAATTGAAAAAGAAATTAGCGAAAGATATAAATATGCTTATCCAGACCATTTAATTGCTAACCGATTAGGATTAAATATAGGTGGAGAATACCGATGGAGACGTAATGGAGAACGACATATGTTCAATCCTACTACCATTGCAAAATTACAACAAGCAGTTCGATTAAGCGATCAATCTAGTTATGACGCCTATTCGAAAGCGGTAAATGATCAAGCACATAATTTGATGACCATTCGTGGTTTATTTGAATTTGACAACTTGAATCCAATTTCTATTGACGAAGTAGAGCCTTGGACTGATATCGTAAAACGTTTCAAAACGGGAGCGATGTCTTACGGATCTATCTCTAGGGAAGCACACGAGAATTTAGCAATAGCCATGAATCGAATTGGCGGAAAATCCAATTCAGGTGAAGGTGGAGAAAACAGAAAACGTTTCCAACCTGATATGAATGGTGACAGTCGTAACTCGGCTATCAAACAAGTAGCTTCTGGTCGTTTTGGAGTAACTTCTCACTATTTATCAAGTGCTAAGGAAATTCAAATTAAAATGGCTCAAGGTGCAAAACCTGGAGAAGGTGGACAATTGCCTGGCGAAAAAGTATTGCCTTGGATTGCAGAAGCGCGTAACTCAACTCCTTATGTAGGATTGATTTCGCCACCACCACACCACGACATCTACTCTATCGAAGATTTAGCACAATTGATTTTCGACCTTAAAAATGCCAACAGAGAAGCACGTATCAATGTGAAATTAGTTTCAGAAGTAGGTGTTGGAACAATTGCTGCCGGTGTTGCTAAAGCAAAAGCAGACGTTGTGTTAATTGCAGGTTATGATGGTGGAACTGGAGCTTCTCCATTAACATCATTGAAACACGCAGGTCTTCCTTGGGAACTTGGATTGGCCGAAGCTCAACAAACTTTGGTTTTAAACAACCTTAGAAGTAGAATAGTTGTTGAATGTGACGGACAATTAAAAACGGGTCGTGATGTAGCAATTGCTGCTTTATTGGGAGCTGAAGAATTTGGTTTTGCTACTGCTCCACTTGTTGCTTCAGGCTGTATTATGATGCGTAAATGTCACTTAAATACTTGTCCAGTTGGTATTGCAACGCAAGACAAAGAATTGCGTAAAAACTTCAAAGGAACTCCTGAACACGTTATTAACTTCTTCTACTACGTTGCCGAAGAATTAAGAGGTATTATGGCTCAGTTAGGCTTTAGAACCCTAGCCGAAATGGTAGGACAAACTCATAAAATCAATACCAATAAAGCAATTACTCATTATAAAGCTAAAGGTTTAGATTTATCAGCCATTTTACACACTCCTGACGGATACAGCGAAAGAATTGTTAGAAATACAGAAAAACAAGATCATGCCCTAGATAATGTTCTTGATTTCCAAATCTTGAAAGATTCGCACCGTGCAATGTACAGAAAAGAAAAAATGACATTGAATTACCCTATCAAAAATACCGATCGTTCAGTTGGTGCTATTGTAAGTAATGAAATTTCAAAAATATACGGATACCTAGGTTTACCCGAAGACACCTTAAACATAAACTTCACTGGTTCTGCTGGTCAAAGTTTAGGAGCTTTTAGTGCTCACGGATTGACATTTACTGTTGAAGGAAACACGAATGACTATTTAGGAAAAGGACTTTCTGGTGCCAAATTAATTATCAAAAAACCAGCAAAAGCGACATTTGTTGCTGAAAACAATATCATTGTTGGAAACGTTTGCTTATTTGGAGCAATCGAAGGAGAAGCTTACATAAATGGTATTGCAGGTGAACGTTTTGCCGTTAGAAACTCTGGAGCAACAGCAGTTGTTGAAGGAGTTGGAGACCACGGTTGCGAATATATGACTGGTGGTAAAGTAGTTGTATTAGGTAGAACTGGAAGAAATTTTGCAGCTGGAATGAGTGGAGGTATTGCTTACATCTACGATCCAGAAAACAAATTTAAAAACGGTCTTTGCAACACAGAATCAATAGACTTTGAAGCAATAGAAGGCGATGAAGCGGATGAATTGAAAGCATTGATTGCAAAACACGTAGCCTATACAAATAGTACAAGAGGTACTGAATTATTAGCAAATTGGGCTACAAGTTTGAGCAAATTTGTAAAAGTAATGCCTACAGAGTACAAAAAAGCATTGAAACGTCTGGAAACAGAAGAACAGATTTTTGAAGAATTAACAGCATAATACAATGGGAAAAGTTACCGGTTTTAAAGAATTCGAAAGAATAGATGAATCATATATTGCAGTAGAAGAACGTGTAGTAAATTACAATGAATTTACAGTTGCCCTGAGTGAAGCTGATATTACAAAACAAGGGTCACGTTGTATGGATTGCGGCATACCATTTTGTCATAGCGGATGCCCTCTAGGCAATTTGATTCCCGATTTCAATCATATGGTACACCAAGGCGAATGGCAAAAAGCCTCTTGGATATTACACTCAACAAACAATTTTCCAGAATTTACAGGACGTTTATGCCCTGCTCCTTGCGAAAAAGCTTGTGTTTTAGGTCTTATAGAAGATCCAGTATCAATTGAAAATTTAGAAAAAAATATTGTTGAACGTGCCTTCAAAGAAGGATGGATTAAACCACAACCACCCAAAACAAGAACAGGAAAAACAGTTGCTATTGTAGGTTCTGGACCAGCTGGTTTAGCCGCAGCACAACAACTAAACAGAGCTGGACATTTAGTTACAGTGTTCGAAAGAGACGATGCTATCGGAGGATTGTTGCGCTACGGAATTCCTAATTTCAAATTAGAAAAAGGAATTATCGATCGTAGAATAGCCGTTTTAGAAGCAGAAGGCATCAGCTTTAAAGTAAACACTCACGTGGGTGTAAACTATGATATTAACGACTTGAAAGCTTTTGATTCTATCGTTTTATGTGGTGGTGCAACCGACAGAAGAGGTTTGCCAACTCCAGGAGCAGATGCAGACGGAGTAGTTCAAGCTATGGATTTCTTAACACAACAAACCAAAGTAGTTTTTGGTCAAAAAGTAGAAAACCAAGTATTAGCAACCGGAAAAGATGTTATCGTAATTGGTGGTGGAGATACTGGTTCTGACTGCGTTGGAACTTCTAATCGTCACGGAGCTAAATCGGTAACTAACTTTGAGATTATGCCAAAACCTCCTGTAGGAAGAAGCGAAACTACTCCTTGGCCGTATTGGCCTTTACAGTTAAAAACTTCTACTTCTCACAAAGAAGGTTGCGAAAGAAACTGGTTGATCAATACTAAAGAATTTATCAAAGATGACAAAGGAAAATTAATCGCTCTAAAAACGGTTAATGTAGAATGGAAAATGGTTCCTGGTCAACGTCCTGAATTAATTGAAGTAGCGGGTTCCGAAAAAACTTGGCCTTGCGATTTAGCTTTGCTTGCTTTAGGTTTTACAGGACCTGAAAAAACATTGAGCAGCCAATTAGGCATTGAACTTGATTTCAGAAGTAACTACAAAGCAGAATTTGGTAAATTCCAAACCAATATTCCAAATATCTTTACAGCTGGTGATATGAGAAGAGGACAATCCTTGATTGTTTGGGCCATTTCAGAAGGTAGAGAAGCTGCTAGACAAGTAGATATTTATCTAATGGGTTCTAGTGATTTACCTACTAAAGAAGGTGGAGATTTGCCTGGCGTATAATCTGAAACAGAAATAATATAAAGACCTTGATTCATTTCAAGGTCTTTTTTTTTAAATAAAATCGAAATATCGTCAAGATAAGTTTGTTTTTAAACATTTTGTTATATTTTGTTTGATTTCAATAATTTCTTGTATGTGTCAATAAAGAGTAATAAATTTGCCAAAAATGAATCACAATGCAAGCGAAAGACCTAGTACAATTAGCCGAACAATTTGGAAGTCCATTATATGTTTATGATGCGGCAAAAATCCAATCTCAATACAATAGATTAACAAAAGCATTTTCGAAAGTAGAAAAATTGCGTATCAACTATGCAATGAAAGCCTTATCAAACGTAGCCATTCTTGAATTGTTGAGAGATATGGGTTCGTGTTTAGACGCAGTTTCTTTACAAGAAGTTCAATTAGGACTTCACGCAGGATATGCACCTGACCAAATATTTTTCACACCAAACGGAGTTTCACTTGAAGAAATCGAGGAAGTATCTGCTTTAGGAGTTCAAATCAATATTGATAATTTATCGATTTTAGAACAATTTGGAACAAAATATCCAAATGTTCCGGTTTGTATCCGCATCAATCCACACGTTATGGCTGGTGGAAACGCCAACATTTCTGTAGGTCATATTGATAGTAAATTTGGCATTTCAGTTCATCAATTACCGCATTTGTTGCGAATTGTCGAAAACACAAAAATGCACATCATAGGAATCCACATGCATACTGGATCCGATATTCTGGATATTGAAGTGTTTTTATATGCTGCCGAAATTTTATTTGACACAGCAAAAAACTTCAAAAACTTGGAGTTCCTTGACTTTGGAAGTGGATTCAAAGTACCTTACAAAAAAGACGATATCGAAACCGATATTGATGAATTAGGTAAAAAATTATCTAAAAGATTCAATTCTTTTTGTGCTGAATACGGAAAAGACTTGACCTTGATTTTCGAACCTGGAAAATTCTTAGTGAGCGAAGCAGGTTATTTCTTAGCCAAAGTAAATGTTATCAAACAAACCACTTCGACTGTATTTGCTGGAATTGACAGTGGTTTCAATCATTTAATTCGACCTATGTTTTATGGTTCGCAACATCATATCGAAAATATTTCGCATCCTGGAGGAAAAGAACGGTTCTACTCGGTTGTAGGATACATTTGTGAAACAGATACTTTTGCAAACAACCGTAGAATTTCAGAAATTAACGAAGGTGATATTTTATGCTTTAGAAATGCCGGAGCTTATTGTTTCTCGATGTCATCCAATTATAATTCAAGATACAAACCAGCCGAAGTATTATGGCTAAATGGTCAAGGACATTTAATAAGAGCTCGCGAAACCTTCGAGGATTTACTAAAAAATCAAATCCCGTTGCCTGTAGAAACAGCAACTGTATAATAACTATCAAATCCCATTTCAATCCAAACGAAATGGGATTTTTTTTGATTTGAAATTTTCAATTCATTTACTCAAAATTAAAAATGAATTTAGAAACTTTAATAGCTACAATTTAATTCATTTTATAAACTGAGATATATCATATTTATTCGAAAATAAATTAGCTATTTTTACTTCGAAAATTAAATATACCCTAAAAATGAAAAAGATATTATTTTGGTGCGTTTCAAGTTTAGTTGCAATACTCGTATTAGTTCAATGCAAACCGAAAACTGAAACCGAAGTAGGAGAACCAGCAAAAGAAGTTGTGAATCCAGATTTACACGAAGTCAAAGTCAAAGAAGCGCTACAAGCCAATGCCTATACCTATCTTTTGGTCAATGAAGCCGAAAAAGAATATTGGATTGCCATTCCGAAGACCGAAATAACTATTGGCAAAACTTACTCATATGAAGGTGGTATGGAGATGAAAAAATTTGAAAGTAAAGATTTAAAAAGAACTTTTGATTCTGTACTATTTGTTGAAGGAATAATAGATCCAAATCCTCCTGCTGAGACTGAAACTACAACCACTCCAAAAGTCGTGTCCTCTAAAGAATTATCAAAAGGAATTACTTTAGCCAAAGGCGGAATTTCGATATTTGATTTATACTCTACCAAAGACCAACTTGCTGGTAAAACAGTTATTTTGACTGGTAAAGTAGTAAAATTTATGCCCGAAATAATGAAGAAAAACTGGATTCACTTGCAAGATGGATCCAATTTTAACGGATTTAACGACATCACCATTACCACTTTAGAAAAGGTTAATGTAGATGATGTAGTTTCTTTAAAAGGTAAAGTTGTATTAAACAAAGATTTAGGTTCAGGTTATAAATACGATGTACTTGTTGAAGATGCAGTACTTGTAAAATAAGTAAAACTCAATCTTTATATAAATAATAAATCCCATTTCAATGAAAACTGAAATGGGATTTTTTTTGGATAAATTGTGGCAGATTTTAAATCAAAATCTACTTCTCCTCCAAAACTTCCGTCAAAACCTTGCTTTGTGTGCCGTTTGGCAATTCCAATTTTAGTTTAAAAGCAAGTGTTGGCGCAATTTGAGTGATTTCTTTTTTATCAAAACTTTCTCCGGGTTTTATTTTCCAACCGTAAAAAAGCAAAGGTGCGTGAGTGTCATAAGCATAAGGTGTTCCGTGAGAAGTTCCTGTTGCACCATATTCTATATATCCAGGTTTGTCTAACACGACCAAGTCTCCGTTTTGGGAAACATCATAACCGTTATTTATAAAATTCAAATAATAATCGTTTCCTGTCGAAGCCAAAATTTCTTCCTCAGTATAAACTCTTTTTACTTGTTCTTGAGTCATCAAAAAGTCCTTGAATGCTTGTTTTATTTTAACTAATTCCATCCCTTTAGACTTGATTAAATCCTTATTGAAAAAAATATTGAAATTAGAATATTCAACCACTAGATTTTCGCCAAAAGTTGCCGCAGAAAAGTCTTTCAACGATTTAGAAATATCTTTCGATGGAACATTTTTCACATTGTATTTATGGTCTTTCAAATGATTAGCATTTTCAGCACAAGCGTGGTCTGCAGTCAAGAAAAGTAAATAATTATCCTTGCCCACTGTTTTGTCTAAATAGTTCAAAAAATCGGCAATCGTCAAATCCAATCGCAAATAAGTATCTTGCAATTCCATTGATCTTGGTCCTAGAATATGTCCAACATAATCAGTAGAAGAAAAACTAACGGTCAAGAAATCGGTGATATTGTCTTTTCCTAATTCTTCTTTCTCGATAGCTTTTTTGGCAAAATCGGCCAATAAATTATTTCCAAAAGGAGTCGAACGCATTACTTCGGCACCGTGTTTATCATACATTTCTTTTAGATTGTATGGAAAAACTGGTTTGTCGCAATCGAATAATTTACCCTCATACGGATTGTCGTCAGGAAGACTTTCGTTATAATCAGAAGCTGGTTTCAATAGACTCCAACCTTTGTTTATATAAGACATATAATTTTTTTCGTCATTGAATTGATTTACCCAATCAGGCAGTTTTTCGCCATAAAAAGTACTCGAAATAAATGAGCCCGTTCCGCTATACCAAAAAGCCCAATTGGCAAAATGTCCAGCAGGCAAAATTGCTCCTCTATCCTTCAAACTCATCCCGATTACTTTTCCTTGAAAGTTGGTTCCTAATCGCAACTCATCAGTAATGGTAGTGCTTAACAGATTTTTTGGAGACATTGCCCCTTCTTTATCCGTTCCATTTCCAACGGTTTTTACCGAAGCATCATCCGTACAATACATTGACTTTCCTAACTTTCGACTAAACCATTCATTACCTACAATTCCATTGACAGAAGGCGTCGTTCCTGTGTAAATTGAGGCGTGCCCAGGAGCAGTATAAGTGGGCATGTAATTGAAATTGGCATTGTGAAAAACATAACCATTTTGCATCAAACGCTTGAAACCATTTGGAGAAAAATCATCCGAAAAACGATACAAATACTCCATTTTCATTTGATCGACAACGATTCCTACTACTAATTTGGGACGTTGCTGTTGCGCTTGCATATTTAAAATCACAACTAGAGAAAACAACAAAAATAACTTTTTCATAGTACTTTTTTTAGTACAACAAAAATAAGTATTCCAATTCTAGAAAGTGAACTAAGTAAGAATAAAAAAATAAAAATTAATATAATCTTAACTTATAAGGATTAATTGTAATTGAAGATGTTGTAGAGTATAATTCTATCTTCATAATTGATGTAAAGTTGCTTGCGATTGTCTTGCTTTTTTCGAGTAATAATCGAAAGTGTGCAATTTTCGCCATTGTTATCTTTGCAGGTAAAAGAGTAAACGCTATCGGATTCGCTCTCTTCTAAAGGAATATAATCAACGATTTCAAAAACTTGAAGCGATTCTGAAAAAACAATAATTCGGTTTTTGTTGGTATCTAATTTCACTAAGATATTGACTAAATTCAAGTCAGACCATTTGCCCCAATTCCCTTTTGAATCTTTTTGCAAAACACTTAAACCCGAAGTTTTGAAGTTATAAGTCTGGCTATACGATTTTTGCAATCCGATGGAGAGAAAAGCGAGAATTATAATTATTTTAATTTTAGTCATTAGTTGAAAAATTTGTAGGTCACCAAAAGTAATAAAATTTAAAACTAGAAATTGAATTTCTCCATTTCTTTTCTAGCTTTTTTAAATTCGAAAATCATTTCTGAAATAATTTCGGCAGCAGGTTTAATTTCGTGAATCAATCCAGCTATTTGTCCTATTTCTAATTCACCTTCGTCCATATCACCTTCAAACATTCCGTGTTTAGCTCTTGCTCTGCCTAATAATGTTACCAACTCTTCTTTGGTTGGACATTGGGCATACAAATCCTGAACATCTTGGTAAAATTTATTTTTGATTAATCGAACAGGAGCCAATTCTTTCAAGGTAAGTTGCGTCTGCCCTTCTTGTGTTTCGATAATTTTATTTTTGAAATTGTCGTGTGCAGAAGATTCTGTCGAAGCGGCAAATCGACTTCCTACTTGCACTCCTTCGGCTCCAAGAACCATTGCGGCTAGCATTCCACGACCGTTTGCAATTCCTCCAGCGGCAATCAATGGAATTTTGATTTTTTCTTTTACCATCGGAATTAAAGTAAAAGTAGTGGTTTCCTCTCTTCCATTGTGTCCTCCGGCTTCAAAACCTTCGGCAACCACGGCATCTACTCCAGCATCTTGAGCTTTCAAAGCGAAAATTGAACTGCTGACAACGTGAACAACCGTTATTCCTTTTTCCTTCAAAAAGGGAGTCCAAGTTTTGGGATTTCCTGCCGAAGTGAAAACAATTTTCACCCCTTCTTCGACCAGAATAGTCATAATTTCCTCGATATTGGGATACAACATCGGAACATTTACCCCAAAAGGTTTATCAGTAGCTTTTTTGCATTTTTGAATGTGTTCTCTTAAAACTTCGGGATACATTGAACCTGCACCAATCAACCCCAAACCGCCAGCATTGCTGACTGCACTAGCCAATTTATATCCAGAATTCCAAATCATTCCAGCTTGAATGATGGGATATTTGATACGAAAGAGTTGAGTGATTTTGTTCATTTACTGCTTTATAATTTTTCCACTTTCGGAAATACCATTCGATTCAATTTTATAAAAATAAATGCCGCTATTCAAAGATTTCAATGAAATAGTTGGCGATTGTGTAGAGATATTTTTTTCTAAAACTTTTTGTCCCAAAATAGTATAAATAGCAATTGTTCTAACCTCTGACCCATTTGGTAAAGTGACCGAAATGGAATCATCAGTAGGATTTGGATAGACCTTAAAATCATTTGCAGAAAAAGCTGCAACCGATAATCCATTGGATAAAGCCAAACTAAAATTAGGAATTCCATAACCATATTGAGTTCTTGATCTTACTGCTGGTTCAGAAAAATTATCCGAAGATTGAACAACTAATTGTTTGATTTCTTGCGCATTTTTCCCCGGTAAAGCTTGCCACAAACAAGCCACCATTCCAGCTAAAATAGGACAAGAATAGGAAGTTCCGCTACCACCATTATTAATTGTTCCACCAGAATAAGTATAAGGATTTTGTCCCTGAGCCATTACATCTGGTTTTACTCGCCCATCATAACTTGGGCCAATAGAACTAAACAAAGCATAAGTTCTATCGTCTTTCACAGCACCAACTGCAATCACATTTAATGCCTCGGCAGGAACACCAACATGTGGTTCGGGATTAGCTCCTTCGTTTCCAGCACTTGCCAAAACTACAATTCCTTTGCTAAAAGCAACATTAGCTCCTTTTGAAGCAAAGGCTTCATTTCCTGTCATATCCGAATAAGTGTGTCCGTAAGAAGCATCGTCAAAACCAAAATACCCTAAAGAAGTTGTGATGATATCTACACCTACTCTATCGGCTTCCTCTGCAGCTTCGACCCAATTCGATTCTTCGACAGGATTTTCGGTAGCATCGTCTTCAGTAACGTACAAATAATATTGAGCGTCGGGAGCGGTTCCCACCAATTGTCCATCGACAAAACCTCCCATCAAGGAGAGTACAGCCGTTCCGTGTGTTCCTCCAGAATAAAAATTACTGCTTTTAGTTACATAATTATATCCACCTAAAATTTGATTGTTTGTGATTAATCTCTGGAAAGGTTGTGCCGCATTTACATCAGGAAAACCGGAATCTAAAACTGCAATTATTTTTCCAGAACCCGTATAATTAGCTTGATGCAACAAATTTCCATTCAACATCTGAACCTGATTCAAAGAATTGCCATAATTATAGGTTACGGCCGTTTCCATCGTTTTGTTTACAGGAGTGTATTTTAATTTTGCTTTAGTTTTGTTAGGAGAACTATTCAAGGTTTTATCGGCAAAATCCACATTTTGAACAAAAGACAATACTTTTAGTGCATTAATATCGGCTTGCGAACCCCGAACGTGAACACAATTGAACCATTTAGACTTGGCTTTGACACTAATTCCAGTCGAAGCTACTACTTGGTCAATATAAGGTTGATAAACAGGAACGTCTTTACTGTCCAATGCAATTCCTTGATTGGAACGTCGGTCCAAAGCTCTTTGCGAAAGCATCGTCAACGGATTACTCAAATAAGTAGCTGCATCGGGTTTGTCTTTGAAATAAACCCAAGCATCTTCTTGCGAAAAGCCAACTAAACTAGAAACTAAAAACAGGAAAAGAATTATTTTTTTCATATCAATTTGAGGAAATAAAATACTAATTTAGGAAATAACTCCCGAACCTACTAATTCATCTTCTAAATACCAAGCTACGAATTGCCCTTCGGTGATAGCTGATTGTGGTTCTTCAAAAGCGACATACATTCCACCTTCGAATTGGTGTAAAGTTGCTTTTTGCAAGGGTTGACGATAGCGAATTCTCGCCATAACTTCCATCGTTTCGCCATTGGCTAGAGCCATATCCGTGCGAATCCAATGTACTTCGGATTTTTCTATAAACAACGCTTTTCTGAATAATCCTGGATGTTGACTGGTCAATCCAGTGTAAATCGAATTGGTTTCTACATCAGTTGAAATGATGAACAAAGGATCGGTGGTTCCGCCCACATTGAGCCCTTTTCGTTGACCAATGGTAAAATAATGTGCACCTTGATGTTTGCCCACTACTTTCCCCATTTCTGGAGTATAATCTATTTTTTTGGCATCGAAGGCTAATGCTTCTTCAACAGAAAGATGGGCTGGTTTCTCTAAATTATAAATCGGTGAATCTTTATCTATTTGGTAAATGATTCCGTCTTTGGGTTGCAATTTTTGTTGTAAAAATTCGGGTAATCTTACTTTTCCAATGAAACACAAGCCTTGAGAATCTTTCTTTTCGGCGGTAATCTCGATTTTTTCGAAATATTTCACTGCATCGTAGCTGATGTAGCCGAACAGTCCGTTGGCCGGAAGGTTTTCAGTTTCTCCGGACAATTTGAACGACTTGAAAAAAGCGTCCAATTGCTTATCAACCCGACATTCCGAAGAAACGATTTTGCTCAACTTTTCGCGGCCATTGTATTCGATCGTGATTTCGCCACTATCGGCGGTAAAGCAGGCCATTGGCTTGATGCAGATGAACGAATAGGCATTTTCGTGACCATGATAGTCGGAACTTTCAAGCAAAATCGAATTTGGGAATAAATCCCTGAATTTCAGGTAAACACTCACCGGAGTTAAGGTGTCGGCAAGTATCTTTTTTACGCTGACTTGTACATTAATTTCTTTCATATATCTGTTTTGTTATAAATTTCTGATTAAAAAAAAGCGGCTTACCGTGTTCCGATAAGCCGCTTTTTTGTTCATTTTTTTACAATGATAGCTACTTCCTTCCACGGGTTTGCGAAAAGTTTCTGTGCCACCACCAAATATTTTTTATCGAATTCATCATCTTTTATCTTCCAAGCTTACCTAATAAAAACAAAAAACCTGCTTTTAAGGAGCAGGCCATTATATTTTGAAAAAATACAAATATGGCTTTAACCCCTCGAGTTAACGAGAAGACCCCACCACGGACACCATACTGTATTTGTATTTTTGATCATTTTGTACTTTTTTGATGCAGCAAAAAAATAAAATTAATACCACAATAACAAGTGTTCAGGAAATAAAGTTTTTCACGAATCCAAATTTTCATAAAACGCCTTTCTCCGGAAGGTATTTCCAGAAGCGTTGGGGCAGAAGTTGACGGTGTACTTTGGGGTTTTTACGTTCCAGAATGCAGATGCTTTTGTAGTATTGTTTCCAAAGTTGCTGAAAGAGTTTTTCGTCATCGGCCAAAAGGGAGGAATGCAACTGCCCGTTCTGCGGATTCACTTTCAGTTCGTCGAACACCACACGGGTAACATTTTTCAGGTCGTACAAAAAGCCATAGTTGCGTTTCAGGTCGTAAATAATCCACAATTGATCGGCAAAACGGTCTTTAAAATGCGAAATGGTGAGCGGCAAACAATTATGATCGGGCGAAATAGGCGCAAAGAAAATATCATCGGCCGCTTTCTGAAAACGCACAAACTCAATCATCCGATGCTTTTCGTGACTTACTTTACGGGCTATTTTTTGTACTTCCAGCACATCGTCGTCTGCATAATTTGTTTCGATAGACATTTTACTATCAAAAGCTTTGCGGATATATCTGAACATCAACTCATCGCTGCCCGGCAGTTCCGACAGCCAAACATAAGTCAACATATTCAGTGTATTTCTTTCTACTTTTTTCTCTAATCCTTTCCAAACGCGGGTAGATTTATCCTCCTGCGTCAAAACTGTGTAACTTTCAGTTGTAAACAAAGGTTCAATATCCTCCAAACCCAATAGTTTCTCAGGAAAAACCTTGCGGTTATACGCATCAAATAATGCTGTAAGCAAGCCCTCGAATGTTTTGTCGTATCGAAAAATTATCATCTGTAAAGCAAAATAATCACCCAAATTTCTTTGGTAAAAATACACAAAATATCTTTTGCTGAAAGTTCGGGATAT
>ERZ1034361.91-NODE-91-length-61674-cov-4.472588_pt1 | contig 61674 bp, 63 predicted proteins | sample MGYA00520617_ERZ1034361 | MGnify/ENA primary metagenome ERZ1034361 (study PRJEB33736, sample SAMEA104284507) | Azolla filiculoides | biome: Urban; feature: Water surface; material: Ditch water | place: Netherlands | collected 2015-10-28 | depth 0-0.1 m ... | reverse complement strand
TTTTGATGACAAGCAAGATATTGAAAACATCAACAGCCTGCGCAATTGGCTGGGAGACCAAGCTTCAGTGATGGCCGATGTGAACCAAGCGTGGCACGTGGACCACGCCCTGAACATGCTGCCACAACTCGAATCATTCAACCTGGCGTGGCTTGAAGAACCTCTGCGCACTGACAGCATGGCCTCGCAGTGGTTGCAACTTCACAAGGCGACAAACACGCCACTGGCCGCAGGTGAAAACCTGATGGGTCAGGCCAGTTTTGAAAAAGCCATTGATATGAAAACCTTTGGAGTTCTGCAACCTGACTTTGCCAAATGGGGCGGCATATCGGGTTGCTGGCCTGTCATCCAAAAAATACGTGAAAGCGGCATCCGCTTTTGCCCGCACTACCTCGGCGCAGGCATTGGCTTGATGGCGTCTGCGCATGTGCTGGCTGCGGCAGGAGGCGATGGCATGTTGGAGGTGGATGCCAACGACAACGCTTTGCGTTCCTTGCTGGCCCCCCCGTTTCAAAATGTTCAAAACGGCGGCATACAATTGGACGAGACACCGGGGATTGGCGTGACACCAGATTTAGAAACGCTTGAGGAGACTTTGCGTCAGCCCTTTCCACTGACGTAATTAGCGCGCATTCGTTCCTGCACTTTCGCTTCATCCATCACCATAGGCGTGCCTATCGCTTGTGGGCCAGGCACAATTTTGACCACTTGAATGGCATGGGTGTATTTAAAGCCTTGGCGTCCCTCAATGCGCGGACTGATGGCTTGGCGTCTGTTGATGCCGACATCTAAGCCCCCTGATGGCAAGCGCACAGGCGTGGGCGACAGGTTGACCTGACTCATCACTATTTTGCCGTTCAAGCTAAAGTCGGCTTCACCTTGGCGCTTCTCCAACGCTTTATAAGACATGACAAACGACTGATGGCCGGGTGTTAAAGGGATGGGCGCCAGCTCAATCGGTCTCATCCATCGTTGCCACACAAAGTGCAATTGTTCGTTTTCAACAAACGCCAGAATACCCGTGAATCTATCGCCCAAAGCGTACAGAACGCCTTCACTGCCTCGCTCAAAATCAAATTCAACGGTCAACTCAAACTGCCGGTCCGCAATCAAGGGTGAAACCACCACACTTGCAATCGACTGCCCGCCTGGGTAGAAATTTCGAGGCGTTTGAATGGTTGCCAATTCGTGTGGGGGCAGTGTGATGGCGCGGCCTGAATCGCGATTGTCTAGCGGATACACAAAGTTGGCTTTGGCATCAGCTTCAAATTCTTCAATCAGCGCTTTGACTTTGTCTGGCTGTTGCGCTGCCAGATCATTGATTTCGCTCGGATCATTTTTCAAATCGAAGAGCATCCATCGGTTCAAATCAATTTGCGTTCCCGGTGGCTGCAAGGAGACGATTTTCCAACCGTCCTTGATGTAACCGCGATTGCCTTCCAACTCGTAGTGCTGATGATTTCTTTGTACGGGCGCATTTGCTTGGTTCAAGCTTGCGGCAAAACTGAAGCCATCCATACCTCGCGTGCGAAAGCCATTGAAATTTTGCGGGTAGTTGCTGCCAGTCAGCGCCAAAATAGTAGGCGTGATGTCAGTGACGTGTACCCACTGCCGACGCATTTCGCCTTTTGCAGAAATGCCTTTGGGCCAGTGCGCAATCAAGGGGACGCGAATACCGCCCGCCATAGGCGTGCGCTTGTAATAGCGATAGGGTGTGTTGGAGACTTGCGTCCATCCTGTGGGATATGCCGCGTAGGTGTTTTCAGAACCAATCTGTTGGTCTTTCAACATTTGCATCACCAGCGCAGGATCTTCACCCAGACCTTGCCGGCGATCATTCAAATTGGCGACGCCCTCTGGCCCACCAATTGAATTAGCGCCATTGTCTGAGGTAATCAGAATCAGGGTGTTGTCCAATTGTCCAGACTGCTTTAGGAAGGCCAGCAACTTGCCTACGTTTTGGTCAACGTTGTCGACCAAACCAGCATAGCAAGCCATATAGGTCGCAAACAATCTTTGTTGTTCTGGCGTTAGGCTGGCCCATTCGGGCACACCAGGATTGCGAGGTGCCTCGACTGCATTGGACTCAATGATGTCCATCGCCCGCTGACGGCCAAAGCGGGTTTTGCGCAAGGCATCCCAGCCCACCATGTAGCGATCTTTGTATTTCTCCAAATCAACGGGTTTAGCTTGCAAAGGCGTGTGAGGCGCCTGAAACGCCAACCACGAAAAGAATGGTTTTTCTGGCGCGCATGCATGGTGCTCCTTCAACCAGCCAATGAGGCGGTGGGTGTAGTCGTCGGTGGCAAAGTAATCTGCAGGATAGGCATCAACCTGAGCGAGTTGATTGCCTTCCATCATGCGTTCGGGATGGAAGTAACTGGTTTCTGCTGCAAGAAATCCATAAAAGCGATCAAAGCCTCGCTGCAAGGGCCAAGAACTTCTGTCGCCACCCGCATGGGCGTTGCGATCGTATGTGTTGTGCCACTTTCCCACCGCCATGGTGGAATAGCCTTGCATGCGAAGCAGCTCGGCCAAAGTGGGCGCATCAGCCGACATCTCGCCGCCTTTGTACCCTGGGAATCCAGGATTGTTATGGGTGAGCCATCCACAACCGACAGAGTGCGGATTTTTGCCTGTCAACATGGCGGCACGCGCGGGGGTACACATTGGGACCGTGGTGTAACCCGTATATCGCAACCCATTGGCCGCCAATGAATCAATGTTGGGGGTTTCTATTTCACCGCCAAAACAACCAAAGTCAGAATAGCCTAAATCGTCCAAAAGAATCACGATGACATTGGGTGCATCTGCTTTGGGCTTCGTAGGCGCCACCCAATGCGGCATGGAATCGCCCAGCGTTTTACCTATCGTTCCTTGAAAATTTGAAGCGGCGAGAACTTGTGAAGCCAAATCGGTCGTACTTGAAGTTGGATGGGACATGTGTTGCCTAAAAGCGATACGCTGAAGCAATCCATGATAAGAAACCCAATTCAGAATGATTGTCAGAATAAAGACAAATCAATCATTTAGTTCCGTGAAAAACCCCAACTCGTTGGGTTTTTTTCAAACGCTGGTTCTCAGCTTGAGTGCATCAATGTCTTTAATGATGATGGACGAATAACCGAGGTTTAACAAACCCTCTTGCTTCAACAATTGCGTAGCTGAGTTAATTCGTTGTCGGCTAACTCCCAACCAGTCGGCCAGATCTGCCTGAGAAATTCGAACATCCAAAAGTACGCCATCGTCTCGCTGCAGTCCATATAAGTTTGACAGCGTTAACAACAATTTGGCCAATCGATTTTCTAAAGGCATGGATGGATCTGCCGCCAAACGCTCATAGAGCAATCGACTGCGAAATGCAATCTGCATTTCAATGGCCGTGGACAAGTCTGGAAATTTCTGCCGAAGGTTTCGAATCTTGTCGCCCGACACCATCAACACCGTTGTATCGGCAAATCGACTGATCAAATCATTGACCAGTCCTTGTCCATCGAGCATGTTGATAAATCCAAGCAAATCGCCCGGTTGCATGAAATGAATCAGATGACGATGTCCATCTCTTCGGAGATTGCTGACCTCAAGTGAGCCTTCAAGCACCATGCAAAGACAATCAAAATTGTCGCCATGGTGCGCAAGTATTTCTGATTTAGACAAGCTTTTGGTAAAAGCCTCACTCATGAGAGCGTCTAATGTTTCGGGTTTGCAAAGCTTGAACCCAATAGCCCGACCCAGCAATGAACGCGCTAATATGAAGTGCGAATCACGCCGGAGTTGAGAGGGGTCGACAGTCTCTTTTGCAAAATCCATGAAAGGTCTTATCTAATTTCTTGCAATCATAGATCAAATGACGATTCACGGAATTTGCTCTCACAAACTGTATTACTGGGGCTTCAAGCCCAGACGGTCAACGATTTTCTTTTCATCGGCCAAATAGGTTTTTAACTGGTCGTTGAAGAACGTAGGCGAAGGGCTCACCTCAATCACACCGGCACTTTTAGCAATAAATCCAGAAAATTCAGGACTGTTTGCACTCAATTTGGCAGCCTCATACAAACGAGCCACAACTGCATCAGGTGTTTTAGCTGGAACAACCAGGCCACCCCAAGCGTCAAATACATAACCAGGAATGCCCGCTTCAGCCACGGTAGGTACGTTGGGCGCCATGGGAAAGCGCGCAGAACTGGTAATGGACAAAGCACGTAATTTTCCAGATTTGATGTGTTCATGAACCACATTGAACAAACTAAAAGTGAAATCTATTTCGCCGCCTAGCAAGGCGGTCACTGACTCAACACTCCCTTTAAAAGGAATTTGAGTGGCCTTGACGCCACCAGGGGTTTTTTCATCCATCCATTCAAAAGCCAAATGCGAGGGTGAACCGTTGCCGCCAGAGCCATAGTTAAGCTTGCCGGGCTGCGCCTTCATGGCTGCAAGCAATTCAGCTTGTGTTTTGTATGGCGAATTAGCAGGAACCAACAAAAGGTGAGGGCCAGAACTTAATTTCGTGATTGCCTTGAATTCGCTTGAAATATCAAGGCGGCCCGTAATGGTTTGCATTGTGATGAGACCTGGATGCAAATACAAGATGGTTGAGCCATCTGCGGCGCCAGCAGAAGCAGCCTTCGCTGCGATCAACCCAGATGCGCCTGGGCGATTGTCCACAATCACATTGGTACCCAATTTGGGGGCCAGTGTTTCAGCAAACTTACGAACAATCATGTCGACGCCACCACCGGCTGGCAATGGCACAACGATTTTTGTAGTGGCTGGCCACGCAGAAGCTTGCGCTGTTGCTGGTGCTTGTGCAAAGACAGAGGCGCAAGATCCCAGCGCAACAATGGCTGCGCCTAAGACCAGTCGTTTGCTTACTTTGAATTGATTGATATTTTTCATTGTTGTCTCCTGATTTCGAATTGACTCAATTAACACCTAAGGTACCCGTTGAAATTTTCAACTGAGCCTCAGCTTCGCTGCGATTCATCATTGAATTGGGGGCTTGAGGTCCTGGCGTGACAGTGACTTTGCGAATGTTGCCATCGTATTGAAAGACACCACGACCTTTGTAAAAATCGGACGTGCGCTGGCGACGATCTAATCCGACATCTAGACCTTCATAGTGCAAGCCCAGCAGGGTGGGCGACATGTCGGTCCATTCTGAGATTGCCTCTGAATCGGTACTTGATGACACAAGACGCCCTCTTCCACGGCGGCCGCCCAATGCTTCATATTCAAAACACAAGTTTTGCAAACCTGGCTTTAAGCCCATAGGCGCTAGACTGATAGGGGCCATCCACTTATGGAAAATAAATTGGGCTTGTCCGTTTTGAACAAACAACACCAAGCCAGCAAAAGCTTCACCCAACGAGTAAATAACGCCTTCTTGATTCAGTTGCCAATCGAATTGCGCCGTAATTTTGAAATGTCGATCTGCAATCAGTGGCCCCACAATCACTCGACTCACAGTTTGAGTGTCTGGGTAAAAGTGACGCTCTTCATTGACGGTTTCCATCAAAAATGGCGGCAACGTAATGGCGCGCTCAAGCGCTCGGTTGTCTAGGGGGTAGACATAGTTGCTCCAAGCTTCCGCCTCAAAAGCATCGGCCAGGGCTTTGACTTTTTCTGGAAATTGCGCCGCCAAATCATGGCACTCTGTAGGATCGTCTTGCAAGTTGAACAGCATCCAGTTTTCTAAACTGATGATCTGGCCACCCCGTGGTTGCAGAGAGACGACTTTCCAATCGCCTTGAATATAGGCGCGGTTAATTTCAAGCTCATAGTGTTGGCTGGTTCTGGCTGTGGCTTGATTGGGATTTTTCAAGGCATTGCTAAAACTGAACCCATCAAATGGACGCGCCTTCAAATCGCCTAAATTTTCAAGCGGCTTGATGCCAATCACATCCAACAAAGTAGGCGCGATGTCTGTGACATGGATCCACTGGCGTCGAATGGCACCTTTGTCTGTGAAACCCTTGGGCCAATGCATGACAAACGGCACGCGAATACCGCCATTGGCAGGCGTCCGTTTGAAGTAATAAAACGGTGTATTGGAAACTTGCGCCCAGCCCGTGGGATAAGCAGGCTGCGTGATGGCCGTTCCAATTAACTCTTGCTCAAGCAACGACTTCGAAATTGCCGGATCAATTTTAAAACCCGTGCGCATCTCCATGAAGTTAGGGGTTCCTTCTAAACCGCCTACTGCAGATGCGCCATTGTCAGAACTCAAAATGACAATGGTGTTTTCTAATTGACCAGACACCTCCAAGTGCGAGAGCAACTTGCCAACGTTTTGATCGATGTTGTCGACGAGGGCCGCATACAACTCCATGTAACGCGTAAATAAAGCTTGCGTTTCTGGTGTCAAAGTGTCCCATGCTGGCACGCCTTGCGGCATGGGCGACAGCGGGTGAGGCCTGTCAAACAATCCGAGCTCAGCTTGCTTCTGGGCACGCGCTTCACGGAATGCATCCCATCCCGCATCGAATTTGCCTTTGTACTTTGCCAAATCCTCAGGCTTGGCTTGAATGGGCATGTGTGGCGCATTCAATGCCATGTACAAAAAGAAAGGTTTATGGGGCTCTGAGCTACTGTGAGATTTCAACCATGACAGAGCGCGTTGAGTCCAATCGTCTGTGGCAAAGTAATCTTCAGGGTAAGCATCAATTTCTTTGAGCTGGTTGCCTTCATAAATGCGATCGGGGCAGAAGTAATTGGTTTCGGCATCTAAGAAACCATAAAAACGCTCGAACCCTCTTTGCAACGGCCAGCTGCTTCTGTCTGCAGCCTCGTGAACGTCATGGCTCCACGTGTTGTGCCACTTACCCACCATCATGGTTGAATAGCCATTGGCTTTGAGCGTTTCGGCCAAGGTGGGCGCATCGGCTGCAATTTCACCCTTGTAGCCGGGGTAACCCGGGTTGGCATGTGCAATCCAACCACAGCCAACTGCATGTGGGTTCTTGCCCGTTAGCAATGCGGCACGCGCTGGAGAACACATTGGCACCGTGGTGTAGTTGACGAATCGAACGCCGCCATCTGCCAATCTGTCAATGTTTGGCGTTTTGATCTCGCCGCCAAAGCAGCCCAAGTCTGAGAACCCGAGGTCATCCAAATAGACGATGACAACATTGGGTGCGCCCTTGGGCGGTTTGACAGGATCTGCCCACCAGGGCGTGGATTCAGCCAAAGTTTTGCCAATTTTTCCTTGAAACAAATCGCCAGGATTGCCGTTTTTATACGTGGCTTTTTCTGCTGGTTTGCTCATGCTGACTTCACCCAACGTCCAGGACGTGCCGACGTGATGTTGCCGTTTTCAATGACCGCCTCGCCAGACACCAATGTGGCCACATAGCCTCGTGATTTCTGAATCACGCGACGGGCACCGGAGGGCAAGTCGCGAACAATTTCGGGCATGGGCAATGACAACTCATCAAAGTTGATGAGGTTGATGTCCGCCTTTTTACCCACTGAAATTTCGCCACGATCTTTCAAACCCATGTGGTCTGCGTTGCGCTTTGTCAGCATGTTGACCAACAAAGGCAAAGGTATTTTGGGACCTCGGGTGCGCTGCAAGCCCCAATGCGCCAGCATGGTGGTGGTTGAGCTTGCATCGCAAATGGTGCCGACGTGTGCGCCGCCGTCTCCCAAGGAATAGAGGGCATTGGGATGCAACAACATTTCGCGCACCACATCTAAGTCGCCCTTCAAATAATTGTGAATGGGGAAATAGATGAGATTGGTGCCATCCCCTTCTGCCAAATAGTCGTACATCACTTCACGGGCAGAAATACCCAGCTCTTTGGCTTGTACACCCATCGACAATTTGGGATCGGGCTCGTAATCGATGCTGCCGTTGACTTCTCTGTAGGGGAACAAGCCGAATGCAATTTTTTCGAAATTCTGAACGACAAAATCGGCCAAGGGCGGCACAGAAGAGTTCTCGGTCGCCAATTTCACGGGCGATTCAGACAAAATTTTGGCGCGCAACTCGGGTTCACGCAATTTGGCAGCACGTTCTTTGGCTGGCAAGTGCGCAATGGCTTGGTAGCTGGGAAACGCCAACAACAAGTTCATGGTGGTATCAAGACCATTGAGCACACCAATACCGCGAGGCGCACATTGCAATTTAACGTCTATGCCTTTTGCAGCGCTGGCCAGTGACGCATCACCTAGCCATTGACGCTGCTGCGGTGCAATAACGCGGTCCATCCAAGTGACCGACAGTGGGCGTTTTGCAGCTTCTGCAATGGCCTCAATTTTGGCGTACTCGCGGTCAAACCGGGCTTTTTCTTCTTCGGGTGCGCCGCGTGGACTTGCAAAATCGGAGATGGTCTGCAGAACCCGATAAGGCATGTCTTTCAAAGTAGATGCCAGTGTGTTCAACTCTTTGGAAGAAACTTCAAAAGATGGCGTCATGTGACCTTGGCTGGTTCTATGAGTCTCAGTGCTACCCATGGCGAATCCGGCCGCACCGTCCTCCAAGGCTTGTCGCAAGAGTGCTGACATTTCAATCAAATCTTGGTCAGTGGCAGACTCACCTTTTTCAGCTCTGTCGCCCATCACGTAGAGACGCAAGCAATCGTGCGGCACCAAGGTCATAAAGTCTAGGCTGTGAGGCATCTTGTCTAAGGCCTCGCAATACTCTGTAAACGTTTCCCAATCCCACCGAATGCCGTCTGACAAGACAGACTCTGGAATTTCTTCGACGCCTTCCATTAAATCGATGAGACGGGCTTGTTCGCCCGGTCTGATTGGGGCAAAGCCTACGCCACAGTTGCCCATGACCAAAGTGGTTACACCGTGATAAATACTGGGCGTAAATGACTCGTCCCAAGAGGCTTGGCCGTCGTAGTGGGTGTGAATGTCTACAAAACCAGGCAAGACATGCAAGCCCTTGGCGTTAATGACTTTCTTAGCGGGCGAATCAATTGATCCCACCGCCACAATCACGCCATTCTTAATTCCGATGTCGGCCTTAAAGGGTTCGTTGTTTGTACCGTCAATGACGGTGCCATTTTTGATGAGTGTATCGAGCATCATTAACCTTTGTTCAATTCAAGACCTTGCGCAGCAACGCTCATCCATGCGGCATCTTCACGTATCACTTTTGCAAATTGGTCTGTTTTAGAAAATGCTGCCGTCATACCCAAACCTGCAAATCGAGTTTGCAGCGCAGGGGTTGCCAAGCTAAGCGCTGTGAAGTTTTGAAGTGCTTCAACAATGGGCTTGGGCGTATCGATGGGGGCCGCTAATCCGCCCCAAAACTGCACCGTTGGAAAATCTACGCCCTGCTCTTTTGCGGTGGTGAGGTCGGGCAGCAACTTGGAGCGTTGCTCAACCAATAAAGCCAAAGGACGCACGAGACCTTTTTGCATGAACTGCAATACCAAGGGCACAACCGTCGCAAAAATGTGAATTTCACCTTGCGCTAAAGCCGTCATGGCATCGGGGCCACCTTTAAATGGGATGTGCGTACCCGTCAGTCCATATTTCTTCAGAAAATAAGCAGTTGCCAGATGCTCGATTGAACCTGGTCCTGCAGAACCGTAATTGAGTTTGCCAGGATTGGTACGTGCCCACTCGATGAGTTCTTTGCTTGTTTTAAACGGCGCATTGGGATTGGCCACCAAAATACCATCGGTTGTTCCCATGAAGGACACGGGTACCAGTTGTTTCAAAATGTCAAATTTATTGTTAACAACTTGCGCACTCACCATGCCAGTGTTCAAGTGAATCAAGCTATAGCCATCACTTGGCGCTTGCGCAATGGTTTGCATGGCAATTTGGAAAATGCCACCGGGCTTGTTGTCAATCACGACGGGTTGCTTGGCGTGAATGGCAAATTGCTCTGCAAACATTCGCACAGAGGCATCTGCTGCGCCACCTGCTGGCAGGGGCACAATGACCTTAATGGGTTTGGATGGAAAAGCCTCTTGTTGTGCAAAAGCTTGTCCATGAAATAAATTGAAGCTGGCAAGCGGAATGCTGGCTGCACCTAAGAATGTGCGGCGCGAAAAGTTTTTTTTCATATGTCTCTTTGAATTACTGACCATTCAGAATGAATGATGCGGCACGCTCGCCAATGACGGTGCAAATGGCATTGGTGTTGGTTGAAGCAATCGTGGGCATGATGGCGCCATCTGCCACCCTCAAGCCCTGCAGACCATGCACTCGAAGTTGTGTGTCGACCACCGATTGAGAAGCCTCTGTGCCCATTCGGCACGTCCCGACGGGGTGATATGCAGTGGCACCCGTCGCGCGCATGTAATCGACCAAGTCGCCATCCGAATTGAGGTGCGCCTCCAACCTCACGCGTCGTTTAACAATATCGGCCATGGGACCAGTCTCTGTGATTTTGATAGACAGTTTCAGAGCCTTCAAACAAGCCTCTAAATCTCGATCATCTGTAAAGTGATTTGAGACCATGCGAGGGTCGGCCTTTGGATCTTGGTTCTGGATGTGTGTCGAACCCCGTGAGAATGGACATATTTGAAAAGAGGCCAAGGTCACGCCCTCAAAATCATCAATGGTCATTTTTCCTTTGCCACGGTTGTTGGCTGTGCTGATTTGCTGAATTTGCAACTTCAGATCTGCATGGGTACCGCCAGTGCTACTGGGCGCGAATGTCTGAGCCGAAATGCTATTGGTACTTGCAGGACCGTCATGTTTGGTGAGCCAGCGAAGACCCAGCTTGGCCATCCCCAATGGGTTACGGAGTTGACTGTTCCAGCTATACCCTGGCTTCACCTCATAAACCAATGGGCTGTACACATGCTCACTCAGGTTCTCGCCTACCAAGCTCAGCTCATGCAAGACAGGGATACCTTGAGCCTCAAGAACATCACGTCGTCCAATGCCGGACAACTCCAAGAGTTGAGGCGAGTTGTAAGCACCGCCACACAAAATGATTTCTTTGCGCGCGTGGAACGTGCGCTCTACACCCGTCACAGTGACTTTGACGCCAGTTGCGCGTTTGCCTTCCAACACAATGCGATTGACCATGGCGCCAGTGACCAACGTCAAATTGCGCCGCCCAATAGCCGGGTCTAAATAGGCCATGCGGGTATTGCATCGAACACCGTTACGGGTGTTGAACTGAAGATAGCTACCCCCTAGACCTTGGTGGTTGTAATCAGTAACGCGAGGTGCAATTTGGGCTTGCTGGGTAGCGTCTAAGAATGCATCAGCCAAGCCATCGACCGGCTTAAATTCAGTCACCGAAATAGGACCCGATCGACCACGGCTTTGCTCTGAGCCGCCAGCAAATGTTTCAATCTTCTTAAACCAAGGCAGCAAATCGGCATAGGCCCAACCAGGACAACCATCCTCAGCCCATTTGTCGTATTCCCGGGGCGTGCCATGCACCCAAATCATGCCATTGACAGTGGATGAGCCCCCCACAACCCAACCACGCGGCCAGTAAATTTTTCTGTTTTTGAGTTGTGGATCGGGTTCTGTGAAATAACTGCGAGTGACCTTTCCTTGCTCTAACACTTTGCCTACACCCAAAGGCATGCGGGTCCACATGTTGGTGTCTGGCGGACCTGCTTCAAGTAACAGCACTTGATGACGACGTGACTCCGAAAGCCTAGCGGCCAAGGCCGCGCCAGCAGAGCCAGAACCTACAACGATGTAATCGTATGAATCTTGATTGATGTTGAGCATTTCAGATCAAGTCTTTTTCTTGTAACCAAGACTGCAATGCCACAGCTTCTTTGCCCATGCGGTCGTATTGATTGACAGGCAACTCTTGTTGCTTGAATTCAGGTTTAACTTGCGCCGGCACGGGCGCCACATTCAGCTGAACAAAGACCGGGCCATTCATTTTGAGAAGTTCGGGATAGCGCTTAGCCCATTCATCCGCGTCTGAAATGGTTTCAGTATGGACATACCCCGCATTGCGAGCTGCGTCAGCAAAATTAAATTCAGGTGCTGGAATTTGGACATTGGCAAGACCCGTAAATTGCGTGCCGTTACGAACCACAATGTGCAAAAAATTAGCGGGCTGTTGCTGAGCCACTGTTACAAGTCCACTCAAATCCATCAACAAACTTGCATCGCCGTCTACCACCACAATTTTCTTGGTGGGTTGGGCCAAGGCCAATCCCAAGCCTAGGCCCGCAGCACCGCCCATCAAAGGTACGGAGTTGATTCTGGGTGCAATGGCGGGGACGGCCTCTGGGTTGGCTGACTTGGTGAACTTAGCGGCCAATTTGCCCGCCACCACACCAGCAATCAATCCCACTTTGCCACCCAGCATAGGCACATACTTGGCTTGTCCGCTTTCACCCTCGATGAAATCGAAGATAAACATCGCGCCCATGGTTGCCACCAGGAGATTGTCTTGAGTGCGGTTTTTGGCCACCACACCACAGGCTTGAATCATGTTCATCATTTCATTAACTCCAAGCCATGGGGCCACTGACCAACAACACAACTGCACTTCCATTGGCCTGTGCCAATGCATACGCTTCATCAATTTTGGAAAGATCGGCAGCGGTATCCAATCGCATGTGCTGGATGCCCAAAGCATCTAGGACGGGCTCCATGATGTAAACCATGGACCTTCCGGATTGCTTGGGATCTTCTGACAAATTGGCATATTCACGCCCAAATTGCCCCACCATGAGAACTGCTGGAATGTGCGCATCTAGACACACTGCTCGCAGCGTATTGATGCAGTTGTAAAGGCCTTGGTTTTGCATCATCAACAAGGGGCGCTTACCACCCACCGCCAAACCCGCAGCAACGGTCAATGTTTGGTTTTCGCTGCAACAATTGATGAGCTGAATACCATGTGTATTTTTAACAATGGCATCGTGCAGTGACAGCTGCACCCAGTCTGGTACCGTCACAACATATTCAACTTGGTTTCGTACCAGTGCAGCGAGACACTCGCTTGCAGGAATGGAATAATCTACTTCACTCATTCAATACCTCTTACGTATGAAAAATTGAGTCTCAAGCTTGAGTCGTTTTAAATCTGTCAATTCCACGACAGATGTACGCCGGATAGCGTTATCCCTAGTGCTTGAAATGCATAAAAAAACCCAGCCGAAGCTGGGTTTGATGACTGTGCAAAACTTTGAATCAGAACTGATGATTCACGCCAGCACCCCAGAACTGCACAGAAGTTGCAGCAGGATTGCGACCCAATGCAGCTGTGTACAAAGGTTCCAACAAATATCCACCACTCAAAGAGTTTGAGCCGCGAATGATGTTGACGGATGTGCGCTTCGACAAAGCATATTCAGCTGAAACAACAGTTGTCTTTTTTGTGCCATTGCGGCCGGCAACGTTGTTCAAGTCTGTGCCCTTATCGGTTGTGTAAGCGCCACGCACCAAAATTTGATTGCTAACTTTCCAAGCCAAACCAGCGGTATTGATGCTGTTGGTTTGAGCCTTCAAACCAGCCGTTGTGGCGCTGTCCAAACTAGAGCTGTAGTGTGACAAGTAAGGCGTCAAACTTCCAAAATTCATGGAGCCACCAATAGATGTCACCTCATGTTTTGGCAATGTGGTGGTGGTGCCCTGTGCATTGACGCCATTGAATCCAACCCAACCAATACCCACTTGGTAATTTGGCCCAACGTACGCTAAGTCGTACGAGCTGCTAGCGCCTTTGGTGGTGCTGCCAGCCACCTCACCCATGCCAATGCTTGCGCCAAATTGAAAACCCTTTGGCGCATCTAAGCGATATTTAATGGAATTGCTAACGCGATTGTCGTTGCTGGCATATCGATTCACACCGTACAAAGCAACGGGGACCAAATGCGCATTCGCCGGTGCCAAGTTGTACACGTCCATCGTGCGAATAGCGCGGTCTGTCGAGGCGTGGAATTGACGCCCCAAGGTAATGGCACCCCACTGGGTGCTGGCAACGCCCACAAAGGCTTGCCGGTCAAAGTAGGCAATTGGCTTGCCAATGGTGCCATTGTCTGGCGCCAATGTTGACTCTAAGCGAAAGACAGCACTCATGCCGCCACCCAAATCTTCACGACCGCGAAAACCAATGTGAGAGACGTTCATGGCATTCGTGCTGAGCTCTGTGACAGATGCGTTTGTTGCACCTTGATTGTTCTTTTTGGTATAGCTTGCACCGACCAGGCCATAAATCTCCAGACCGGCAGCTTGCTGGGCTTGAACGCCAATTGCCAGGGTAGAAAAACCTAAAGCGATGAGGCTTGGCAAAATCTTTGACTTCATTGAAATGTCTCCTTGTGTAATTCGAGCGATAAACTTGACATGCATCGTTCCACAGAGGCGTTGCAAACTTTGTAAAAATTTTTACATTCCACAAAAATGCCACAAAGTACTAACCCTAATTCGCGCGGATACTCCAGCGAACCCTTCAGTCAGTAGGTCCACCCCATGATGACCCTATTTCATTGCTTAAGCGCTCGCTCATTTCGCCCCTTGTGGACATTGGAAGAGTTGGGTATACCTTATGAGCTAAAAATACTTCCTTTCCCGCCAAGAGCACATGAAAGAAGTTATTTGGAACTCAACCCGCTGGGCACTGTTCCTTTGTTGATAGACAAAGATGCACGATTGACTGAGTCAGTCGCAATTTGCCAGTACTTGTGCGCACGCTATGGGCCCACAACACTTCAACTTGATCCAGCTGAAAATGACTATGGTGCTTACCTCAACTATTTGCATTTCGGCGAAGCCACACTGACATTTCCGCAAACCTTGGTGCTTCGCTATCAATACTTTGAGGCTCCCGAGCGTCGCATCCCCTCTGTTGCTGAGGATTACAGCAAATGGTTTCTATCCCGCCTCAAATCGCTTGAGCCACATTTAACGCATCAAGAATATTTGTGTGCCAATCGATTCACGATTGCAGATATCTCTGTGGGCTATGCCTTGATGTTGGCTACGCACCTTGGCTTTGAAACAAAAATGACTCCTGCTGTTGCTGCTTATTGGGCGCGACTGAAAGTTAGGCCTGGATTTTTAAATGCATTTGAATCGCAGCAGCACGCAGCGGTCGAACAAGGCGTTTCATTGGTTCAATCGCCAGATGTTAGGCCGTGAGATCTGGGGCAATTACCTCTACCAGAATGTTCATGCGGCATTTCCGCTTAAATCCCGAATATTTCCAGTGTTGCGTTGTATAAAGCGAAGACATGACACGACTTTTGAACCCCAACATTTTGCGGCTTGGCGCTGGTGCAGGCTACGCCGGCGACCGCATTCCACCAGCTGTGGCCTTGGCCGAAAAGGGCCAGCTCGATTTTTTGATTTTCGAATGTCTAGCCGAGCGCACCATTGCCTTGGCGCAGCTAGAAAAATTGAAAAATCCACACAGTGGCTTTGACCCGTTGTTAAGAGCACGCATGAAAGCCGTGCTGCCTGCCTGTATGGCCAATGGCACACGCATCATCACCAACATGGGCGCTGCAAATCCATTGCAAGCCGGTCGAGAGGTGCTTGAAGTTGCCCAGGCGTTAGGCATTGACCAACTCAAAGTAGCCGTTGTTTTGGGCGATGATGTTTTGAGCTTGCTTCAAACCGACTACTTGTCTGAACCTTTGATAGACAGCAAGCAAACAGTGGCAGACATACAACCCCTGCTGGTTTCTGCCAATGCCTATTTGGGCGCAGAGGCGCTGCTGCCTGCATTGCAAACAGAGGCGCAGGTCATCATCTGCGGCCGGGTGGCCGATCCAGCCTTGTTCTTGGCGCCTCTCATGCACCACTTTCAATGGCAAGCAGACGATTGGCCTCTTTTGGGCAAAGGCGTCATGGTGGGCCATTTGCTGGAATGCGCCGCCCAAATAACGGGCGGCTACTTTGCAGACCCTGGCTACAAAGATGTACCCAATTTGGCACGGTTGGGTTTTCCGTTGGCCGAGGTCAATGCGCAAGGCGATGTGGTCATCACCAAACTGGCCGATGCAGGCGGTTGCGTCACGGTGCAAACTTGCACCGAACAACTGCTCTACGAAATAGAAAATCCTGCACAGTATTTTCAGCCCGATGTGGTGGCCGACTTTTCGCAAGTGCAACTCATTCAGGCAGCACCAGACAGAGTTCAGGCGACCGGTGCTAGCGGCTCCCCTCGCACCGATACGCTCAAGGTCACCTTGGGGTACCGCGATGGGTTTGTGGGCGAAGGTCAAATCTCTTATGCCGGCCCCAATGCCAGAGCGCGGGGCCAATTGGCCCTCGAATTGGTAAAAGCTCGCTTGGCAGACGCAGGCTTGGGAGATTTTGAAGCGCGCTACGACCTGATTGGCGTCAACGCCATATTTGGCAATGCCCCAGCATGTCAGAACATGGCAGATACCGAGCCAACGGAAGTGAGGCTTAGAGTGGCCGTGCGGGTTCAAACACAAGCACAAGCCATCGACATTGCCAATGAAGTGGAAGCGCTCTATACCAATGGGCCTGCCGGTGGCGGTGGTGCCAGCAAATCGGTGCGCGAAGTCATTGCAGCCACCGCCATGTTGATGCCAAGAGCCGTCATTCAAACGCAAACTGTGCTGCTAGACAATTCAATTGGGGGGAGCTGACATGCTGTTACGCAACATTGCACACACGCGAACCGGCGACAAAGGCAACCGGTCCACTTTGTCGGTTATTGCATACAACCCAAAAGATTTCGAACGTCTTGAAAAATGTGTCACACCCGAGATTGTTTTGGCCCACTTTGAGGGCATTGTGATGGGCCCCATTGATCGCTACAGCCTGCCCCAACTTGGCGCCCTGAACTTTGTCATGCACAACGCACTGGGCGGAGGTGTTACCCGCTCCCTGGCACTAGATGCCCACGGGAAATGCCTGAGTGCCAAACTGCTAGATCTTGTGATTGAATAGAGCTGTTTTGATATTGGAGTCATCATGAAAAATATTCGTTCTTTCGGTTTGAAAAAAACCTTGCTCAGCGCTTTGTTAGGCTTTGGCCTTGCACTTGGTGCAACGCATGCACAGGCTCAGGCCTACCCCAATAAACCCATCAAGGCCATCGTGCCGTTTGCAGCGGGCAGCGCCACCGACCAAATTGGCCGCGCCTTTGCGCAAAAAATGTCGGAAGTTTTGGGCCAACCCATCGTGGTTGAAAACAAAGCCGGCGTCAACGGCATGCTGGGAGCCGACGCTGTGGCCAAGTCTGCGCCCGATGGCTACACCATTCTCATTGGTACCAACAGCACCAATGCCGCCCTCAAAAGCTTGATGAAAAAACTGCCTTATGACCAAGACACCGCCTTTGCGCCAGTGGGCTACATGGGCTCGGTGCCCTTGATTGTGGCGGTCAACAACGATGTGCCAGCTAAAAACTTGAAAGAGTTTGTCGACTTGGCCAAGTCCAAACCCACACATGTCACGTTTGCAAGCGCCAGCACTTCCCAATTGGTGTCCAGCGAAGTACTGGCCAGCATGGCCGGCATTCAAATGACGCACGTACCCTACAAAAGCGGCCCTGCAGCCATGACCGACCTCATTGGTGGCCAGGTCAACATGTTCTCTGCCGACTTTGCCGTCATGCTGCCACAAATCAAAGCAGGCAAGATTCGCGGCTTGGCCGTCACCGCCACCCAGCGCTCCAAAGCCATTCCAGAGTTGCCCACCGTCAACGAAGCACTCGGCATGAAAGACTACGAGTTGATTGCTTACTTTGCCATGTTTGCTCCTGCGGGCACACCAGCCGACATCGTTCAAAAGTTGAACGTGGCGCTGAATGCTGCAGCCAACGACAAAGCCATTTTGGAGCGTTTTTCAGCACTTGGATTTGAAACAGCACCTGCTTCACCTGAAGCTTTGGCTCAGCGCTCAAAATTAGAGACAGCCAAATGGGCCAAGGCCATTCGCGAAGCCAAAATTGAACCGCAATAAAAGCCAGAGGAATCAAGAACATTGAGGGCGGGCATGTCGTTACTGAACATGCATGCCCTTGATGATTGTCCAATAAGGACAAGATACACCATGAACCCTATCTGTTGTGATTGGCGCGTGCAGCTCTAGAGTGAGTCAGAAATTCAAGCAAGTGGTCGCGCCAAACTTTGTATCCAGCATCATTGGGATGCAAACCATCCGTGAAAAACGACGAAACTTGTTGGCCTTTTGCGTCAGTAAAATCAGGGTACAAATCTAAAAACTCTGTGAATTTTGAAAAGTCAGGGTCGATCACAAGAGACTTCAAGCGTTGATTAACAATCAACACAATCTCTTTATTTTTAGCGGCATCATTGGTAGGTAGCAATGATTGCAAGACGATTCGCGCCTTAGGTTTGAGGGCATGTAATGCACGAATATTTGCCAAAACACCTTGATAGATACTTTCAGCTACTGGTTGCTCGACAGCCCAACTGTTGTTGATCCCCAGCATGACAATCATATATTCGGGATCAAGTTGCGGCGAATCCAATTGACCTAATCCGCCCTTCGATTTTGGCAATATCCGATGCAAGACATGTTCCAAGCGATCACCTGAAATACCAATATTGAAAGCGAAATTTTCGCTACCTTTTTTGGCGAAGCTTTGAATCCAAATTTTGCGCCCGTACTTCTGACCAAGGACCCAAGGGTTGTCATCTAGCAGCCAAAAGTCAGTAATGGAATCCCCCACAAACAACAGCTTTACAGAGCTCAGCTCTTGAGAATTTTCAAGGACTTGATGAATTTCTTGCTGCCTTTTCTGCCAATGCTCAAACCGTTCAACTGGCTTAGTTGAGTTAAATGCATCAGCGGCATGCACACCGTAAAAAGGCAACAGAGCCGCAAGCCCAACAAGCAAAGTTCTAGAAAAGGACAGAGAATTTTCTAGGCATTCATAAGAAAAATGAAACTTCTTAAAGCTGAACATACTGTTGCGAACCATCTAAAAAATATATATTGCGCCGTTACCCAATTGAATTATCAAATGCAAATGTGTGGGGATTGTGAAGTTTCAACCATTTTTAAAACACATTTATCGTATCTAATTCATTCCATGAAAATTCGTTTGGTTCACAAACAAGCGCTATTGTTGATCGCTAGCGTGTTGGTAACAGTCATTGCCATGGGTTCTCTCAGCGCATGGAATTTGCGGAATGGTTTTTCAGACTTTCTAGCGGCAAGAGATATTGAAAGACTAGAACAGTTCGCAGAATTGGTTTCTGTATCAGCAGAGCGATCTGGCAGCATCGAAAAAATGCAGGCTCAAGGCACTGGCTTGCACGAATTACTGCACGAATTTGCAAGAACACATGGTGTAGCGCCAATCAGAGCCATTGAAGATGCGATTTCTGGCCACCAAATCAAAAAAGCGCTTGGTTTAAAGCCTCCACAGCGACCAATAGACAGCATTGATGCTTTCAAAGATCGCATTGCTGTTTACAACAAAGAGGGGCGTCTCATTTTGGGATCGCCAAGTTTCAGTGCATCGGTGCCAACCATTGACAGACCCATCACCGTTAATCAACAAGTTGTGGCATTCGTGCGCATGACCACACTGAAACCAGTCCCAAACGAAGTTGAATACAGATTTCTAACGCTTCAGTACAAAAGTACATTGACAGTTGCGATACTTCTTTTACTGAGCGCACTCATCATTGCATTGTGGATTTCAAAGCAATGGGTCAAGCCTTTGCTCGAAGTTCAAAATGCAAGTGAACAAATTGCCCAAGGAAAATTCCAAACCAGGCTGTCTACGGAGCGCAGTGATGAAATTGGTGACGCTATGCGCAACATCAATTCCATGGCCTCTAGCCTAGAAAAATTGGAGGCATCAAGAAGACAGTGGCTAGCCGACATGTCTCATGAATTGCGAACGCCCCTAACAGTATTGAAAGGCGAAATTGAAGCATTGCAAGATGGCGTGATTAAGCTATCACCTGAGGCTTTGATCTCCTTGCGAGAGGAAGTAGTAAAAATTAACGCTCTGGTTGAAGATCTCCACCTCTTGGCCATGTCTGACCTTAAAGCCTTACCCTGCTATTTTGAAGAACTCGATGCCAAGAAATTGATCGCAAACATCGTTCAGCGATTTCAACGACAAGCAAATCAAAAAGGATTAAAACTGCAATGTCAATTATCAGTCAATCCAGAAGTGGTAGTTCATTGGGACAAGCAACGAATAGAACAACTGATTGGCAACTTAATTGACAACAGTCTGCGCCACACAGATGCACCTGGAAACGTGATCTTGAAGGTCAAGACAACAAGTCATCAAACAGTGTTAATCAGCATTGAGGATACCGCGCCTAGTGTCTCGACAAAAGATTTGCAGCGCATGTTTGAGCCACTCTTCAGAGCAGACAAATCTCGCGTTCGCAGCACTGGCGGAAGTGGTCTAGGACTGGCCATTTGCAAACAAATTACAAAATCACATCATGGTAATTTGGTTGCGAACATTTCCGAATTAGGCGGCATCAAAATGCGCCTTGAGTTACCAATTAATTTCGGTACTATCTCATGAATAATTCTTTGATGAACAAGGTATGGGTCGTTGAAGACGACACCAAAATTTCAGCTTTACTTATCAAATATTTGGAAGCCAACGGTTATGAAAGTACCGCCATATATGACGGAAATTCTGCATTGCGTTTAGTCAAAGAAAAAGCGCCAGACGCCATCATTTTGGACTGGATGTTGCCAGGTATTGACGGAATAAATTTATGCAGAGAAATTCGAACGTTTAGCGACGTTCCTATTTTGATGTTGACTGCAAAAATAGATGAATTAGACCGACTTTTAGGTCTAGATACTGGCGCCGATGACTATGTGTGCAAGCCGTTTTCTCCCCGGGAAGTCGTCGCTAGAATTCGCGCGCTATTACGCCGCGCCGAGGGCACCGTAAAATTGACTTACAAGCCTTGGGTTATTGACGACTCTTCTTTCAGAATCAGTTGGCATGGGGAATGGCTGCCGCTGACTCGGATTGAATTCATGATGCTTCGATTGCTCTTGAGTCGCCCTGGAAGAGTTTTTTCGAGAGACCACCTCTTGAATAGCATTCACGATAGTCAAAAAGACATCAGCGATCGAGCCGTAGATACACATATCAAAAACATACGAAAAAAAATCCAGGTTGTGAACTCGGACGCAGAATGCATTGTTTCTGTTTATGGTGTGGGCTATCGATTTGATTCGAATTGAACAGCATTCACATGATGACCACTATTTTTAAAAACCACATTGCGGCTATCTTATTGGTGCTCGGCACGATGTTTTCTTCAAGCTTGCTGGCCCAACACGAAGCAAGCCCAAGACCTCAATCTGGTCGCATTGAAAGAATGCCTCACTTTCCATCTAAGCATGTCGACAATAGGCATGTTGATGTCTGGTTACCCGACAACTTTGATGCACTTCAAGCAGCAGGCCAGCGGTTTAATGTCATTTACATGCACGATGGTCAAATGCTGTTTGATGCCGCAATCACGTGGAACAAACAGGCTTGGCGAGTAGACAAAACAATCACAAGTCTCGTCGCATCAGGAAAAATTTCTCCCACCATTGTTGTAGGTATTTGGAACAATGGCAGCTATCGCTCCAGTGAATATTTTCCACAAAAATTTCTGCAAAACATACAGCCTGGGCATCGCCAGTTATTTACAGCTCAGCGATTGCTGAACAAACCCCAATCCGATGCATATTTACGGTTCTTAGTAGATGAACTCAAGCCGGTAATTGACAAACGCTATCCAACCTACGCAGATCCTAAAAATAATGTGCTGATGGGTTCAAGCATGGGCGGGCTTATTTCCATTTACGCAATGAACGAATACCCGAATGTCTTTGGTGGGGCAGCAGGTTTGTCAACGCACTGGATTGGCAGTTTTGATCACAATTTCCATGTTCCATTGGCCGCTTACATCTATCTTCGCGATCATTTGGCAGCCCCTCAGACTCACAAAATATACCAAGACCACGGCACGACAGAGTTAGACGCTCTTTACGCGCAATATCAATATTTTGTGAATCAGATTATCCGCGACAGAGGTTATCAAGAATCAGGATTGACGGCTAATTTCATGACACGCGTCTTTGAAGGTGCCGGACACAATGAGAATGCATGGGCAGCGCGATTGGAAATTCCCATCTTATTTTTATTAGGTCAATGAAGACAAACAAGCGCTTTATAAGTACTTTTTACTGAGTCCCTGCTGTTGTGAATTTGGAATGGGATGTTGATTTAGGGCACTGTGATTGGAATGTGAAGATTTGCACATTTTTTCTCCACATTATTTTTTCACAATTCACTTACGGCCATGCACCTGCTGGCCGAAACATTGTTCCAGCTGTCATCTCAGCTGCCAAGGCCTCCTCCAACACTAGCAACATTCAATCTTCATGACTACTAACAAAAAATATTCATCCAAGCTTCGCCATGTCCATTTGTCATTGGTTTGCATCATGACACTGAGCGGATTCGGGTTGACTGCATGTGGCGGCAGCGAAGATGCCACAGCAACGACAACACCGGCAACAAGCACAACTGATTCCAGCACAGCAGGCGTGCTCTGCAGTTACATCACAAGTGCGTTCAACAGCTCTGCTTCTGTGAATGCAATTGCCACCGCAACTTGGTCCTGTAGCAGCACACTGCGTTCGCTTAACGCCAATGGCCTACCAGATCACGCTGTGGGTAGTTTTCCCAACAACGACAACCCCAACACCATTTCCACACAAAATATTTCAGTATCTGTCACTATGACACCTACGGCAACTTCTGTCGTTACGCCGCGTGTCGGCCCTATGGACAAGCCAGGTATTGCTTTGAATGGGATTCCGTTTGATCCAGGCACAGCAGGTACTTGCAGTGACTCGGGAAATTGTCAACAAGGCGGTCAAACTGTGGGAACCTGGAGCCTGGAGGCATTGGGCCAGACTTTCTTCAAGTGGGGCACAGACAGCAACAACGCCCACGTGCAACCTAACGGGATGTACCATTACCACGGAATTCCAGAAGGCTTGGTTACCAAGCTGAGCAACGGAAACAAGGCCATGACGCTCATTGGCTGGGCTGCTGATGGGTTCCCGATCTATGCACGTTATGGTTACACGACGGCAAGTGACGCAAACTCTGCGGTCAAGGTAGTCACGTCTAGTTACCGCACAAAGTCAACGCCCGATGCCAATCGCCCCTCTACCGCGACCTATGCGATGGGCACCTTCACGCAAGACTACGAATACGTGGCCGGCTTCGGTGATCTTGACGAATGCAATGGTCGAACGGGTGTCACACCAGAATTTCCCAAAGGTATCTACCACTACTACGCCACTGAAACTTTCCCTCACCTGCAACGCTGCGTAAAGGGTAAGCTTTGATGCTTATTTGCCGGTGGTTCATAGCAGCCTTGTTAGGTTGGGCTACTACTCCTTTGGTGCAAGCACACCTTGTAATGACTCAACGCGGGACACTGAATATTGTTGAAAATAGCGCCTACATGGTGCTGTCACTTCCTGTGTCTGCCTTCTCCGGAATTGATGATGACCATGATGGGCTACTGTCCATCAATGAACTTCGCACACACGCTTCCAGCATTGTGGCTCAAATCCAAGAAGGTGTCGCGCTATACAGCGACCTGGGGCCTAGTTCACTAGAAGGTGTGGTGTTGAACACGGCACCACCCGATAGCAGCCCCTCAGCACCCTCCTCTCACCTCGTCGTTTTGGGTCGCTTTCCCATCCAAGGCAACACCACTGAACTCAATTTTTCATTTCGGTTGTTTGGCACTCATGTTGGAGAAAAAATAGAGCGAATTACAGTTACGCGAGGCATGGAATCACAACTCTTGACGCTGACACCAGCTGACCCCATGAAGGCTGTTTTTCCTTCACACCTGACAAATTTTTTGGAGCAGGTCCAGTTGGGTGCGGTTCATATTCTCTCCGGCGCGGACCATCTTTTATTTTTACTAGCAGTTCTTGCCACAGCCTGGAATCTACGGCAAATAGTATTGGCGCTCACTTGCTTTACCTTAGGACACGCGATATCGATGATTGCCTGTGTCTGGTTTGGCCTGACTGTTCCATCGTATTTAGTTGAGCCTGCTATTGCAGCCACCATCATCGGAATGGCGCTGTTTGACCGTTGGTCAGAAAATTGGAATGTGTCGCGTCTGATTTTGTTCCGCATGACATTGGTATTTTTGTGCGCATTGATTCATGGCCTCGGACTGGCTGGTGCGTTCAGTGATCTGGGGGTCGAAGGCTGGGGCAAAGTCATCAGTCTTGTAGGCTTCAATACAGGCATTGAGCTAGTGCAGATTGCTATTGCATTCACTGTTGCACTGGCCATGCAGGGGGTTCAAAAAATCAGAGGTGCAGCTGGTATCGAAAAAACCACACACATTGCGTCGTATCTGGCTGTTGCATTGGGCACGGTCTGGCTGTTCCAACGTGCATTGGCATGATCGAATCTTTCGACCATCACTTCATTCTCTTTTTGGCCTGACTGGGCTTTTCAGCTTTGGCATAAGCGTCAAGCCCAGCTTCACGGTCTAGTGGCACAGCCGTTGCAGTGGTGGTGTGCACAGGCGGTTGCAAATGCGGCGGGAAAAACGCCAGCTTTTGATTTTTTGCAAGTTTATTGGTTCGCTCTAAATCCAGATCACGTTCGTTAACGCCACTGGGTAAAACGCACACGCCATTGATAATTTCCAAATCAAACCACCATCGCTTAAAGGCATTGCGCATGCCTGCGCCAATTTGATCGTCATAATCAATGAGCGCTCTTCTCGCACTTGGAACCTTGATTGACAGCTCAAGCAGCCGCGCCGATTCAACAAGATCTTCTCTGTTGTAAGGGCAGGTTTTCATACACCGGCCACAAGCTGATCCCTTCATGTTGGTTAAGCGATACTTGCCGCATTTTTCAACATCGGGTTTCCATATTTCATAGCCATTGAACATCACCTTGGGACCAAAAGGGATGGCATTGCATGGACATTCCCGCGCGCACTTCATGCACATGTTGCACACAGATTGCAAGCCAAAATCAACAGGTTGGTCAAACGCCAACGGCAAGTCGGTGGTCAGTAAAACGCTTTTGGAGCGCGGTCCAATGAAGGGGTTTAAAACCAACTCGCCAATGCGCGAGAGCTCGCCCAAGCCGGCCAATAAAGTAGCTGGGATGTGCAAGATATCTGACTCTGCATTGGTGTGTGCACGGGCAGAAAACCCGAGACGGCGCAAATGTGCGCCCATGACGCCTGCTATGAAGGCGCCTCGCATGTATCCCCGCATAGACTGTGCCCCAGAAATCCAATCGTCGCCAGAAGCGCCCTCCATGGTTTCAAATCCTTGGTCAAGCAACATGACAATGCAGTGCTTGTGGGTGGGCTCAATGGGCTTGGCTTGCTGCGCTTCATGCGAATAAAACATCCACGGTTCTGCTTCGCAAATGCCAACCAAATCAGCCCCTAAAAAATATGCCAGTGCTTTGATTGAATCTGCGTTTCTATGCGCATCTGACAAATCTTCACTTGTGTTGGCAGGCACGAGGCGCTCGTATGTTCCTTGCATTGGCACCATGTTCCGTATCAAGGGCGTCATGGCAAACGCCAATGGATGTTTGGTGGCAAAGCGCATGCGCTGCACCTTGGCTTTTTCACCCAAATCACCAGAAATTGCACGCGTGAATAAATCGGCGCGCTTGCTGTTGCGAATGATCTCCTCGCGAATGATGAGCGTTGTAGGTTCAGGCACTCGCGTCAGTGTTTCCATGGGGTAGCGCCCTAAATGCAAAGGGCGCAACTGGGCTTCTGATTCTGCCCATCCTGGTCGGGTGCCATGTTTGCCCATGTAAGCATCAGAATCTGGCCAATCTAAGGAAGCGTTGGATGCAATGGGCAAATCAATTTCCAAGGGCAAATTGGTACTGATGGCCGCCAATGCAAAGCCAGATTTCAGAAAAGGCATTTTGAGTATGCCGTTTTCTGATCGCGCGATGCCTGCACGTTGCGCCAGCGCCTCTAAGTTCAAAAGCGTGTTGCCCGCCACATGACCGCGCGCGCTGTACCCAAGTGCGCGAATGTAGCCTGCCAAGACAACAGCAACCTCGGTCGCACGTGCATCTGTTCGGGCCTTGTTGCTGCCATGCAGCCACTGGGCGCCAGGCTCTCCAGATTTGGGATCGCGACTGAACTCCACAAGAATCATCAACGCATGGGTGTGCTTAGGCGCGTTGCTTGAAAAATCTGTGGGTTCAATGGCGCACACGCCAGCCAGTGTCGCATCTAAAAAATAAGCAGATGCCTTCAGATTTTTACTTCGGACGCTTAAATTTTCAGGCAGCGGTGCACAGGCATTTGCTGGCTCGCCATCCAGGTACTGTTCAAAAAGGGCTTGATAAGCCGACAAGGCATCGTTGAGCGAATGTGGCCCCGCAGGATATTGATCCTGAGGTGATGCGGCTGCGATTTCTTCCGCGTGGGCGTCGCGTGCTAGCAATTCAGTGGGCAAGTCGCCCATGTCGAAGTGTCGCGAACGGTTTGAAAATAGTCGTGTCATGATTTACATTCTGACTTATATTTTCAACAGGGGTGCCCATCAACCCCGTTCATGAGGAGACTTTTATGTACGCAAACCATCGTCCTATTTCTCGGCGCCTTTTGGGGCTTTGTGGGCTATTGGCCCTGCCATTGTCTTTGCTTTCACCCGCGGCAATGGCGCAAGACAAACCACCCCTCAAGATCATGGTGGGTTTTCCACCGGGCGGCTCTGCCGACATTCTTGCCCGCATGGTGGCTGACGCACTGCGAGATGACTTTGGCACCATCATCGTGGACAACAAACCTGGCGCGGGGGGGCGTATTGCCTTGAACGCCGTCAAGCTGTCCAAACCAGACGGCCAGACAGTGATTGTCTTGCCCAGCGGTCCCATGGTGTTGTTCCCGCATGTCTACAAAAAACTCGACTACGACGCCGTGAAAGACTTTACGCCAATCTCGCAAATTGCACGCTTTCAGTTTGGTGTGGTGTCTGGCCCGGGCAGCAAAGCCAAAAATATGGCTGACATGTTGGCCATGGCCAAAAACGACCCAGGCAATGCCAGCTATGGCACACCCGGCAGTGGTACTTTGCCTCACTTCATGGGCGTTTTAATGGCGCAATCAGCAGGCATCGAACTGAACCATGTGCCGTTTCAGGGTGGCGCGCCCGCCAACAACGCATTACTGGGCGGGCACATCAGCTACAAATTTGACGTGGTGTCCGAAACGGCTGAAATGCACCGAGCAGGCAAAGTCCGCATCCTTGCCGTTACCGGAAACCAACGCGATCCACAAGTGCCCGAAGTACCCACCCTCAAAGAGTCAGGCGTCAATATGGAGGCCACCGCCTGGTTCGCGATGTACGGGCCTGCAGGTTTGAAAGGTGATGCACTCGCCCGCCTGGAAAAAGCCATGATGAAGATCACTCGCAACCCCGGCATCAAAGAAAAAATGCTCAAGCTCGGCTATGAACCCATTGGTTCCTCTTCCGCTGAATTGGCCGCAGCGCAGAAAGCCGATCTGGCCCGATGGGAAAAACCCATCAAGGCCACAGGTGTACAACTGGACTGATTTCAATGCAACAACGCCCTAACATCATCTTCATCGTGGCCGACGACCTTGGCTTTGCAGATCTTGGCTGCTACGGGGGACGGGACGCAAAGTTCGGCAAAGTCTCGCCTGTACTGGACCAACTTGCGGCCGAAGGCATCAAGTTCACGCAGGGCTATTCCAATTCTCCTGTCTGTTCACCAACACGATTTGCCCTGATGACAGCTCGGTATCAGTACCGACTGCGCGGTGCTGCAGAAGAGCCAATCAATAGCAAGAGCAAAGGCAGCAGCACCTTAGGACTTTCGCCCGACCACCCTACGCTGCCTTCATTGCTCAAAGCCAGCGGTTATCACACCGCGCTCATTGGCAAATGGCATCTGGGTTACCCACCCCACTTCAGCCCCATCAAATCGGGCTATGAAGAATTTTTTGGACCCATGTCCGGCGGCGTTGATTACTTTACCCACTGCAGCAACAATGGCACACACGACCTGTACCTGAACGAGGCCGAACATGGCCAAGAAGGCTATCTCACCGACCTGCTCTCGCGTCGAGCCGTGGACTATGTGAAGCGCATGGCTGAACCAGCGCACAACAAACAGCCATTCTTTTTAAGCCTTCACTACACAGCGCCACACTGGCCTTGGGAAACACGCAACGATGACAGCATTGCGCCCTCGGTGAAGAGCAACTTGTTTCATTTGGATGGTGGCAATGTTCACACCTACCAGCAAATGATTCACCACATGGACGAAGGCATCGGCTGGCTGTTGAAGGCGCTACAAGAAACGGGACAACTTGACAACACCCTCATCGTCTTCACCAGTGACAACGGCGGCGAACGCTTTAGCGACAACTGGCCATTGGTAGGCGGCAAGATGGACTTGACCGAAGGTGGTATTCGAGTGCCCTGGATTGCGCATTGGCCGGCTGTGATTCAAGCTGGTTCTGTCAGCGAGCAACACTGCCTCACCATGGATTGGTCGGCCACCCTGCTTGAGCTTGCTGGCGCAAAAATTCCAGACAGCCACCCGCTTGACGGCATCTCACTCAGCGCCGTGCTGAGCGACGCAACTCGGTTGATCGATCGCCCCATGTTTTGGCGCATGAACCATCGAGCGCAACGCGCCATGCGACATGGGTCTTGGAAATACCTGCGGGTTGATGGCAACGACTATCTGTTCAACATTGATTCAGATGCACGGGAAAGAGCCAACCTTGCCAAGCAAGAACCAGAACGCTTGAATGCAATGAAGCTGGCTTGGGAAGAATGGGATGCCAGCATGCCAGCAATTCCCGAAGATGCCACCATCAGCTTGGGGTACTCCTACAAGGACATGCCGCAAAGATGATTGACGGAGAAAGATCTCTGCCGACCGATTAAGCAGGCTTAGAAGGTCGGTGCAACACGCAAACCTTGTTGCCCGTTGGATCGCGCAGATAGCCCAGGTTCAAAATACCAAATGAGCCTTCGCGGGGTCCTGGTGGATCTTCACAAGTGGTGCCGCCGTTGGCAATGCCAGCTGCATGGAATGCGTGAACCTGCTCCAGGGTCTCTGCCAAAAATCCAATCGTGCTGCCGTTGGCAGGCGTTGCAGGCTGGCCATCTAAAGGTTTGGTAATTGAAAAAGAACCTTTAGGCGTTCTGTAGAAATACCGTGAGTTGTTATTGATGACGCCGGGGCCAATGCCTAGCGTTGCCAGAACGGCATCGTAGAATTTTTTGGATGCCTCTAGATCGTTGGCTCCGAGCATGACGTGACTGAACATTGTTTTCCTTTGGTGGATGGTTGAAACTTACCTAGAATCTAACTCAGTAGATGTCCGGTTTTAACAAAAATAATACACCCTTCTTGACTGAAAGGTTTGTACAGACTTATGCAAAGGCGCCTGATCCAAGTTCCTGCGAGGTAGCAAACAACAACGCTTAAACGGCAGGGCGCATCTCAAAGTTATCACTAATGCCATCGAACACCGGAGGATGTGTGACAAGTTCTTTTAAGTCGGTGCTGGGTTGCGCTAACTTTTTGAGGTCAGGCAAAGGTCTGCTTCGACCCTCCTGCAAAGTCCACCATCGCTCCATGGCTTTGGCCATAGACAACAGACGTGCATCTTGGCGCAAAGGCGCAATGAGTTGGAGTCCAAACGGCATGCCCGTATCGTCCAACCCCATAGGTAAGGACAGTGCCGGGCACGTACTCAATGTGACCAAGTAAGTCAAACTTAGCCACTCGTAGTAATTTCGTTGCGGCACGCCATCTATCTCCTGGGCGTACGGCAACTTCCAAGGAAAGGGCGATAGCGGCGTCACTGGCGCCACAATCAAATCAAAGTCTTCAAAATTGGTTTGAAACTTCTTAAATATTTGCGTTTGTGTCAGGTGAGCTTGCGCTCGATCGGCCAAGCCAAATTTTTCAGCAATGGCCAGGTTGGCTCGCACGTTAGGGCCAAGCGATTCTGGATGCGTTCGATTGACTTCTGCAAATCCTGCTAAAAAACTTTCGGCGCGAATCACGTCAAAACAATGATGGCCCTCGGACAAATCCCAATCTAACCATTGGCAACTTTTAACCTGCGACGACAAGGCTTTGATTCTTTGATTGAAAGTGCTTCGAATCAGGGGATCTATTGCACAAGCACCAAAATCGGCTGTCACGCCAATGCGGAGGTCAGATAGATCCAGCTCTGCCAATGGCCAAAAGTCACTGGCTGCAACGGGAATACCAAGTGGGTCCATAGGATGACAACCCACACTGGCAGACATCATCAGCGCAGTGTCTTCTACATTGCGGCCCATCGGTCCAAGAACAGAGATAGCAGACCAACCAAGACTGCGAGCATCGTTTGCAATCATGCCAGGCGATGGTCGAAGTCCTACAACACCACACAACGCTGCTGGCAAGCGCAATGAGCCGCCAGTATCTGAGCCAGTGCAAAGAGGCAACATGTCCGTGGCCAATGCTGCGGCCGATCCACCCGATGATCCTCCGGCATTGAGTTTTGGATTAAAAGGATTGCCTGTGGCGCCCCAAACTGGATTGCGAGTGTTGCCACCTGCCCCCATGTCAGGCACATTTGTTTTGGCGGTCACGATGGCGCCAGCCTGTTTCAACCTTGAAACCAACGCGTTATCTGCTTTAGGCACATTACCGCGTAAGCGAACGTTGCCATAGGTGGTCAAGAGACCTGCGGTATCTTGCAAGTCTTTGACCCCCAGTGGCAGACCGTGCAGTGGTGCCAACGCGTCTCCACTTCGCACTTTTTTTTCTGCCTCTAAAGCTGCGGCCTTCGCTCTAACGTCGTCTCTTGCGCAAATTGCATTGACCGATGGATTCAATTGATCGATCCGCGCCAAGCATGCATCGAGCAATTCAACAGGCGAAATATCTCCGCTTGCAATCAGGTCACGCAAAGCAACGGCACTTTGCGCAACCAAGTCTGATGGTTGATCTAGATCACTCATTCAGTCGCAAGTCCCAGCTTGTCGATCAAGGGCTTCCAAACAGCAATGTCACGTTCCGCAAACGCCAAGACATCTGTGGTTTTGCTATCAATCAAACTGACATTCATACCCGTCATCCTTGTGCTGTAGGCACTGTCAGTACGGCACTTGTTAGAGGCCACATTCAGCTTTTGAATGGTTTCGGGAGGTGTCCCTTTTTTAGCCACGACTGCAATCCAAGCAGGGCGAGCGAGCACTGCAGGGCCCCCTGCTTCTGCAATGGTAGGGACATCTGGCATGAGGCTTGAGCGCTCTGAAGAAAACACAGCCAATGGCACTAACTTGCCAGCTTTCACTTGCGCCGCCGCCGTACCGATCACCAGAGTCATCGTTTGAATTTGGCTACCCATCAACGCAGTGAGACCAGCGGCTTCGCCCACAAAAGGAATATGGGTGGCGGGCCATTTCATCGACTCCGCAAGGGCTGTCGTTAGCAAGTGTGCAGGACTACCTTTGCCGGGGGAACCAAAATTGAGTCCACCATTTTGCGAGGCGGCAATTTTCCCCAAATCCGACAAACGCTGAATGCCAGAGCCACTGGGGACTACAAGCACCAAGGGCGAAGTACCGATTACTGCAATACCGTCAAAATCTTTGAGTGGATCATAGGGGAGTTGGCGGTGCACAAAGGGGGTAATGGTCATCTGCGACATCCCAATGGTCATCACATTAGCGCCATCTGCAGGCAAACCTTTGAGCTGATTGATGGCCAAGATACCGTTCGCGCCGGGTTTGTTGACAACAACCATAGGCTGTGCAACTTGTCTCGATACACATTCTGCCCATGCTCTGGTCATCATGTCAGAACCACTGCCGGGTGGCTGCTGTGCAATCACTTGAAGAGGCGTCTGTGCCATCGCACCAAAAGTTTGTACTAAGACTGCAAGTGCTGCAATTTTGATAGCGGGTAATTTCATTGATTCGTCTCCGTAGTTTTGAGGAAAAATTTCAAAGTATCAGACAGCACACGCAGTTGAGGCTGTATCGTGCTTTCATCTGTGAAGGGTTTGAGTAGACCTAGTCCGCGCAATGACGACAAAATGAATTGCATACGCTCGGCTCCCTGAGCTTGTGCCGCCAACTCTGGAAAGCTTTCGCTCATTTTGGTCAGCAATGTTTGCCCTAGCTCGGCTCGCCTTGCTTTGATGTGCTCAGTCAACATGGCGTCATCACGAACTGCAAGATAGGCAGCCCATGCCACCGTAAAACGAGGTTGGCTGTACAACTGCTGCCACGCCTTGTCTACAAAGTGATTTGCGCGTTTGGTTTTAGACCAACTTGCTGGCGGCCAAAAATCGCTGCCATCGCTGAGCTTTGTAACCAAATGCGCCACTACATCCAACATCAAAGCGGCTTTAGAACCAAAGTGATGCTGGACAGCGCCTGTCGTCATATGAGCAACACGTGCCACTTCATGGATCGACAGTTGACCATGTCCTTTAGACAGCAGAATTTCTTCAGCCGCATCCAACAATCTGGTTCTTGTTTCTGCGCTTCTAATTTGATGACGTGTTTCGCGAATGGTGACATGACTCATGCAATGCATTATGTTCGTAATGCAATTGAACTACGCTCGGATAAACCCTGTGTAATGACTGCACGCGTGCCTTCAGGTCAAAAATGCGCAGAGCGAGGGATGAGAAGATGGAGACAAGAAAAAAGCGACTCGCATGAGTCGCTTTTAAAGTGGTGGGCCCACCAGGACTTGAACCTGGGACCAAAGGATTATGGCCAGCCTCTAGATATAAAATCTATTTAAAATCAGTAGGTTACAAGTGATCTACAGCGATGTAGAAACAAATGCGGAAGCAGTCAAATACTCTTCTGGTTCACTCTTTTAGAGAGCTCTTCAGCCGATTCTTTGCGCTCGCTGTATCGGTCTACTAGATATGGTGAGACATCACGAGTCAGAAGTGTGAACTTCACCAATTCCTCCATCACATCAACCACCCTGTCGTAATAGGCCAATGGCTTCATACGTCCATCTTCCTCAAACTCTAAGAATGCTTTAGCAACAGAGCTTTGATTTGGAATAGTGAGCATCCGCATCCAGCGTCAATAGCTTGCTGTAAGAGCGCTCGCGTAAAGAACCATACATCATCAGAATTCTTGGTGGATGCGTTGACACTTGTTTTGGCGATAACAAGGCTTGCGCTGGAAACTTGAAACAACTCTCATCAAGATTAGGCAGTTGATCAGAAAACTTAGACACGCAAGCCCTTTTCATTGATCACAACTTCACCGTCTTCTTTGGTAAATACACCACGCTGGGGCTCTACAAGAATATCAAGCACGACTTCAGAAGGACGACACAACTTTGTTCCAAGTGACGTCACCACTATTGGGCGATTGATCAGGATTGGATGAGCCATCATGAAATCCAACAGCTCATCGTCAGACCATTTTTCATTTCCCAAATCTAGCTCTTCATACGGGGTGCCTTTCTGACGAAGCACATCCCTGACTGGCATGGACATGTCAGAAATCAACTTCTTGAGTTGTTCTTTTGAAGGAGGTGTCTCCAAGTAAAGAACCACCTTAGGTTCGACACCAGCGTTGCGAATCAGGGCTAATGTATTGCGCGAAGTGCCGCACTTTGGGTTGTGGAAGATTGTGACCATCAAAAATTCCTAATTCATTTAACTTTTTTTATGTCAAAACTTGACATTGAGCACGATAGCCTATGGCCAAGGAAGGTAGATTGGGGATTAACTCGATAGCAATAGAAAGATCTCTATGAAATGGCTCAGTAACTCAACCCGGTTCCTACTCTTCACAGGTAAAGGCGGCGTAGGTAATGATTGCCATGATGATCTCCTAACTGCGAAACATGAAAAAAACTGCACCCAACAAACACAAACCTGCCCAGATGTAATCTGTTTTAAATGGCTCACCCATGTAAAAAACAGCAAACGGGATGAACACGGCCAAGGTGATCACTTCTTGCGCAATCTTCAGTTGACCTAAAGAAAAATATTCAAACCCGATTCGATTGGCTGGCACTTGAAAAATATATTCAAGCAAGGCAATTGCCCAACTTGCCAACACAGCAATCCACCAGGGTTGGGCAGATAAATTTTTGAGATGCGCATACCAAGCAAAGGTCATAAAGACATTGGACAGCATCAATAGACCAATGAAAGAAATGGGGCTTGAGAAAGTAGGCAAATTAAGCATTGCGCAATCTTAATGAAATTGCGCAAGGAAGACGCCACCGTCATTTAGATGCATTGTGGTGTGTGCATGAAAAAAGCCACCCAAAGGTGGCTTTTAAAGTGGTGGGCCCACCAGGACTTGAACCTGAGACCAAAGGATTATGAGCAGCTTCAAGAAATAAAACCTATTAAAAATCAGTAGGTTACACGTGGTTTACAGAGGCGTGGAAGCAAATATGGAACTTCAAATCAATGCATTTAATGAGTGACAAATCCACCCTCGGCCGTTAAGATTCAACTCTAAATAAACCGATATTTCAATGCCAACGCCCCCCCCTCAATCAGTCCGAACGTGAAAGAAACGTCGCCAATATGTTGGCCACGTTGCGCATTGAAAAGTTAGAACCTAGCGACAGTCTCAAACCAGCATAAAAAGCAAAATAATTAAATGCATTCTTCTATCAATCAGTACAAACTGGATATATCCAATATTTGCAAACGCTACAGCGTTGCAAAATTAGATGTATTTGGCTCTGCTGCGAGGGAATATGACTTTAATCCCGCTAACAGTGATGCTGATTTTTTAATCGAATTTGTCCCCGAAGTGCACGTCGGACTTAGTGAATTTATAGGCATCAAAACTGAACTGGAAAAATTACTAGGACGCAATGTCGATTTAATTGAGCCCGAAGCAATCGTCAATCCTTACGTTTTAGCCAGCATCAAACGCAATCGCGAAACTATTTATGCAGCGTGACCCTCGCGCCTTCATTTGGGACGTTCGGGAGTCAGCTTTAGCTATTCAATCGTTTGTTGCTGAATTGAACAGCGATACATATGCTTCGAATTCAATGGCTCAAGCAGCTTGCGAAAGAAAGTTTGAAATTATTGCGTTTAGAAACCAACTCATTCATGGCTACGCCAAGATAAAGGCCAGCACAGTTTGGGCTACTATTCAAAGCTCACTGCCGCCACTGCTCACTTGCGTCAATGGATTACTCAATGAGTTTGGTGAAGTTTAAGAAAAAGAAAAAGCGCCTGCAATTTCTTGCAAGCGCTTGTTGACATGTGGTGGGCCCACCAGGACTTGAACCTGGGACCAAGGGCTCAAAAGCGTTTCAAATCAGTGATTGGGCATTTGATCACCAGCCGCAGGGGGCTCGTTTGGCACCAAATTTAAAAACCGATCAAAGTCACTGCGATTACCTTTAGCAGCTTCCTGTTTGAGGTAGTCAAGCGTCATCACTGAGGCCATCTTTTCAGACACGGCAGCGGCAATGAATTGATTCACCGAAATTTCGTCGCGCTCCGCTAGCTCCCGTACTTTTTGATGGACGGAATTTGGAAGTCGTACAGTCAATGCGGTCATGATTTACTCCTGAGCAAAGTCAAAAATTCTGCTGGCGTGATGGCTTTCACCTTCAGTTCCGGCGCGCGCTTAAAGTCTTTTGTATTGTGCGTAATGATGTACTGGCTACCAGAAGCCACAGCACACTCCAAAACCATATCGTCATCTGGATCACGCAAAAATGGACGCCACAAAAAGTGCACGTCTTGTAAGTGCGCAATCGAAGCCAAGTACCGTAAAAAACCATGTGCATTTTCCGCACTGGCACCAGGTGGCAAATGCTCAGCCCGGGTCAACACGGATTGCCACTCTGTATACAAGGCCACTGACAGTGCGATTTCGAACTGAGTGCTTGGCAGCATTGAGAGCAAATAAAAGCTGGCCCCGTTACGCGACCTTGCTGCAGCGACCAAAACTGATGTATCAAAAATGACTCTCAAATGGTTATACCGGCGTGTTTAGTCATACTGATGCAACCAAATTTAGCACGTTATCAATGCCGATGCAATCGTGAGCAACAAAAAAGCCACTGACTTCAAAAATCAGTGGCATTCAAAGTGGTGGGCCCACCAGGACTTGAACCTGGGACCAAAGGATTATGAGTCCTCTGCTCTAACCAACTGAGCTATAGGCCCTTGGGCAGTAATTGTACTTTGCCCAATAGCCTCTTTAACTTCAATCAGTCGATTAAGCCGCTACCGGCTTGAACTGATACCCGTTACCACTGGCTTCCATCGTGCCAAACGCTGGGAATGGAAAGTGGAAGCCACCGGCCATCATTTTGTCTTTGACCAACATGTCAAAGACCCGGCGGCGTGACATGCGTGCCATGGCAGGATTCATGTCAAACAACACAGACCAGTCGGGCGCGCGGGCAAACAGCGAAGGCACGTTGGTGATGTCGGCCACATAGGCAAACGATTGGCCTTCAGAGTCCATGCGGAACAGGGTGTGACCAGGCGTGTGTCCGAATGCCGCCACAGAAGTAATACCAGGCGCCACCACAGCACCGGATTCAAACTTGACCAACTGATCGCCGCCTAAGTTGCCCAACGCACGGCGCACGCCCATGAAGGCGCCTTTCATGGCGGGGGGTGCGGCTTCCATGCGCGCATCGTCCATCCAGAAAGCATGTTCTGCAGAGGGTACGTGAACGCGGGCGTTGGGGTACACCAATTGGCCCGCTTTGTTGCGCAAGCCGTTGATGTGGTCGCCGTGGAAGTGGCTCAACACCACGTTGTTGATGTCGGTGGGTTTGAGGCCCACAGCGGCCAAGTTGGCGGCCAGTTTGCCGGTGGTGGGCGGGCCGTTGTCGGCAAAGCCGGTGTCAAACAAATAGCGCTGATCGCCATTGATCAACAAGAAGGGGGTGTAGGGCACATCGATGTAATCGGTGGGCAGGTTTTGGCTGGCCAGTAAGGCTTTGACTTGCTCAAGGGGGGCATTGGTCACAAACTCTTCGCCCAAGGGACGGCGCACGGCGCCATCGTTCAAGGCGATGATTTCCATCTTGCCTAGCTTCATGCGCTTGTGGCCCACGGCGGGCAAGTCGGGCAGGCCAAAGTTGGGCGCAGATTGCGACCATACCGAGGAGAAAGTAAGAGCGGATGCGCCGGCAATGCCAGCACCCAAAAACAAGCGTCTGTCCAACATGGTGAGGTCTCCTCAGTTTTGTGAAATGCCAATATACCAATGGCTCGATGGCGCTAGCACGCGCAGCTTGAAATAACCCTTGTGGCTCGCAGGCTTGGTTAAACTTTGGCCATCTCAATGGAAAGATAGACACATGGCAGTCATTCGCAAAGGTCAAAACACCGCCTTGTTGGTGGTGGATGTTCAGCAAGGCGTGATGAAAAACGCATGGGATGCAGCGCGCGTGGTGGGGAATGTGGCTAGCGCCGTGCAGCAAGCACGCGCCAGCAACATGCCTGTCATTTGGGTGCAGCACGCCGATGCAGAGTTGGTCAAAGACACAGGCGAGTGGCAATGGGTCGAGCAGCTCTCCCCTGCGCCAGGCGAGGCTTTGGTGCACAAGCAGTTCAATTCGGCCTTTGAAGACACGTCTCTCGAAAGCCAATTGGCTGCGCTCAACATTGCGCACATTGTGTTGTGCGGCGCTGCCACCAACTGGTGCATTCGCGCCACCGCTTATGCCGCACTAGAGCGCGGCTATGACCTGACCTTGATTGAAGATGCGCACAGCACCGTGGACATGCCGGTATCGAGTGAGCTGACCATTCCCGCCGCCAACATCGTGGCAGAACTCAACACCACGTTGAAATGGTTGAGCTACCCAGGGCGGCGCAATTCAGTGCAAAAACTGAGTGAGGTCTTTGTCGCTCACAAGCCCTGAACGGCCACCAAGCGCGCGCGGCTGCACTCATCGCGAATGCTTTTAAGGCCCTGGTAAATAGGCCCGTTGTAGAAGCTTTCAAACGCGGCAATGTCGGGAAATTCCAAAATAACAATGCGCCTAGGCTCCCAATCGCCTTCGTAGACGCGGTGCTCGCCGGCACGCGCCAAGTACTTGCCACCGGCAGCTTCTAAAGCAGGTTTGACGCCCGCCATGAATTCTTGGTAGCGGGTTAAGTCAAAAATTTCCACGTCAAAAATCACATAAGCGCTCATGCGGTCTCCTTCTTTTGAGGGGCTTATTGGTCAGTTGATTTGTGCGCTTAAATATTACACTTGAAATACTGTATTTTTATACAGTATTATTCGGGCATGACAAGCCCTCAGCCCATTCCTTTAGACCCCTCCGCCCCCAAGCTGTGGCTCAACATGTGCGCCTGGAAAGTGCCCGCTGGCTTTCCCTCGCCCGCAGCCGACCACACCCAAAAACGCATCGATCTCAACGACCACCTCATTCGCAACAAAGAAGCCACGTTCATTTTCAAAGTGAAGGGCGACTCCATGGTGGGCGCTGGCATTTACGAAGGCGATGCGCTGGTTATTGACCGCTCCATTGAAGCCAAGCACAACAACATTGTGTTGGCCGTGCTCAACAACGAGTTCACCGTGAAGCGTTTGTACAAGCGCGGTGGCGTGGTCAAGCTGGTGGCCGAAAACAATTTGTATCCGCCCATTGTGGTCAAGAGCGGCGAGGAACTGAGCGTTTGGGGCGTGGTGACGTACAACTTGCACAAGTTGTATTGAGACTTCATTCACCTGTCGTGTTTTGCTATGAGTTCTGCCACACCAGCACCCGTTCAACAACTGGCCTTGGTCGATTGCAACAACTTCTACGTCAGTTGCGAACGCTTGTTCCGCCCCGATTTGCGCAACGTGCCCGTGGTGGTGCTGTCCAACAACGATGGCTGCGTGGTGTCGCGCTCTAACGAGGCTAAGGCTTTGGGTGTACGCATGGGCCAGCCCTGGTTTGAGTGCAAAGCTTTGGTGACCGAGCACGGCGTGTTTGCGCTCAGCAGCAACTACGCTTTGTACGCAGACTTATCCAACCGCGTAATGCAAATTTTGAGCGAATATTCGCCGCGCGCCGAGGTGTATTCCATTGACGAATGTTTTGTCGACCTCACCGGCACCCCCAACCTGCGCGAGGTAAGTTACGCCATGCGCCAGCGCGTGGTGCAGTGGACGGGCATTCCGGTGTGCGTGGGCATTGGCCCCACCAAAACATTGGCCAAGCTGGCCAACCATGTGGCCAAGAAACATCCGCGCTCGCAAGGCGTTTTCAATTTCAACGCGCTCACTGAAGCGCAAAAAGAAAAGCTGCTCACGCAATTACCTGTGGAAGAAGTGTGGGGTGTAGGCCGCAAGCTCACCAAGCGTTTGGCCAAGTACAACATTTACACGGTGCAAGATTTAAAAACTGCACACACGCCCACACTGCGCGCCGACTTTGGGGTGGTGATAGAAAAAACGCAACGCGAATTGCAAGAAATTCCGTGCGTCGATTTGCAAGAAGTCACGCCCGACAAACAGCAAATCATTTCCAGCCGATCGTTTGGCAACATGGTGACCGAGCTGCCCGTTTTAAAAGATGCGCTGTCTACGTTTGTGGCCAACGCCTGCGCCAAACTGCGCGCACAAAACAGCCAAGCTGCCATCATTCAAGTGTTCTTGCACACCAACCGTTTTAGAAAAGATTTACCGCAATACTCGCCCAGCTTGGCGGTGCCACTGCCCTACCCCACCAACGACAGCCTGGTCATTTTTAGATGGGTGGATGCGCTGTGTGAGCGCATGTACAAGCCCGAGTACCAATACAAAAAGGCGGGCATCATGCTGAGCGAGATCAGCCCGGTATCGCACTATCAAGGCGACCTGTTAGAAGAGCCGGCGCCAGCACAAGGCACTTTGATGCAAACTTTGGACGCATTGAACAAACGCTTTGGCCGCGGCGCCGTCAAGGTATCCACACAAGGGGCCTACAGCGGTTGGCAGATGCGACAAGAAAGACGATCTCCCAACTACACTACGGACTGGGCAGAGGTACCGGTGGTTTAAGCGCTTTTAATTTCTGGAGAGCTTCATGGCTGATTTGTTTGAAAACCCAATGGGTTTGTGCGGTTTCGAGTTCGTAGAGTTTGCATCCCCTGTAGCGGGAGTTATCGAGCCCTTGTTTGAAAAGATGGGCTTTTCTTTGGTGGCCAAACACCGATCCAAAGACGTGGTGCTGTACCGCCAAGGCGACATCAATTTCATTGTCAATCGCGAGCCTAGAAGCCTAGCGGGTTACTTTGCTGCAGAGCACGGTCCGTGCGCATGTGCGCTGGCATTTCGGGTGAAAGACTCTCACAAAGCCTACGCCCGTGCGCTAGACATGGGCGCGCAACCCGTCGAGGTACCGACAGGGCCGATGGAGTTAAGACTGCCTGCCATCAAAGGCATCGGCGGTGCCCCCCTGTATTTGATCGACCGTTACGAAGACGGCCGAAGCATTTACGACATTGACTTCGAATTCATTGAAGGCGCAGACCGCCATCCCGTGGGCCATGGCTTCAAGATCATCGACCACCTCACCCACAACGTGTACAAAGGTCGCATGGCGTTTTGGGGCGCTTTTTACGAGAAGATTTTTAACTTCCGAGAAATTCGCTACTTCGATATCAAGGGCACACACACAGGCCTCACCAGCCGAGCCATGACGGCCCCCGATGGCCTCATCCGCATTCCTTTGAACGAAGAATCTGGCAAAAATGGCGGACAAATTGAAGAGTATTTGATGCAGTTCAACGGCGAAGGCATTCAGCACATTGCTTTGCGCACGGACGACCTGATGAAAAGCGTTGACGCCCTGCAAATGGCGGGCATTCCCCTCATGACAGCGCCCAACGACATCTACTACGAGATGCTAGAAGAGCGCCTAAAAGGCCATGGCGAACCAGTGGCAGAATTGCAGGCGCGCGGCATCTTGTTGGATGGCTCCACCGCCAATGGCGAAAAGCGTTTGTTGTTGCAAATCTTCTCGCAAACTTTGTTGGGCCCAGTGTTTTTTGAGTTCATTCAGCGTAAGGCCGATGAGGGCTTTGGCGAAGGCAACTTCAAAGCATTGTTTGAGTCCTTGGAACGTGATCAAATTAGACGTGGCGCACTTCAAGTAGACGCCTAAAGGAAAGTCATGAAAATTAGCAAAATTCACCACGCGGCTTATCGCTGCAAAGACGCCAAAGAAACTGTCGAGTGGTACGCCAAAAACTTGAACATGGATTTTGTGCTGGCCATTGCTGAAGATTTGGTGCCTTCCACCAAAGCGCCCGACCCCTATATGCACATCTTTTTGGATGCAGGTGGCGGCAACGTGATGGCCTTCTTTGAATTGCCCAACTCACCCGAAATGGGCCGCGATGAAAACACCCCTGCTTGGGTGCAACACATGGCCTTTGAAGTGGACAGCATGGAAGCCTTGCTGGCGGCCAAAGAAAAACTGGTGGGCAATGGCATCGAAGTCATTGGCCCTATCAATCACACCATTTTCCAAAGCATTTATTTCTTCGACCCCAGCGGCCACCGCTTGGAACTGGCTACCAACACAGGTACGCCCGAGATGTACAAAACCTTGGACGATGTGAAATGGGACATGCTGAACGAGTGGAGCAAAACCAAGCGCGCACCCAAGCATGCGGCTTGGATGCATGAGCCTTCTTGACTGAAAAACGAGTCAGTCGATTTACTTCGACTGACTTAACGCGTTGCCCACCATCTTGGACGTGATGTCCACAATTTGAATCATGCGCTCGTAGGGCATGCGGGTGGGGCCAATGACGCCCAAGGTGCCCACCACATGGCCATCCACCTCATAAGGCGCACTGACCACCGACAGCTCTTGCATGGGCACGAACTGGCTTTCGCCGCCAATAAAGATGCGCACACCATCCGCTTGACTGGACACATCGAGCAAGCGCATGAGCTGCGATTTTTGCTCGAACAAATCGAAGGCCTGGCGCAAGTTGCCCATGTCGCTGGAGAAGTCGCTCACCGACAGTAAGTTGCGCTCGCCAGAAATCACCACATCGCCTTCGTCTTCACTCAAAGCTTCTGAGCTCATTTGCACCGCCGCCTGCATGAGGCTGGCAATTTCGGACTGCAAATTGACCAGCTCTTGCTTCACGCGCATGCGAACTTGTTCGATGGCCATGCCGGCATAGTGCGCGTTCAAATAATTGGACGCCTCAATGAGCTGGCTTTGAGAGTAGTCGGTCTCGGTGAAGATGACGCGGTTTTGCACATCGCCTTCGGGCGACACAATGATCAAGAGCACCCGTTTTTCTGACAAACGCAAAAACTCAATGTGCCTGAACACCGAGGCACGCTTGGGCGCCATCACCACACCCACGTAGTGCGACAAGCTAGACAGCATGTTGGCCGCATTGGCAATGACCTTTTGAGGTTGGTCGGGCGCCAGGCGGTGCGTGAGCAATTCACCCGTCTGAACCGTCAGCATGGTGTCGACGAATAGGCGATAACCCCTATTGGTGGGCACTCTGCCAGCCGATGTATGCGGGCTGGCTATCAGGCCCAACTCTTCTAGGTCGGACATGACGTTGCGGATGGTGGCAGGGGATAATTCCAAGCCTGAGGCTTTGGAAAGCGTGCGCGATCCCACCGGCTGGCCGTCGGCAATGTAGCGTTCAACCAGCGCTTTGAGCAATAACTTGGCACGATCATCTAGCATTCGGTCATTTTAATGATGTAATTTGCGAATGAAATCTAAATTTCGTCACGTTGCGTTATTTGGCAAGTACCACACCACGGTTTCTGGGGCTGCCCTAGAAAGTTCCCGCAGGGTGTTGGACGACGTTGCCCAATTCATCAGCCGCATTGGCGCCGAGGTGGTGCTAGAGAAAGATACCGCCGATCATTTGGGTTTAAACCTCTACCCCACCCTCAAAATGGCCGACATTGGCAAGCAGGCTGATTTGGGCGTGGTGATTGGCGGCGATGGCACCATGCTGGGCATTGGCCGGCAAGTGGCGCAATATGGTTTGCCTCTCATTGGCATCAACCAAGGCCGCTTGGGTTTCATCACGGACATTCCCATTGAGAATTTTGAGCAAACCCTCAAACCCATGCTCATGGGCCAGTTTGAAGAAGAACAACGCAGCATGCTGCACGCCAAAGTGTGGCGCGACAAGCATTGCGTGTTCGATGCGTTTGCCATGAACGACGTGGTGGTCAACCGCGGTGCCACTTCAGGCATGGTGGAGTTGCGCATTGAAGTGGATGGCCGCTTTGTGGCCACTCAGCGCGCAGACGGCCTCATTGTGGCCACGCCCACGGGTTCTACCGCCTACTCTTTGTCGGCCGGTGGCCCGCTCATGCATCCCACTTTGGGCGGCTGGGTGATAGCGCCTATTGCGCCGCACACGCTGTCCAATCGCCCCATCGTGTTGCCAGACACTTCCAAAATCAGCATTGAAGTGGTGTCGGGGCGCGACGCCAGCGCCAACTTTGACATGCAATCCTTGGCCACCCTCATGCTGGGCGATCAAATTACCGTAGAGCAGTCGTCTCACAAAGTGCGCTTTTTGCACCCCCAAGGTTGGAACTACTTTGACACCTTGCGCAAAAAAATGCACTGGAACGAGGGAGGCGCTTAAGCCATGGCTTTGCGTCACATCAGCCTGCGCGACTTTGTCATTGTGCGCCAACTCGACCTCGATTTATCGCAAGGTTTCAGCGTGCTCACGGGCGAGACAGGCGCTGGCAAATCCATTCTCATCGACGCACTTCAATTGGCATTGGGCGAACGTGCCGATGCCAGCGTGGTGCGCGAGGGCGCAGCCCGCTGTGAAGTGTCGGCCGAGTTTGACTGCCCACCGCAAGCGCGTGCTGTGTTGGAAGATGCTGGCTTTGAAGTCACAGACACATTGCTGCTCAGGCGCAGCGTCGATCCACAAGGCAAAAGCCGTGCATGGGTCAATGGCAGCCAAGCCACTGCCACACAACTGCGTGCCCTTGGCGAAATGCTGTTAGACATTCACGGCCAACACGCCTGGCAAAGCCTGACCCGGCCCGATGCTGTGCGCGGTTTGCTCGATGCGTATGCCGGCCTCAGCACCGATGCCCTCAAGGCCGCATGGCAAACCTGGCGCCAATCACAACAAGCCGTACAACAAGCGCGCACCGCACAAGACTCGCTAAGCCGCGAACAAGAACGTTTGGCCTGGCAAATTGGCGAGCTCGACAAATTGGCACCCGCCCTAGACGAGTGGGACGAGCTCAACGCGCAACACACACGCCTGTCACACGCACAAGCGCTGATCGATGCCGGCCAATCTGCACTGGCGGCCTTGGATGGCGATGAATCTGCCCGAGTGGGCACCGTCAGCGGGGCCGTGGCTTTGCTGTCCCAAGCCATCAGCAACTTACAAGACCAAGCCCACGTCGAGCCCGAGTTTCAAAGCATTGCCGATGTGCTGCAATCCAGCTTGGCACAAACAGAAGACGCCGTGCACTCGCTGCAAACTTACTTGCGCAAAACCGACTTAGACCCCGATCGTTTGAACGAACTCGATCAGCGCATGTCGCAATGGATGTCTCTGGCGCGGCGATACAAACGCCCACCAGAAGAACTGGCCAGCTTGTTGGCCGGTTGGAAGCACGAGCTGAACGCGCTGGAGGCTGCAAGCGACTTGGAAGGCCTAGAGTCCCAAGCCAAAGCGGCAGGCCAGGCTTACCAAACCGAAGCCAAGAAGCTCTCACAGCAACGCAAAAAAGCAGCGCCCAAATTGTCTCAAGCCGTCACCCAGGCCATGCAAAATTTGGGCATGCAAGGCGGCCGCTTTGAAGTGGCCCTCATCAGCCTCGACGACGCAGCGCAACACGGCCTGGAAGACATTCAGTTTTTAGTGGCGGGCCATGCAGGCAGCACACCGCGCCCCGTGGGCAAAGTGGCCTCGGGTGGCGAGTTGTCGCGCATTGCGCTGGCCATTGCTGTCACCACCAGCGAGCTGGGCGAAGCCGGCACCCTGATCTTTGACGAAGTCGATTCGGGTGTGGGCGGCGCTGTGGCCGAAACGGTGGGCCGCCTCATGAAGCAATTGGGTGTGCACCGCCAAGTGCTGGCCGTAACGCATTTACCGCAAGTGGCCTCGTGTGCAGATCACCATTTGCTGGTAAGCAAGTCAAGCAGCAAAGAAGGCGTCAGCAGCAACGTATCGCCCATTGCCGGCGAGCAACGCGTCACCGAAATTGCACGCATGCTGGGCGGCGAAAAACTTTCAGCCACCACTTTGGCGCATGCGCGCGAAATGCTCACCAAATGAATTTCTGAAGTCTGGAAATGATGGAAATCGTATTGATCACTGGCATGTCTGGCTCGGGCAAATCCGTGGCCTTGCACGCACTTGAAGACGCAGGTTTTTATTGCGTGGACAACCTGCCGCCCGAATTGCTCATCCCGTTTGCAGAACTAGAGCGCGACCAAAAAGAGCAGCGCGTGGCCATTGCCATTGATGTGCGCAGCGCCACGTCCTTGCCTCTCATGCCGGGTCAATTGGAGGCCCTGCGCCAATTGGGCTTTCGCGTCACCTCCATCTACTTAGACGCGGCCTCGGACACGCTGCTGCGCCGCTACTCGGAAACCCGCCGTCGCCACCCACTGTCTGGCCGAAACGCGGCAGAAGGCGAACGAGCTCTGACCGAATCGATAGAATACGAACGCGAGTTGCTGTCCAACTTGCGCCAAAACGCCCACATCATCGACACCAGTTTGCTGCGCGCTTCGCAACTTCAAAGTTATGTGAAATCTTTGGTCAGCTCACCAGCTGCCAAGCTCACTTTGGTGTTTGAGTCCTTCGCTTTCAAACGCGGTATTCCACTGGATGCCGACTATGTGTTTGACGTGCGCATGTTGCCCAACCCGCACTACGAATCGGCACTGCGCCCCATGTCGGGCAAGGATGAACCGGTCCAAAAGTTTTTGCAATCTTATGCAGAAGTTAATTTGATGCAAAGTCAAATTGAAAGTTTCTTAGACCATTGGTTGCCAGCCCTAGAAAAAGACCACCGCAACTACATCACCGTGGCCATTGGCTGCACCGGTGGCCAACATCGCTCGGTTTATTTGGTTGAACAACTCAGCCAGCGCTTTAGCGCAGCGTGGCTGACTTTAAAACGTCACAGAGAACTCGACAGCAAATGACGCACGGGCTGTGGCAGACCCAAATCGGTCCAATTGGCTTTTGAACACCAAACACCTTCTGTCAACACAGGTGCGCCTCGGTTGACTTTGAGCTTCACCACATGGCAATGCAAATCTTTATGCGTCAGCACGTGCTTGAAGCTTGGCAGAAGCTCCCACTTCAGGGCACTGGCGTCCAATGCGATGGTCTTTTGCAAGGCAGGGCTTAAGGCCTCTCGCAGCGCCGCTTCAGATTCAAAGACCGGCAAGCTGTACAGGCTGGCCCATATGCCGGATGCAGGTCTTTTTTCCAGCCACGTGTCGCCCTTGGGGTTTTTCGCCAGCAGCAGCCACAACACTTCGCTGGTGCGTTTGAGCTTGCGCGTTTTAACGGGAAACTTTTCGGGCTCGCCTTGCGCGTGGGCTTTGCATTCGAGGCGAACAGGGCATTGAGCGCAGTTGGGTTTGCGCGGCAAACACACGGTTGCACCCAAGTCCATGATGGCCTGTGAATAGCGCGGCATGGCCGCTTTGAGATTGCGAGTTGGCAAGGCCGCTTCTGCCATTTGCCACAAAGCTTTTTCGTGCTTGCCCACCGACAAATCTTCTGCGTAGCCCCACACCCGGGTCAGAACCCGCTTCACGTTGCCATCCATGATGGCCACCCGCTCTGAAAAACAAAACGAGGCCACTGCCGCAGCAGTCGACCTGCCAATGCCCGGCAAGCTGATCAATGCTTCGGCAGTGCTGGGAAACTCGCCACCAAAACGTGACACCACGTCTTTGGCGCATTGGTGCAAGTTGCGAGCGCGGCTGTAATAGCCCAAGCCACTCCACAAACCCATCACTTTGTCTTGTGGTGCGGCAGCCAAATGGGCTACCGTCGGAAAGTTGTCTAGAAACTTGGCGTAGTAAGTCAGCACCGTGCTCACCTGCGTTTGTTGCAGCATGATTTCGGACAACCACACGCGGTAAGGATCGCGCGTGTTTTGCCAAGGCAAGTGGTTGCGGCCATGCACTTTCTGCCAAGCCACCATGGTGTCGGCAAACGTGGCCAAGGGCTTCAACGCTTTTGGCATACGGGGCAATAAAAGGTAGAGCGTTGGCCTTGCACCATTTGCTTGATGGGCGTTTCACAGGTGCGGCAGGGCAGACCCTTGCGACCATATACCGCGGCTTCCAATTGAAAGTAGCCGGTGTTGCCCTGCGCATTGACAAAATCTTTGAGGCTGCTGCCGCCCTGCGCAACGGCACGGGCCAACACTTGCCGAATGGCTGCATGCAACTTGGCCACACGCGGCGCGCTCACCTTGTTGGCTTTGACAGTTGGTTGGATGCCTGCCATGAACAGCGCTTCAGACGCGTAAATATTGCCTACGCCCACCACCACATCGCCCGCCAACAAAACTTGTTTGATGGGTGCAGTGCGTTTTTTCAAACCCTGCTGAAACAGGGCCAGCTCAAACCCATCGGTGAGCGGCTCCATGCCCAATTTACGGAGCAGCTTCAAAGCGGGCTCGTGCTGCTCTGATGCAGACCACACGGCTGCACCAAAGCGACGGGGATCGTGCAATCGCAAAGTGCCAAGGCTGGTGACCAAGTCCATGTGGTCGTGTTTGCCAGGCGGCATTTGGGTTGGCGCAAAATTGAGGCTGCCCGACATACCCAAGTGCAGCATCAACAGCCCCCGGTCCATGTCCAGTAACAGGTACTTGCCCCGCCTGCGCACGCGCAGAATACTTTGACCCACCAACACGGAGGGTGCCACCCCTAAGGGCCAGCGCAAAGGCTTGCCCAGGTGCAACTCCAAAACGCGCGCACCAGCGATCCGGCTTGCAAAACTGAGCCGGGTCACTTCTACTTCTGGCAATTCAGGCATCGAATCCGCTTTAAAGACTGGGTGAAATAAGGGGGAAGCCACTGCTGTGATGCAGCTCGTGGATTATGATGGCTTCATGAAGTATTGGTTTTCTACAGCGGCATTGGTCTGGGCCACCACAGGGGCATGCGCCGAGCCGCCTGTGCAAAACTCCAAGCTCAATGCGGTCTTGTTTTACCAACTGCTCATGGGCGAGCTCAATGTGCAAGCCGGCGAGCCCAGTTCCGGCTTTGCCATCATTTTGGATGCTGCGCGCAAAACCAAAGACGAGGCCCTTTTTCAACGTGCCACCGAGCTGGCGCTCCAGTCCCGCTCAGGTGAGGCCGCTTTGCAGGCGGCCAAAAGCTGGAAGACCAGCTTGCCAGAATCACAAGAAGCCAACCGCTACATCTTGCAAATTTTGTTGGCGCTCAACCGCATTGAAGAAGCAGGCCGCGCCCTGAAGGCCAGCATTTCCAGCCTGCCACTTAAAGAACAATCGGCCGCCATTGGTTCCATCCCTCGTGTGTTTAGCCGTGTTCAAGACAAATCATTTGCGGCCAAAATCGTAGAACAATCTCTCACAGCGGCCATCCAAAATCCCGAAACTGCCGGTACAGCCTGGACCACCATTGGCCGCATGAAACGCGATGCAGGCGATGTTCAAGCAGCTGCTGAAGCGGCGCGTGCCGGTCATGCTGCCAATCGCAAAGCACCTGGCCCCATCATGCTGGCCTTGAGCCTTCTGAGCAAAGCACCAGATGAAGTGCAGCCCATGATTTCGCAATACATGGCGGGCGATGCCTTGCCCGAACTGCGCTTGGGTTATGCACGCACGCTCATTGACCTGGACCAGATACAACCCGCTTTGGCACAGCTCAATCAGCTCTCTGTGCAACACCCCGAATTTGCACCCGGCTGGTTGTTCTTGGGTCTGCTCCAAAGCGACTTGTCGCAAGTATTGCAAGCCGAGCAGTCGCTCCAGCAATATTTAAAACTGGCCACCCTCAGCAAAGACACCGATCGCGCAGCTGGCCTGACAGAGGCCTATTTGGCCTTGTCCCAAATGGCCCAAAAACAAGGCCGCTTGAGCCAAGCCGACGATTGGTTGGCGCAAATCCCGCCCGAAACCGATCCCCTCAAAGTGGCCAGCCGACGCGCAGCGCTGCTGGCGCAACAAGGCCGAAAAGCAGAAGGCCTGAAAGTGCTAGAGCAAGTCAAGGTGAGCAGTCCCCAAGAAGTCAGGTCTAAAGCCTTGGCGCTGTCCCAATGGCTGCGTGAAGACAAACAAATGACAGCTGCTTTTGCCACCATTGAAAAAGCCTTGGCACAATTCCCAGCCGACACCGACCTGCAGTCTGAAATGGCCATGCTCTGTGAAAAACTGGGACGTCACGAGCAAATGGAAAGCTTGCTGCGCGGGCTGATGAAAGCCAAGCCCACTGACCCACATGCCTACAACGCATTGGGCTACGCCTTGGCCGATCGCAAAATTCGTTTGGACGAGGCGCGCGAGCTTATTTTGAAAGCCGTCCAATTGGCCCCTCGCGATCCTTTCATCCAAGACAGTTTGGGCTGGCTGGAATACAGAGCAGGCAACATGCAAGAAGCCCTTCGCATTTTGGAAGCGGCTTTCAAAACCAGACCCGATGCAGAGATTGCCGCCCATTTGGGTGAGGTGCTTTGGCAAATGGGACAACTGGACAAAGCTGGCACCATTTGGCGAGAAGGTCTCATGCTCAAGGCCGACAACGAAACCCTGCTTGAAACCCTCAAGCAATTCAATTTCAAACCCTGAACGTGTTGAAGACCGCCGTGCACATGTATCGCTTGGGGACGATGACTTGTTTGGCCGCATGTTTGCTGTCGGCCTGCGCCACAGACCCCACTGCGGCACCATCGGTGGTCCCGCCTTCTGCCAACGCACCTGCCGACAAACACGTGGTGACGGTACAAGCCGAGCCCGCCGTGCCAGCCTTCAAAGCGGGCCGCTTTGCGCTCCAAATGGACACGCAACCGCCGCAGTCTTTCATCTTGTCATTTGATTTAACGGGTGGCTGGCCCGACGGCACCTTGAACATTTACAACCCGTTGGGTCTGCAAATGGCCCGCCTGGAATGGACAGCAAAAAGTGCACGGCTCCTGCAAGGCAATCAAGTGGGTTATGCCGAAAACCTTGAAAGTCTGGTGTACAAACTGACAGGCACGCAGCTGCCAACGGCCGCATTGGTCGATTGGCTGGGTGGCAAGCCCACGCCCGCCGAAGGCTGGCATGTCGATGTCAGCGAGTGGCATCTTCGGCGCCTGGTGCTTGAACGTGTCCAACCCGCACCACGCACCGTGCTGCGCATCGCCTTTGACTCATGAAGACGCTGCACCACGTTTTGGCGCCTGCCAAACTCAATCTATTTCTGCACATCACGGGCCGCAGGCCTGACGGCTACCACTTGCTGCAATCGGTGTTCATGCTGATCGACTGGTACGACACCTTGCACTTTGAGGTTCGACCCAACGGCCAAATCAGCCGCGAAGACCTGAGTACGCCCCTGCCGGCAGACGACCTCATCACGCGGGCTGCCCGCTTGCTACAACAAATCACGGGGACTTCGCAGGGCGCGCACATTGCCATCGACAAATCCATTCCTGCACAGGCAGGCATGGGGGGCGGCTCGTCCGACGCAGCCACCTGTTTGCTGGCCTTGAACAAGCTGTGGAACCTGAAGATGTCGGTCAAGCAATTGGCCCATCTGGGCCTACAGCTTGGCGCCGATGTGCCATTTTTTTTGGGCGGACACAACGCTTGGGTCGAGGGAATTGGTGAGCGCATCACACCCGTTCAGTTGCCGCCGGCCCAATTTGTGGTGGTCAAACCGCCAGAAGGTTTAGAAACTTCTAAAATTTTTGGGTCAGAGGCTTTAAAGCGGGATACAAAGCCTGCTACAATTTCGGTCTTTGCAGCAGACCCGTATGGCTTTGGCCACAACGAACTGCAACCAGTGGCCCAGCGCCTCTGCCCTCAAATTAGCGAAGCAATCGGATGGCTTGAAAAAGCCAGGCTCAAAACAGCCACCCTTGCACCAGCTGTTGTCAAAGGCAGAATGACGGGCTCCGGGAGTGCAGTGTTTGCGCAAGTGCCACGCGGCACGGATTTAAGCCAAATGCCTCAAGTTCCAGCAACTTGGCAAAATTGGAAAATCCGAATGTGTGGCAATTTGGAAGTTCATCCCCAAAAGGGTTGGGCCTCCAGCGACGATTGATCGGTCGCAAGCTCTGGTTTTCCAAAGCTTGCAACCCGTGTAGGGGAGTCGCCAAGTTGGTTAAGGCACCGGATTTTGATTCCGGCATGCGAAGGTTCGAGTCCTTCTTCCCCTGCCAAATGATTCATGTGCAGTCATTGTCAAAATGACTGCACTTTGTTTCAAACAATGGTCAAACCATGTTTCGATGCGCTGACGTGCGCGCCGTCACTGACATTTATGCGGTAACACGCATCGGCCCATCATTTGATCTCGCTGAGAAGCTCATGCAGCCATCCATCACAAATTCAAATTCAGACTTCTTGGTCTTTACCGGCAATGCCAACCCTGTCTTGGCCGCCGAAGTGGCTTACGAGTTGGACATTTCTTTGGGTCTGGCCGATGTAGGTCGCTTCTCCGATGGTGAAGTCACCGTCGAGTTAAAGCAAAACGTGCGCGCGCGCGACGTGTTCATCATCCAGTCCACTTGCGCCCCCACCAACGAAAACCTGATGGAACTGCTGATCATGGTCGACGCTTTGAAGCGCGCCTCAGCCGGTCGCATCAGCGCCATCATTCCTTACTTCGGCTATGCCCGCCAAGACCGTCGCCCACGTTCAACACGTGTGCCTATCACGGCCAAGGTGGTGGCCAACATGTTGCAAGCTGTGGGCGTCAATCACGTCCTCACCATGGACTTGCATGCCGACCAAATTCAAGGCTTCTTCGACATTCCGGTCGACAACATTTACGCCTCGCCCGTGCTTTTGGGCGACTTGCGTCAAAAGAATTACGAAGACCTCATTGTGGTCTCCCCCGACGTGGGTGGTGTGGTTCGTGCACGCGCTTTGGCCAAGCAACTCAATTGCGATTTGGCCATCATCGACAAGCGCCGCCCCAAGGCCAATGTGAGCGAAGTGATGCACGTCATCGGCGAAATCGAAGGCCGCAACTGCGTCATCATGGACGACATGATTGACACAGCCGGCACCTTGGTCAAAGCGGCTGAAGTATTGAAAGCACGCGGCGCCAAAAAAGTTTACGCCTACTGCACACACCCTATTTTCTCCGGCCCCGCCATCGACCGCATTGCCAAAGGCTCTGCACTCGATGAAGTGGTTGTGACCAACACCATCCCGTTGTCACAAGCCGCCGCGGCCTGCCCCAAAATTCGCCAACTCACCGTTGCACCGCTGCTGGCCAAAACCATTCAGCGCATTGCCAACGGCGATTCGGTCATGAGTTTGTTCTCCGATCAAGACTGATCGGGAGCATCAATGTGGCTTGCATGTTGCAAGCCTTTTAAAAACAGAGTCGCACTGGTCGCGGTCGGCTCAACTTGGAGTGAGTTATGAAATTTGTCGCTTTTGAGCGCTCTATGCAAGGTACGGGTGCGAGCCGCCGTCTGCGCAATTCAGGTAAGACACCTGGTATTGTTTATGGCGGTGTGGATCAACAACCCCAATTGGTCGAACTCGACCACAATGCCCTGTGGCACGCCCTGAAAAAAGAAGCTTTCCACGCAAGCATCTTGGACATGGAATTGAACGGTAAAGAAACCAAAGTGTTGCTCCGTGACTTCCAAATGCACCCTTACAAACAATTGGTTTTGCACATCGACTTCCAACGTGTCGACGCTAAAACCACTTTGAACCGCAAAGTACCTTTCCACTACTCAGGTGAAGAGTCTTCTCCTGCTGTGAAAGTTGACGCTTGCTTGATCAACCACGTGATGAACGAATTGGAAATCACTTGCTTGCCAGCTGATTTGCCTGAAGCCATCAACGTTGACCTGTCTGCTTTGAAGAAAGGTGTTTCATTGCACCTGGCCGACATCACATTGCCTAAGGGCGTGAAGGCTGTCACACACGGTAAGAAAAACCCAGTGTTGGTGTCTGTGGTGGCCCCAGCTGCCGAAGAAGCACCAGCTGAAGCTGCAGCACCAGCTGCTGACGCCAAAGGCAAAAAGAAGTAATTCTTTTCAACGCTTGAAGTGTTCAAACAACCCGCCTCGTGCGGGTTGTTTTTTTTGAGCTTGATTCTTTTTATACTTAGCCATGATCAAACTGTTTGTTGGCCTGGGCAACCCAGGCGCCGAATACGAAGACACCCGCCACAACGCTGGCTTTTGGTGGATCGATGCCTTGGCACGCGAACTTAACGTCAACTTGGTACCCGATAAAAGCTATTTCGCCAAAGTGGCGCGCACTCAAGTGAAGGGCCAAACCGTTTGGTTGTTAGAACCCCAAACCTTCATGAATTTGTCTGGCAAGTCGGTCGGCGCCTTGGCCAAGTTTTTCAAAATCACACCGCAAGAAATTTTGGTGGTGCACGACGAGCTCGACGTGGTGCCAGGACAAGCCAAGTTGAAATTTGGTGGCAGCCATGCAGGACACAACGGCTTGCGTGACATTCATGCCCAGTTGGGCACCGGTGATTACTGGCGTTTGCGTTTAGGCATTGGCCACCCTGGCGTGAAGTCCGAAGTGGCCAATTGGGTGCTGAAAAAACCCATGGCCGAACAACGTGATTTGATCCACGAAAGCATTGCACGGTCGGTGAAAGCCGCCGACTTGCTGATGGCGGGCGACATGGAAAAAGCCATGGTGCAAATTCACACCAGCAAGCCCCCTCGCCCTAAACCACCCAGACCAGAAGGCGTCTAAGCACCCAACAATGGCCATTACCCAGCGTTTTGCAGGCGCTGGTATTTTTGAAACAGGGTTTCTTTGGACTCTACGTGCTGAGGATGAACGGGAATGCAGGCCACAGGGCAGACCTGCACACACTGGGGTTCATCAAAGTGGCCCACGCACTCTGTGCACTTGGCGGGATCTATTTCGTAAATTTCTGGGCCGAGGTAGATGGCCTGATTGGGACATTCAGGTTCGCACACATCACAATTGATGCATTCATCGGTGATCATCAAGGCCATAAATTTCTCACTAAATCAGACTGAATTATCGGGCAGAGGCTGCGTCTTCTTTCTCAGCGCCTAAAATACCCCTGTGGAACCCCTACTCAACGCCGATTTACATTGCCACTCCGTGGTGTCTGATGGCACCCTCACGCCAGAAGCCTTGGCAGCACGTGCCAAAGCCAACGGTGTGCAACTGTGGGCCCTCACCGATCACGACGAGGTGGGCGGGCAAGATCGTGCCATGGCCGCGGCCAAAGCCTTGGACATGAAATACCTCACAGGCGTTGAAATTTCCATCACTTTCGCCGGCAAAACCATCCACATTGTGGGCTTGGGTTTTGATCACAAAAACCCCGCGCTGGTTCAGGGCCTTTACAACACACGCGGTGGCCGCAGCGAGCGCGCCAAAGAAATGTCTGAAGGCTTGGCCAAAGTGGGCATTCATGGCGCCTACGAAGGCTCACTCAAATATGTGGGCAACCCCGAGCTCATTTCACGCACACACTTTGCGCGATTTTTGGTCGAAACCGGCGTGTGCAAAGACACTTCCGAAGTATTCCGCAAGTACCTCACCGAAAAAAAACCAGGCTTTGTGCCGCACCGATGGGCCTCACTTGAAAACGCCGTGACATGGATCACAGGTGCAGGTGGCATGGCGGTCATTGCACACCCCGCACGCTATGGCCTCACCCCCAACGAAGAGTTTGCACTGTTCACCGAATTTAAAAATCACGGCGGCCGTGCGGTCGAGGTGATCACCGGCAGCCACTCCAGCGCCGATGCTTTGCAATACGCCGACACGGCACTAGAGTTTGAGTTGGCAGCTTCACGCGGCAGCGACTTTCACAGCCCCGAAGAAAGCCACACCGACTTGGGCACCCTGCCTTGGCTGCCAGGTCAACTCACCCCAGTGTGGGAATTGTTGGCAGACCGCGTCCAGTGAAACACTCCCCTGCACAAACGCTGGCTGGCATTGGATTTGTCGTTTTGTCGGTGGCCTGCTTTGCGGTGCTCGACACCACCACCAAACACATCAGCGCCAGCGTGCCCTTGATGCTGGCTTTGTGGTTTCGATATTTGATACAAGCCTTGTTCAGCACCGTGTTCTTTTTGCCTCAGCGCGGCATGGCACTGTTCAAAACGGCGCATCCAAAGTTTCAACTGGCACGTGGCGCCCTGTTGTTTGGCAGCAGTCTGTGTGCGTTTTATGGCCTCAAAAACATGCCCGTGGGCGAGTTCACAGCCATTGCTTCCATCACCCCCTTGGTGGTCACCATTGTGGCGGCCGTGGCACTGGGCGAAAAAGTCAGAAAGTTGCGCTGGGCTTTGGTGATAGGTGCTTTCATTGGCACCATGATCATGGTGCGCCCGGGCACGCAACACTTTGACTGGATCTTGATTTTTCCGTTGATGCTTATTGTCACCAATGGCAGTTTTCATTTGCTCACCAGCAAGATGGCGCGCACCGAAGATCCCATCACCATGAACATCCTGACCGGCTGGGTCGGCACTGCGTTGGGTGCATTGATGCTGCCCTTCGTTTGGGAACTGCCCACCGATTGGTTTGTATGGCTTCAATTGCTCATCATGGGCAGCTTTGCCACGGTGGGTCATTACCTGCTCATCAAAGCTTTTTCAAAAGCACCCGCCACAGTGCTCACACCCTATTTTTATACCCAAATTGGTTTTGCAGTGCTGGGGGGCTGGCTGGTGTTTGATCACATGCCAGACGACTGGACCTTGATCGGCATGGGCGTTGTCACTTTGTGCGGTGCGTTGGGTGCATGGCTGACTGTGCGCGAAAGCCGCATTCAAGTTTTGCCCATTGAGTCTTAAGCGTTTGAATTGTCATGGCACAGTATTTTTCTGTTCACCCCGAAAACCCACAGCAGCGCTTGCTCAAGCAAGCCGTCGCCTTGCTCAATCAAGGCGGTGTCTTGGCTGTACCCACCGACTCCAGTTATGCACTGGTGTGCCACATGGACGACAAGTCGGCAGCCGATCATTTGCGCAAAGTACGCGGCGTCGACGAAAAACACCACCTGACCATTTTGTGCCGTGATCTGAGCGAGTTGGCCAACTACGCCAAAGTCGACAATGCCCAATTCAGGATGTTGAAGCAAGCCACGCCTGGCGCCTTCACTTTTATTTTGGAAGCCACCAAAGAAGTACCCCGCAGAGTGAGCCACCCGCAGCGCAAGACCATTGGATTGCGTGTGCCCGAACATGCTGTGCTGCAAGAGCTGTTGGCCCTGCATGGCGCACCCTTGCTGGCCACGACCCTCATACCGCCAGGTGAATCCGACCCCTTGAACGACCCCGAAGAAATTCGCGACCGTTACGAAAAGCTGATTGCAGGCGTGATTGATGCGGGTGCCTGTAGCCGTGAGCCCACAACTGTCGTGGATTGCACAGGCGACGGCATTGAAGTGGTGCGACAAGGTTTGGGTGACATTGCCCTGCTGGGCTTGTGACACGCCCCGAAACCCCAACTCTTTGAGACAATTGCGCTGTGGACACTTCTAACCTCATTCAAACCGTTTCGGTCTATGCCATTCCTGTGATCTTTGCCATCACGATGCATGAGGCTGCACACGGCTATGTGGCCAAGTACTTTGGCGACCGCACGGCTTACATGATGGGCCGCGTCACGCTCAATCCTTTCTCGCATATTCACTGGGTTGGCACCATCTTGCTGCCACTCTTGCTGTATTTCAGCACCAGTGGTGCTTTGTTGTTTGGTTATGCCAAGCCAGTGCCTGTGAACTTTGGCAATCTGCGCCATCCCAAACGCGACATGGTGTGGGTGGCATTGGCCGGCCCTGCAGCCAACTTGTTGCAAGCCATCGTGTGGGCGCTTCTGTATGTGGTGTACACCGACTTTGGCGTTACCGAAAAATTCTTCTTGGCCATGTGCAAAGCTGGCGTGCTGAGCAACGTGGTCATGTTTGCTTTCAATTTATTCCCACTCCCACCTTTAGATGGCGGCCGCATTGTGGTGGGTTTGTTGCCTTGGAAGCAGGCCTACCAATTTTCTCGCATCGAGCCCTATGGCTTTTTCATTGTGATGGCCTTGGCCATTACAGGCGTGGTCAATCACCTGTGGTTAGACCCCGTCATGAGCGCCACGTTTGGACTCATTGAACTGATCTTGAAAACTTTTTCTTGAAGCCCCATTTTTGAAGCATCCCTTGCCATGACGACCGACAGCACACAACGTACGCGCGTATTAACCGGCATTACCACCACAGGCACACCGCACTTGGGCAACTACGTGGGCGCCATCCGCCCCACGGTGCAAGCCAGTCGCAACAAGGCCACGCAAGGCTTTTACTTTTTAGCGGACTACCACGCATTGATCAAATGCGATGACCCTGCGCGCATTCAACGCTCCACCTTGGAAATTGCGGCCAGCTGGATGGCTGCAGGCTTGGACCCCGATGGCGTGATGTTTTACCGCCAATCCGACATTCCCGAAATTCCAGAACTCACATGGTTGCTCACCTGCGTCACGGGCAAAGGCATGTTAAATCGAGCCCATGCCTACAAAGCCTCGGTCGACAAAAACAATGCGGCAGGCAATGACCCCGATGCCGATGTCACGGCGGGCTTGTTCATGTACCCCGTGCTCATGGGCGCCGATATTTTGATGTTCAAGGCGCACAAAGTACCGGTTGGCCGCGATCAAATTCAGCACATTGAAATGGCACGCGACATGGCGTCTAGCTTCAATCATTTGTATGGCGAACACTTGGTGTTGCCAGAAGCCGTGATCGAAGAGTCTGTGGCTTTATTGCCTGGCTTGGATGGCCGCAAGATGAGCAAAAGCTACGACAACACCATCCCACTTTTCTCGTCCAGTGCCCAATTAAAGAAATTGATCTCTGGCATCGTGACCGACTCTCGCGCGCCGGGCGAAGCCAAAGACACCGAAGGCTCAGCACTGTTTCAAATCTACCAAGCTTTCGCCAGTGCAGAAGAAACAAACACTTTGGCCAAAGCCTACGCAGATGGCATTGGTTGGGGCGATGCCAAGCAGATCTTGTTTGAACGCATTGACCGAGAAGTGGCGCCCATGCGCGCCAAGTACGAAGAGCTCATCAACAACCCAGCCACGGTCGATGCCCTGTTGCTGAAAGGTGCGGCCAAAGCACGCGAGTTGGCGACGCCATTCATCAAAGAGCTGCGCCATGCTGTGGGCCTGCGCTCATTGGCCAGCGCAGCCACCACACAAACCGGCACCAAAACCAGCCGCGCTGCCAGCCCCGCCTTCAAGCAGTACCGCGAAAAAGATGGGCAGTTTTATTTCAAGCTGGTCGACCCACAAGGCCGCGTGCTGTTGCAAAGCTTGGGCTTTGCGTCGCCCAAAGATGCCGGCATGGCCATTGCACAATTACAACAAGACGATGCCAAGGCCATGGCCGCCTTGGGTCAACAAGTGGGTCTGGGTGATGGTGTGAGTGCCGCCAATGTGGCTGAAGCCTTGGCCACACTGCGCACAGAATTGGCAGAAAAAGCCAAGGGCAAGGAATAAAACAGAACACTGTGGTTTGAATCTGATAAATCTTCAATAAGTGTTCAAATTGAACAAAAGTTGCTTGATTTGTTGCAGACTTTGCTGATACCCTCATACTTTAAGTTTCATTCTTGAGCACACCATGACCGTTTACGTGATTGACGACCATCCCCTCATGCGCGATGCCCTCACCATGTTGGTACAACGGGTTCGCCCCGGTTTGAAAGTGGTGTCAGTGCCCAAGCTCAGCAGCTTGGAGTCGACGGTCGAGCGTCAAGGTGAACCCGAACTGTTTTGTCTCGATTTGAAATTGCCCGACACCTTGGGCTTGTCGGGCGTGCACGCGGTCAAAGCCAAGTTTCCCAGTGTGCCCTTGGTTATCGTGACAGGCTCTGAAGCCAGTGAGTGCGAAGCAGCTTGCCTTGAAGCAGGCGCCAATTTGTTTTTGGAAAAAGCCAGTCCACCCAACACCATCATCGAAGGCCTGCGCACATTTTTGCCCGCGCCTGAAGAAGCAGAGGCAGAGGCCAGCACGGCGGCCCCCACCAAGCTGTCAAAACGACAGAAACAATTGATTTTGATGTTGGACCAAGGTCTTAGCAATCGCGACATTGCCGACAAACTCACCATCAGCGAGCACACCGTGAAGGTTCACTTCTGGCGTTTGTTCCGCCGATTGGGTGTGAACAGCCGCACGCAAGCTTTGCACTTTGCGCGCACCAACGGCTGGCTCGGTATTTAATCTTTTTTCTTTTTGTTGACGATGTCTGGGGTGACAGCGTCAATGACATTGATCACCGTCTTGCCGGTGTAAATGACGGTAGAAGCCACCACATCGGCCACGGCCACCACCGCACAGCCCTGCAATGACAAGCAAGTGATAAAGGCCACACAGGCGGTTGCAATTTTCATGACAAAGTTCTTTTGAGGGGTGCCGCACAGCTGGCGACACGAAATAGTTGCCTCGATTTTAGCGGGCAACGTGCCTGAACGTGATCTAGTGGCGTATGGGCGAATCACCCGGGTCGGCTTCTTGCACTTGTTTGTAAAAGCGCTTGGGCATGTGCGTTGTGAGCCGTTCAATGGCCAAGTCAATCATGTTCGGGTGAATCTCGTGGCCAATGTAGGGCAACACATCGGCCGTGACATCGGCGTCAATGGCCACCAATCTTTCGGCAGCACTCACCGCAAAACCGTAGTGAATGACATTGTCCGATTTGCCATGGAACAAATGGTAAGTGACGGTTTCTGGGGCTTGCACAGGCAAGTCGACAAATCGGCTACCAAAAGCCATGACGCGGCCGCATAGCGCAGCCTCCTGCAAACTGGCCGCCAAAGCCATGATGCCACCTTGCGAAAAACCCACCAAGGCGGTGGCTTCGTTGCTCACAACCGCACGTTGTTGCCATGCGCGAATGAGCGATACAAATTCAGGCATGGCATCGCTGACACGCTGGGGTCGGTTTGCTTCGGTCACGCCTTGCAAGGGAAACCATTGCCAGCCAAAGCCAGCCTCTGCTGGTGCAGTTGCCTGCACACACACCACACAGGCTTGCGGAAATTCTTCTGCAAAGCGTTTGGCCAGAGGCTGCATGTCTTGCGCGTCTGCGCCATAACCATGAAACAGCAAGAAAAGTTGCGCAGCTTGCGCGGGGGCTTGAACGACGATGTCTTGGGTCATGCCCTTATTTTGCCTGATTAGCTTTCAACAAAGATACGTGCCTTGCGGGGCGTCAGCACCAAGGTCTCGCCTTCTTTGTAATGCTGTTCGGCAAACAAATGGGCAGACAATTGCGCCTCAATCACGGTGTCTTTGGCAAAGTCGTGATGGTCGACCGGCTCAAATTCAAGGCGAGCAATGGGACCCACCACAATGGCGCGCGTCAGCTTGGCTTTGATGCCTGCATCGCCTGTGCTGTAACGCTTCACTTCAATGTCGTGCGGGCGTACATAAGCAAAGGCTTTGCTGTCTTGAACGTGTTGGTGCTCTGGACTGTTGAGGCTGACAGCGTTGTCGCCCCCAATCAACATTTCTCCTTCGTGAGCGCGGCCATGGAACAAGTTAACATCGCCCAAGAAGCCATACACAAAGGGGCTGGCAGGATGGTCCCACACTTGTTGGGGCGAGCCAATTTGTTCTACACGGCCGCTGTTCATCAGCACCACGCGGTCGGCCACTTCCAGGGCTTCTTCTTGGTCGTGCGTGACAAAGATACTGGTGACATGCAAATCGTCATGCAAACGGCGTAGCCAGCGGCGCAGTTCTTTGCGCACTTTGGCATCGAGGGCACCAAAAGGTTCATCGAGCAACAAGACTTTGGGCTCAACGGCCAAGGCGCGAGCCAAGGCGATGCGCTGACGTTGACCGCCAGAGAGTTGTGAAGGGTAACGGTCGGCTAACCAATCGAGTTGCACCAAGCCCAACAGATCGTGCACTTTTTGCTTGATGACCGCTTCTGAAGGACGCACACTGCGCGGCTTCATGCGCAGGCCAAAGGCCACGTTTTCAAACACGGTCATATGGCGGAACAAGGCGTAGTGTTGGAACACAAAGCCCACCTGGCGCTCGCGCACGTGCACGTGCGTGGTGTCTTCACCGCTGAAAGCAATGCTGCCCGCGTCGGCTGTTTCCAAACCCGCAATGATTCGTAGGAGCGTAGTCTTGCCGCAACCGGAAGGGCCGAGCAAGGCCACCAACTCGCCGGAGTCAATGTCAAGGCTGACATCACGCAGTGCGTGAAAGTCGCCAAACTGTTTGTGAACGTTTCTGATTTCGATGCTCATAGGGATACTTTCTTGCAGCCTTCAAGCGGCTTTCACTGTGGCGCCCACAGGCGCTGCCTTGGTATTTTCTGGTGACAAATCACCAATGGCTTTCATCTCGCGCTCGTGTCGCCACTCGGCCACAGACTTGATCACCAAGGTGACCAGCGCCAGCAAGGCCAACAAAGACGCCACTGCAAAGGCCGCCACCGATTGGTATTCGTTGTACAAAATTTCAACGTGCAAAGGCATGGTGTTGGTCTGCCCACGAATGTGCCCCGACACCACCGACACCGCACCACACTCTCCCCTGGC
>ERZ1034361.90-NODE-90-length-62734-cov-8.505833_pt1 | contig 62734 bp, 59 predicted proteins | sample MGYA00520617_ERZ1034361 | MGnify/ENA primary metagenome ERZ1034361 (study PRJEB33736, sample SAMEA104284507) | Azolla filiculoides | biome: Urban; feature: Water surface; material: Ditch water | place: Netherlands | collected 2015-10-28 | depth 0-0.1 m ... | reverse complement strand
GGTGGTCAGAAGGTTCTTGCCGGCGAAATCATCGTTCGTCAGCGTGGCACTCACTTCCACCCCGGCGTTAACGTCGGCCGTGGTGGCGATGACACTCTCTTCGCCCTCGCAGCTGGTGCTGTTGAGTTCGGTAACAAGGGTGGCCGCAAGGTCGTCAACATTGTGACTGTCTAACACCAGCACAAACAGCTTTAGAGGAAGGGCGAGCTTTTTAGCTCGCCTTTTCCTATTTACATCCGCAACACAATCGCCTGAGCATCGGCAGAAAAGGAGCAGACATGGCAACGTTTGTCGATAACGTCACCCTGCACCTCAAAGCCGGTCACGGTGGAAATGGCTGTGTGTCAGTCAAGCGCGAGAAGTTCAAGCCTTTGGCTGGTCCTGATGGCGGCAACGGCGGAGATGGCGGAGATATTGTTCTCTTCTCAGACCCCCAAGTCACCACTCTGCTGAGCTATCACCGCGCCCCTCACATCAACTCTCCTCACGGTGGCCCTGGCATGGGCGATCACCGTCAAGGTTTCAAGGGTGAAGAACTCGTTCTTTCAGTTCCAGTCGGAACCGTGGTCAAGGACCCAGACGGCACTGTGATTGCCGATATGAACGTTCCTGGTATGCGTGTTGTTGTTGCGCCTGCTGGTCAGGGTGGCCTAGGAAACTCAGCCTTGTCTTCCACGAAGCGTAAAGCTCCTGGTTTCGCGCTTCTGGGAACAAAGGGCTTCGAGGGTGACGTCATGCTCGAGCTCAAGACGCTTGCTGACGTGGCTTTGGTTGGCTACCCCTCTGCTGGAAAGTCCTCTTTGGTTGCTGCACTCTCAGCTGCACGTCCCAAGATTGCGGATTACCCGTTCACAACCTTGCACCCCAATTTGGGTGTGGTTCAAGCTGGTGAGGTTCGCTACACCATCGCAGACGTCCCAGGTTTGATTGAGGGAGCCTCCGAGGGCAAGGGCTTAGGTCTCGAGTTCCTCCGTCACGTAGAGCGCTGTACGGCACTTCTGCACGTGATTGACTGTGCAACCCTTGATCCAGGCCGCGACCCTTTATCTGACCTCGACGTGATTCTGGGCGAACTAGCCGCATATCCCGTCCCAGGAGATCAGGTTCCCTTACTTGATCGTCCTCAGCTCATTGCGTTGAACAAGGTAGATGTTCCTGATGCCAAAGACTTGGCAGATATGGTTCGCCCTTACCTTGAAGAACGCGGCTACCGTGTTTTTGAAATCTCTGCCGTCTCTCACGAAGGTTTGCGTCAACTTTCCTTCGCTCTTGCAGAGCTCGTTGAGCAGGGTCGTAAGGAAGCGCTTGCGAATGAAGTAATTCCTGTGATCATGTTGCGTCCACGTGCTGTGGATGACCAGGGATACATTATTCGCGTTGAAGGCGGTTCCGGCGGAAACATCTACCGCGTCATTGGTGCAAAGCCCGAACGCTGGGTGGAACAAACCGACTTCAATAACGAAGAAGCTGTGGGATACCTCGCTGACCGTCTTGCAAAGGCTGGCGTTGAAGACATGCTCTTTAAGAAGGGTGCAGTCGCGGGTTCTACTGTCATCATCGGTGAAGGTAATGGTCTTGTCTTTGACTGGGAGCCCACCATGACCTCAGCGGCAGAATTGATGACCGGTCCTCGTGGAACAGACGACCGCCTCAACCAAAACAATCGTCGTACCAATAAGGAACGACGTGATGAGTACTACGACCTCATGGATGCCAAGCAGGAGGCTCGTGAAGAGCTTGTTCGGGAACGCGATGCAGGTCTCTGGCAGGTAGATGACGAGATTGCAGATGAGAGTTAGTAGTCGTCAAGATATTCCTGCTGCTCGCAGGATTGTGGTTAAAGTTGGTTCTTCATCCATCAGTGGTGAGAACGCACACCAAATCAAGACCTTGGTTGAAGCTTTAGCGGAAGCTCATGGCCGCGGAACCGAAGTCGTACTGGTTTCTTCTGGAGCTATGGCTACTGGTTTTCCATATATCAACCTCACGTCACGCCCAACGGACCTTCCCACGTTGCAGGCTGCTGCTGCTGTTGGACAGAGCCGATTGATGGTTCGTTATCAAGAACTTCTCGATCACTCCAACATTGTTGCTGGCCAAGTTTTGCTGACCTCAGGTGACTTTGAAAATGACAGCACACGGTCCAATGCTGCCTTGGCAATGGAGAAGCTACTGGAGCTTCGTGTGCTACCGATTGTGAACGAAAACGACACCGTAGCAACCCAAGAGATTCGTTTTGGTGACAACGACCACCTGGCAGCTTTGGTAGCTCAGCTCGTGAATGCAGATGTGCTTGTGTTGCTTTCAGATGTCGATGGTATCTATACCAAGCCTCCTGCGGAGCCCGGAGCTGAGCGCATTGAACTCGTTCCGTTCGGCCATCTTCTGGACCACGTTGAGTTCGGTTCCATTGGTTCAGCTGGTGTGGGCAGTGGGGGAGCAGGCACCAAGGCTGCTGCTGCCCAATTTGCAGCAGAATCGGGGACTGCCGTTCTGATTACACATGCAGCGTTAGTATCTTCCGCCCTCCGTGGTGACAACGTGGGTACCTGGTTCGACGCCTCCGCTGAATAATTCCCTTCTGTAGCATTGAGTTATGGCTATCCCCACACTTTCTCCAGCATTAGTCTCCAAGCTAGAAGCTTCTCAGACAGCATCTCGAGCTCTGGCAACTCTGACCACTGCTCAGAAGAACGCTGCCCTCTCCGCTATTGCTGATGTGATTGATGCGAATCAAAGTTCGATTTTGGCTGCCAATGCCCTCGACATAGCTGCAGGGGAATCCAATGGCATGACTGCTGGTCTGTTGGATCGTCTTCGATTTACCCCAGAGCGCCTGACCTCCTTGGCTCAAGCTGTTCGTGATGTGATCTCTCTTCCCGATCCTGTCGGTGTTGTCGTGCGTGGAAATGACATGCCTAATGGAATTCACCTCAGTCAGGTACGTGTCCCTTTCGGTGTCGTAGGGGCAATCTATGAAGCTCGACCCAATGTCACGGTTGATATTGCTGCGTTGTGTATCAAGAGTGGAAACGCGTCAGTTCTTCGAGGTGGTTCCGCTGCGGAAAACACCAACACAGTTTCCGTCGGCTTGATTCAACAAGCTTTGGTCTCGGTAGGACTTCCCGCGGAGGCAGTTCAAAGCATTGATGAATTAGGTCGCGAAGGCGCTACCCAGCTCATGGCAGCTCGTGGGTATGTTGATGTTCTCATTCCCCGCGGATCAGCGAATTTGATTAACGCTGTTGTGTTGGAATCTAAAGTTCCCGTCATTGAAACCGGTGCAGGTGTAGTCCACCTCGTTATTGACGAGAGTGCTGATATCGCTCAGGCGGTTGAGATTGCTCACAACTCAAAAGTTCAACGTCCGAGTGTGTGCAATTCCTTAGAGACACTCATTGTTCTCGACACAGTTGCTCCACGAGCTCTGCCCCCGATTCTGACCAGATTGGTTGAGGCAGGTGTCACACTCAAGGGTGATGCCAGAACCCGTGAGATATTTCCCGCTGCTGGTGTCGCTACAGATGAAGATTATGCAACTGAGCACATGAGTCTTGAAATGAACGTCAAAGTAGTTTCTGACCTCGATGAGGCTATTTCACACATTCGACGATTCTCCACCAAGCACACCGAGTCAATCTTGACAAACAACGTTGCTCACGCTGACAAATTCCTTGCGGAAGTTGATGCAGCGGTAGTGATGGTGAACGCATCAACACGCTTCACAGACGGTGGAGAGTTTGGTTTCGGCGCAGAAGTGGGAATCTCAACCCAGAAACTTCATGCTCGTGGCCCTATGGGGCTTCCTGAACTCACCTCAACCAAGTGGTTGGTCCGTGGTTCTGGGCAAATTCGCCACTAGACTTTTATTAGTAACCAACACACACGTGGAGTAACAATGAACGCTGTAGAAATTCTGGCAAACGCCGAAGGTCACGAGAGCTTCCCTCTCGTTATTCCTGCAATCGCATTCGCGATTATCGCTGCCGGTTTCTTCACCTTCCTTGGCTTGGTTACTTACAGCTACAAGGACGTTGCAGCCCGTCACCGTCAGAAGTGGTCTGACGCTAGCGACCACGCAGCTCACCACTAAGCGAATTCATATGACCGTTCACGGTCAACACTCTCGTATTGGTGTTCTTGGTGGCACATTCGATCCGCCACAAAACGGCCATTTAGCAGTTGCTGGCGCCGTTCTTGAACGACTTGACTTAGATCACATTCTCTTCGTGCCTGCAGGCGACCCGTGGCAAAAGAACGAGGAAGCTACCTCTTCACAACGGTCAGAAATGGTCAAACTCGCCATTGCGGGGCAGGAAAATTTCTCTGTTAGTTCAGTCGATGTAGACAGGCCAGGACCGACATACACAGTCGATACTTTGCGTGATTTAGCGAAGATCTATCCCGGTGCAGAACTCTTTTTCATTCTCGGCGACGAAGCTTTTGAGAGCATTCATACCTGGAAAGACTATGAAGAATTGGCTTCTTTGGCCACCTTTGTTGTCGTTTCTCGCCACGGCACACACCCAGAAGTTCCCGCAAAGCTTTCACCCAGCGTAAACTTGCTAGAAATATCGACTTTGCCGATTTCGTCCACGCAGTGCCGTGAACAAATTGCGAATGGACTCTCACTTGAAGGTCTTGTTCCAGGCCCAGTCGCTGAGTACATTCAAGAACATCAGTTGTATCGGAGAAATGCGTGAGTGGTGATACTCCCGAGATCGTCCTGAACGAATTCGGTGACCTTTCGCGCAAAGCTCGTCGTGAGCTAGAAGCACGAGGCATCGATCCTGACACTGCTGTTGTCGAGTACATCGCAGCAACCGGACAAATTCCTGTCATCACGCCAGAAGCTGCTGCCGCTGCCAAAGCAGAAGCACAAGCAGAAGCTGCTGCAGCACGTCTGGATGAAGCGCCTTCTATCGAGACGTCTGAGCCCGTCCAGGTTACTGTTTCTGAACCAGTTCAGACCCAGCCTGTTGTTGAAAATGTCGTGCCACCTGTTTCTGTACCAGTGACGGCAGCTGAAACTGGTCCCATTGAGCCGCTGACAGTAGCTCCTGCTCTAGATTCAGGTTCCTTATCTGCTGTTGAAGAAACACTGGCAGCCGTTTCTGATCAAACAGGGGAAATAGTAACTTCTGGTTTTGATTCACTTGTCAATGTCGAAACTTCTGATGTTCCTACAGGTCCTTCTAAGGGTGAAGCGCGACGTCTAGCTCGCAAGGAAAAGAAGGCTCAGGCACTCGAAGCTAAAGCCCAGAAGGCCGCCGCAGCTCAGGAAGCTAAAGAAACTGCTGCGCGAGAAGCTGAACAAGCACGAGCAGACAAAGCAGCCCAGCTTGAACTAGACAAAGAATTAGCTCAAACCCACGCACGTGAAGCTGAAGAAGCACAAGCAGAATTAGCTCGAGAAGAAGAACTCGCTAAAGCACGTGCTGCAGAAGAGGCAGAAGACGCTCGTATTGAAGCAGAACGTCTTGCTTTAGCTGCTGAGGAAGAGGCTCGTGCTACTGAGGCGAGAAAGGCTGAAGAAGCCGCTGAGGTGCTTGCTCAAGAAGAAGCTGAAGCTGTGGCACAAGCCTCCATCGCAGAGCAAGAAGTAATCGAAGACACCATCGTCCCTGAGCTTGAAGCAGAGGAAGACGATGAAGACGATGAAGAAGAACTTGAACCGCAAACCATCTCAGAAGCCACAGCAGCTATTGCTATCGCTGAAGCAGTAGCAGCTGCTGAGGCAGTTGTTGAGGCGGGCGAAGTAAGTATTGAATACGGCAACCTAGCCAATGCTGTCCCTGCAACTACGGGATCAATCTCCGTCATTAGCAACGCTCTCATCTTGCCCACTCTTCCTGAGACCACAGGTTCAATAGCTCCCATCAACCCCACTGGTGAAATCGTCATCACGGGTTCTATATTGATCCCCTCTTCGGTTTCTCAGGTTGGTGCAAACCTTGAGAACCTGGACACATCAGAAATCGATGTCATCAGGGATGAAGATGAAGTCGCACCCACCCAGGGAATGGCCCCAGTTTCTGCAGCATCAGCTGTCTCCGCATACAACATCTCAAACAGCGTAGTCACGACTCCTCGTGGCATGAACGAACGTCTGCCTTTCATCCTCTCCATCACAGCTGCCGGTTTAGCTGTAGGAGTGGTTGCTTTATTCGTTGCCGGTTATTTCTTAGGACTGTTCTAATTGGCTGCTACTGAAAACGCCCACCGTCTGCTTCAAATTGCTGCGAAAGCTGCAGATGAAAAGGGTGGCTTTGATCAAGTTGCTCTCGACATCTCAGAGCCGCTTCCTTTAGTCGACATCTTCCTTCTCGTCACTGGTCGCAACGAGCGCAACGTCATCGCAATTTCTAACGAAATTGAAGACAAGATGATCGAAGCTGGTGTGAAGACGATTCGCCGTGAAGGTCGAGCCGAAGGTCGCTGGATTCTTCTTGATTTTGGTGACCTTGTTGTTCACGTCTTCCATGAAGAAGAGCGCATGTATTACGGTCTTGAGCGTCTCTGGAAGGATTGTCCTGCAATCCCTCTTGAATTCGTTCAGCACACTGAGGTGTAGTAATCTAAACAAGTTGTCTCGCAGTGATGCGAGGTTACGGGTCTGTGGCGCAGCTGGTAGCGCACCTGCATGGCATGCAGGGGGTCAGGGGTTCGAGTCCCCTCAGATCCACAAGAAATCCTCGCGATTGCGAGGATTTTTTAGTTTAACCAAACTGAGCACTTGGGCTAAAGGCTAGGGCTAGGGCTTGGTGCTGCTACAGAAGGTTCTCCAGTGTTGATGTCATACTCACCGCTGGCAAACTTATTCACCCACGATCGAAGATAAACAACGTCAATTTCTGAGCAGCCTGTGGGATAGAACTCTTTGTGGAGACGGATCGGCTCGTTCTGTAACTGGCCATTCTTAAGCTCGACAACGTACATCAGCGCTCCCACAGTCTTGTAGATGTCGTCCGACAAGCGTGGATCAATTTCCATCTTCCAAGCCCATGGGTTTCTATATCCGGTTGTTGTGGCCATCCATGACAAGGGCATCATGCTAGTCACCCTGTTTGCAGACACCACGAAGTTCACCGTCAAGGCATCTCTATTGTCGATGTAGTTCACGATGGAGTCATGATCTGGGCTTGTAGCTGGATCTCCCCACCAGTGAGCGTGAACCTCTATGGGGTCGTATTGATATGTCTGACCGAACTTGTTGTTGTAAAAAGCGTAGAGAGATGAATTCCAGGAAACTTCGTCCTCGCCTGACTGTTCGTTGTCGTTATTGACGTCAAAACTTATCCAGGAAGGGATATCCGCAGAGCTAACGTTGACCATCCTTGTTCCGTTATAGACGAAATCTGCTGGGGGAGTGTAAATAGAAATGTTGTTCGGCGCGTCTGCTACAAATGCCTCAACACCCGGTGGTGTTGGAGGTTGTGGTCTTATCGGTTCATCAACGACAACTTCTACTACCGGAACTTCGGTTGGTTTGATGACAGTGAGTTTTCCGTCAGCATGCTCTGAGTGTGGAGGAGCGACTGTTTCAAGGATTACGGGTGAATTGAACGCTGAGCTTGCAACAATGGCAACGCTCGACCCCAGCACAAAACTCGGCAACGCGATTGCCGTCGTGATGAGCACGGTGTGAACCGGCAGCTTGTGAATCACGATCATCCCCCTAAGGCGAGCGTATCTTGCAAATACAGCTCTATGTGGAATGTATCAACAGGATCTGAAGATAAACCGGGAGTAAATGTGATTTAGCTAGGACTGAACAGGTTTGAGGTTTAGGTCGTTGATTTCAACAACCTTGGCAACACGGCGTGCGTACTTCTCATCGCTCGCACCAAGCCACTCTGTTGTCATCCACACCCTGACAATTTCCATCGCTAGTGCGGAGCCAATTATTTTGCCGCCAATGCAGAGAACGTTGGTGTCTGAATGGCTGCGTGCCAATTCTGCGCAAAAAGAGTCTTGGCACACTGCCGCATAAACCCCGTGAACCTTGTTGGCAATCATCGCTGAGCCATAACCCACTCCATCGACAAAGATTCCTCGGTCTACCTTTCCGTTGGCAACTGCTTGCGCTGCGGGATACACATGATCGGGCAAATCAGCAGGATCAGAACTGTCTGTGCCGAAGTCGATCACAAGGTGTCCTTGAGCGGTGAGCCAGGTTGCAATTTCATTTTTAAGTGCAAGTCCTGCATGGTCATTAGCGAGGGCTATCTTCATGCCCCAAGGCTACGTGATATGTTTTCGAGGTTCAAAGGATTGACATGTCAGAAACTCTGCCCCCTTGCCCACACTGTTCAAGTGAATACACCTACGAGATGGGTGCACTCCTGGTTTGCCCAGAATGTGCTCACGAATGGAACCCTGAAGAAGATCAGGCAAACGATTCGTCGATTATCAAGGATTCCGTCGGAAACATTCTTGCTGATGGCGACACCGTTACCGTTGTCAAGGGACTCAAGGTGAAGGGTTTCCCACAAGACATCAAAGTTGGCACCAAGGTGCGCAATATCCGTTTGGTCCCAGACGCCTCAGATGGTCATGACATTGACTGCAAAGTTGATGGCTTTGGCCAGATGCAGCTCAAGTCTTCTGTTGTGAAGAAAGTTCTCTAGAACTTATTTTTCTTCACTGATGTGAACAACGATCTTTCCTAGATTGTTTCCTGCAATCAGGGATTCGAAACCCTGGTGAATCTGGTCCAAGTCCACAACGTGGTCAATAGTTGGCCGTGCTCCTGATTCCTCCATCACTCGCAGACAGTTATAGAACTCGGCGAGTGTGCAGGTAGTGGAACCAATGATGCTGAGTTGTTGGTAGAAAATTCGATTCAAGTCTGCGTTGGCATTGGGGCCCGAAGTTGCTCCGCAAATAACCACGGTTCCACCTGGGCGTAACGACTTGAGAGAGTGAGACCAGGTGGCTTCACCAACTGTCTCCACAACGATGTCTACGCGTTGAGGCAGTCGTGCCCCTGGTTCAAATGCTTCATCTGCGCCCAAATCGAGCGCAAACTGGCGTTTACGTTCATCACGCGCTGTTACATACACAGTTGCTCCTGCGGCCTTAGCGAGCGATATAGCCGCACTCGCAACACCGCCTGAGGCTCCTTGCACGAGAACGCGGTCACCAGCAGTGAGACCTGCGCGGGTGAAGAGCATGCGATACGCAGTTCCCCAGGCAATCCCCATTGCGGCAGCCTCGTCAAAAGAGAGCCATTCTGGTTTGGGGACAAGACTGCTTTCAGGAACAGTGATGTATTCAGCAAAAGTGCCGTTATACAACTCACTGATAATGGAGCGTTGTGGGTCCATGGTCATATCACCCATGCCACGCGCAGCATCAGCGACCACGGGATAGATGATTACGGCCTGGCCATCATCTGTGTAACCGGCGCCGTCACATCCCAGGATCATGGGTATGCGTTCTGCCGGGTGACCTACACCTCGAAGTGTCCACACATCGTGTGGGTTGAGCGAAGCGGCTACCAGGCGAACACGAGCCCAACCTGTTGGAACCTCAGGGTTGGGCATGTCCTGAAGAACAAGACCTTCAAGCGGGTTGTCATGGTTTTGGCTAGTGGCTACGGCGGCACGCATGACTACAGGCTAAACCAGGTCGCGCCAATCTCGCTCAGGTTCATCTGCACCACGCGGAGGCATAGGTTCGTCGTTGTATTCAAAATCGTCGTCATCTCGGATGATGTTGACGGCTGCGGTAAAAGTGCCCGTGGGGGGACTGATCACGACTTCTTCATCTCTGCGGTATTGCAACACGTTCTCGATGTAGTCACGCACAGCTTCGTTGAGGGGGACATCTCGGGCTTGTTCCTGAGACATGAACCAGCGGTGTTCGAGTACTTGGTGGAATACTTCTGCTGGTTCAAGTTTGCTATCCAAGTTATCTGGAACAGCTCGAATAACTGGTTCAAATACTCTCGTCAGCCAGAGATGCGAAACTACTTCTTCATCAAGATTGAGAAGACTGACTGTCGCTGCATAAGAATCAAGATCGTTGAGCAGTCGTCTGGCCTGGTTTTCCTCTGTATCGAGCCCAGTTAGTCTGAGCAGGCGACGGGCATGGTGACCGGAATCGACAACCTTGGGTTGTATCTTGACCTTGGTGCCGTCTGCATCGGTCTTGATGGACAATTCTTCAATGTCAAAACCAAGTTCGTTCAGTCGCTGTACGCGCTTGTTGATTTTCCAGAGTTCATTCTGTTCAAGAAGCTCTGGGTCATTGAGTTCATGCCAGAGGGTTTCGTAGCTTGCCATGATGCGATCACTTGTCGCAACAGGATCTATTCCCTCATCGAGCTTTCCGCCGGCTTGAATGTCCATCAGTTCGCCAGCAATATTCACTCGTGCGATTTCGAGGTCGTGTTCTCGTTGGCCTTTGGTCAGGCTGTCATAGAGACGACCGGTTTCAGCATCAACAAGGTATGCCGCAAATGAGCCCGCATCTCGGCGGAACAATGTATTTGAAAGCGATACGTCGCCCCAGAAAAATCCAACGTTGTGGAGACGCACCAAGAGAAGCGCTAGCGAGTCAACCAGGCGTTGAGCTGTTTCAGGTCGAAGTGTGGTCGAATACAAAGCTCTGAAGGGCATAGAAAACTTGAGATGACGTGTCACCAACGCTGAAGGAAGAGCGTTTCCTTCCACATCGGTTCTACCCTGAATAACCGCCACGGGTTCAACGCACGGGACGTCGATTTTTTGCAAGTTGCGAAGCATTTCATATTCGCCTTGCGCCATTTCATCTGTTGTTTCTTTGATGGCGATGACGTAACCATCTAATTGAGCAAAGCGCACAATGTGACGTGAAATACCTTTTGGCAAAGCCGTGATGGTGTCATCTGGCCAGCTATCCAAGGGGATATCCCAGGGCAGCGCAAGCAAACCAGGTTCAACGGTTGCTGCCGTGATGTTGAGGGAGCCGCTCATCGGTTTTCTCTTCTGTTAAGTGAGTTGCCCGCGATCAGAGAACTGACCGCGGGCAACGTTGCACGAGATGAATTGAAGAATCCTGAGGATTCGTGCAGGGAACTAGTGAGCTACTGCTCCTGATAGGCGTTCCCCAGATTCAGCGTCGAAGACGTGAATGTGCTTTTCAGTGGGGAGTACGAATACTTCATCTCCACGCATGGGGTGGTCGCGACCATCCACGCGTACTGTGATGTTGTGCTCATTGCCATCAATGGTCACGTGACCGTAGAGGTAGCCATCTGCGCCGAGCTCCTCGACTACATCAACCTTGATCTTGAGGCCCTTGTCCTTGTTGACGGTGAGGTCTTCTGGACGAATACCTACGGTGACTGCACCAGAAGCCTTCTTGGTAACTTCTGCGTCAACTTTTGCAACAGTGTTGCCAAACTCAACGCCACCTGAAACAACCTTGGAGGGGAACAAGTTCATCGCAGGGGAGCCAATGAAGCCAGCGACGAACTTGTTTGCTGGACGTTCGTAGAGGTCACGAGGTGTTCCAACCTGCTGGAGCAGACCATCCTTGAGAACAGCGATGCGGTCACCCATGGTGAGAGCTTCGACCTGGTCATGGGTCACATAAACAGTAGTGACACCAAGACGACGCTGAAGAGAGGAAATCTGGGTACGAGTCTGAACACGAAGCTTTGCATCCAAGTTAGACAGTGGCTCATCCATGAGGAATACCTGAGGCTTACGCACAATGGCGCGACCCATAGCTACACGCTGACGTTGACCACCAGAAAGTGCCTTGGGCTTACGGTCGAGGTACTGCTCGAGGTCAAGAAGCTTGGCTGCTTCCAGAACGCGCTCTGCACGTTCTTCCTTTTTGATGCCGGCAATCTTCAGAGCGAAGCCCATGTTCTCTGCCACAGTCATGTGTGGGTACAGAGCGTAATTCTGGAAAACCATAGCGATGTCGCGGTCCTTGGGGGGAACGTCAGTGACATCGCGGTCACCAATCAAGATGCGTCCGCCGTTGACCTCTTCGAGGCCCGCAAGCATGCGCAAGGTAGTTGACTTACCGCAACCAGAAGGTCCGACAAGTACGAGGAATTCGCCGTCTTCAACCTTGAGGTTGATTTTGTCTACTGCGGGCTTTGTGGTGCCGGGGTAGAGGCGAGTGGCGTTATCAAATGTAACTGTAGCCATGACTATTACTGCTCCTTCACCGGCAGGTACGTGCCGGACGATCCGTTGTGAATGGAAAGTGATAACCACCGTTGGCTACCACCAGTAACTAGTCTGCCATATCTGAGAGGTTTGGGAATAGAACTCGGTTCAATCCGCTTATCCTGAGTGTTGACGGGAATCACACAGTTAAGGGCACTTAGTGGCGCAAGAAATTGAATTTGGACTTGATACTTTCGGTGATGTCACCGTTGATCTGCAAGGAAAACCTGTGTCACAGGCGCAAGTTCTGCGAAATGTAGCCGCCGAGGCTGTTCTAGCTGATGAAGTTGGTCTGAACTTCTTTGGCATTGGGGAACATCATCGCGATGATTTTGCCGTTTCTTCTCCAGAGGTTTTATTGGCTTCAATAGCTGCGCAAACGAAGAACATCCACCTGGGTTCAGCAGTTACAGTCCTGAGTTCGGATGACCCCATCCGGGTGTTCCAGAAGTTTTCAACTCTTGATGCTGTCTCCAACGGTCGTGCAGAAGTAATCGTGGGTCGCGGTTCATTTACTGAGTCTTTCCCCTTGTTTGGCTTCGATCTGCAGGACTACGAGAAGCTCTTCGAAGAGAAGCTTGATTTGTTTGCTCATCTGGTCAACGGGGGACCCGTGTCATGGCAAGGCACTATCCGTCCTCCTCTTCAGGAACAATCTGTCTATCCCACTGTCGAGGGCGGAAAGCTTAAGACCTGGATCGGAGTTGGCGGGAGTCCACAGTCAGTTGTTCGTGCCGCTCAATACGGTCTTCCTTTAATGCTTGCCATCATTGGGGGAGACCCTCTGCGTTTTAGGCCCTACGTTGACCTTTATCACCAGGCTCTTGCGCAGCTGGAACTTGAAACTCTCCCCATCGGACAGCATTCACCTGGATTCATAGCTGAAACTGATGACGAGGCAAAGAACTTGATGTTCCCTCACTATCAAGTGATGCATGAGCGCATTGGCCGCACCCGTGGGTGGCCGCCGCTGACTCGTGCACAATTTGAGCATGAAGCTGGTCCTGAAGGAGCACTTTTTGCGGGTTCACCTGAAACAGTTGCTCAGAAACTAGCTCGAAGCATTCATGGTCTAGGGATTTCTCGTTTTGATCTTAAATACAGTTTGGGAACTCTGCCTCATGAGCACCTGATGAGCAGTATCAAACTTTATGGTGAAGTAGTCGTGCCTCGGGTACGTGAGCTACTTTCCGAAATGGCAAAGTAACAACTCGTAAAGATACCCCTAGGGGTATATGATTGTGTCATGTCACAAGCACTTAAAGTAGTAGTCGTTGGTGGCGTTGCTGGCGGCATGTCCGCCGCTACACGTCTTCGTCGACTTGATGAAAAAGCTGAAATTGTCGTACTGGAAAGAAGCGGTTATGTTTCCTTTGCGAACTGTGGCCTGCCTTACCACCTGAGTGGAACTATCGAACAACGTTCCTCACTGATGCTGCAAACTCCAGCGTCTTTAGCTGCACGTTTTGCCCTGGATGTTCGCGTCAAAAGTGAAGTCGTGGACATCAATCGTGAATCAAAGACGGTTACGGTCCGGAATTTAGAAACGAAGACAGACTACGTAGAGTCCTACGACTATCTTGTTCTTTCTCCCGGTGCCGCTCCTGTTATGCCGGGACAGCCAGGAGCAGACCGTGCGATGTCCATGCGAGACATCGAGGACCTTGACCGTGCCATGGCCTGGTTGGGTTCTAAGCCATCAACTGCGTTGGTGATTGGTGGCGGCTTCATTGGCATCGAGGTTGCTGAAAACCTCGTAAAGCGAGACATTGCAGTCACAATGCTTCAACGCGGAAACCAGTTGATGAAGAATCTCGATCCAGAGATGGCTGTGATGTTGACTACCCGGATGCGCTCAGCGGGTATCGATATTCGCTTCAACACGACAGCAGTCGAATTCACCAAGAAGACTGTCACTCTGTCGACCGGTGAAGAAATTGCTGCGGATGTTATTTTTTCTGCCATGGGTGTTCGACCAGAGATTGGTCTCGCCCAGCTTGCAGGTCTCAGAATTGGTGAAAATGGAGGCATTTGGGCAGACGCCGAACAGCGCACCAGTGATCCAAGCATCTTCGCAGTCGGTGACGCAGCTGAGAAAACCGATGCCATTTCTGGAGAACCTAGATTGGCCACTCTTGCAGGCCTAGCTAATCGTCACGGACACTCTGTGGCCAATGCAATTGCTCACGCACCAGTGGTGCCAGCAACCCCTGCTTTGGGAACCTCTATCGTCACGTTTGAGGGTCTTGCAGCTGCATCAGTCGGTTGGACAGAAACAGCACTACGAGCTGAAGGCCGCAATATTCGCATCGTTCATGCGCACCCTGCAAATCATGCTGCGTACTATCCGGGTGCTGAAACCATGAGACTCAAACTTATTGTCGATGCCGATACTGACCAGATTCTTGGTGCTCAGGGTGTGGGCGGTAGCGGAGTTGATAAGCGCATTGATGTGATTGCAACAGCAATGTTTGCAGGAATCAAAGCTAGTGCTCTCGCTCAACTAGAGCTCGCTTATGACCCACAGCACGGTTCCGCTAAGGACCCCATCAATATGTTGGGTTACATCAACCGCAATGTTGCTGAAGGTTTTACTTCCACTATTGAGTGGCATGAACTTGAAAAGTATCGCTCCGAAGGTTGGGATGTTCTTGATGTCCGCACAACCGGAGAACATAAGTTCGGATCTATGCCGGAGAGTATGAATATTCCTTTAGATACTTTGAGAGAGAATCTTCACGAGCTTCGCGGAAAGAAAGTTGTCGTGCATTGTCAAGTTGGCCAGCGTGGTCACACTGCTACCCGAATTCTCACTCAAGAAGGAATTGAGGCGGTCAACCTAGATGGTGGCTACCTCACATGGAAGGCCGGAATGGCTTCGAAAGGAGATCAGAAATGACTGACGTAACCCCCGAGGAACACAAGGCCATAGTTAATCGCCTCAAGCGCGCTCAAGGCCAACTTGCTGCAGTGATTACTGCGGTGGAAGCAGGAGGCGACTGCAGAGCTGTTGTCACTCAGCTTTCAGCTGTTTCCGGAGCAATCGACAAAGCAGGCTTTGCCATCATTGCTAAGGCGATGCAGGAGTGCATGACTTCTGGTGATTCAGCAGATAAGAATGCTCCAACTGTTGCAGAGCTTGAGAAGCTGTTTCTGTCCCTCGCCTAGCTAAACTCCAAGGGTGGGCAAGACCAAACACCCGTTAGGACTATGGGCCGCTGTGATCAGCGGAACTCTGGTGACGGCAGCCTTGGGAACTTTTGGCATCTCGGAGCCAGAAATAGACCGCTATGGCAACCCTGAGAATTACACACCCATTTATGTTGCTCCTCAGGCAGAACAATGGGGTTCTCATCCTGTCGATTTTTATGTCGAGAGCAAGCTCGAGTCAATGTCACTCGAGCAAAAGATTCGTTCGCTCATCATTGCAAATACGCCTGGTACAGATCCTGCAGCTCTTTCGGGTTTCGTTTCTTCTAATGAACTAGGCGGATTCATTGTGATGGGCAGTAATGTCCCTGAGACCCCACAAGAACTTTCTTCAGTCACTGCTGCTGTCATGGGAAATACTGAACTACCTCGATTGATTGGCATCGACGAAGAGGGTGGATTGGTCAAACGTCTTCCCTATGACGGCTATGCGGGAGCGGATTCTCTCCGCAACGAACCAGTAGCTTCGACCTTTTCCGCGTTCTCATCCCGAGGGGAACTCTTGAAGAGTGTGGGTGTGAATCTGAATTTTGGAATCGTTGCCGATGTGTCGAGTGATCCCAGTTCGTTTATTTATGGCCGATCTTTTGGTCTTGATGCTTCCTCTGTCGCGGAGCGAGTTACCGCAGCGGTTTCTGGAGAAGACTCTTCTGTGCTGAGCACAATCAAACATTTCCCCGGTCACGGAAGCGCTCCAGGTGATTCACACATAGGTATTCCCACATCCCCATTGACTTATGACCAATGGCTTTCAGGCGACGCAATCCCGTTTCAAGCGGGTATTGATGCGGGAACGTCGATGGTGATGTTTGGTCATTTATCGTTTCCCGCGGTGGATGGCCTGCCGTCGTCTCTCTCTTCTACCTGGCACAAGGTATTACGAGAGCAACTGGGCTTCACAGGTGTGATCGTGACCGATGACATGACCATGCTGGAAAATTCAGGAATGCCTGAGTATTCAGACCGAGCGAATAATGCTGTTCTTGCACTTGCTGCTGGGAATGATGTTTTGTTGTATGTTCCCAACGTAAATTTTGATGCCGAATCAATTGTTACTGGTGTTGTCTCAACAGTTCAGTCGGGACAAATATCAACTCAGCAGCTTGATAACTCTGTGAGAAGAGTTTTGACCATGCGTCGTCTTCTATATCCTGAGGCTCAGACGTGGATGCCGCCCTGTGACGAGCGTTGCTTTGTCAAGGTGACGTATTAGTCGCCCGTTCCCGTGATTTCATCTCTAATTCGGCGAAGATTTTCCATCAAAAACCCAATCAGAACCCAGTTCAATCCTGATGGTGGGCTCAACCTGATGGGTTCCGTCAAAGCGGGCATTTCTTGAGTATCAGGATGAGCTTGGTTTGTTGCAGGCAAACCAGCATCTCGGACCAGAAGTCGAAGATCATGGCCTGAGCGAAGGAACTCTTCAGCTATCTGGGCAATTCCAGGTTCAGCTATGACTGTTTCGTCGTAGTTATCACGGACGCCACGAGCGACTCCGATTGTGCGTGTCACGAGTACAGCAAGTTGTTCAAGTAGTTGTTGCTGGGAATCTAACTCTTTCCCATGCGTCCCTTTGAAGACATTGAAGCGGAGGCCTTCTTGTGCTGAGCGCAAGGTTGCCTGCGCTCGATCAAGTTGAGGTCTCAGATCACGAGCACGTGTATTGATATTGGACAGAACTTCATAGCTGGTTTCACGACGCAAAACACTACCGATGTCTTCGAGGACTTCAGCAATGTTTGCACCCAAGGAGGCGATTGCTTGTTGTGAGGGGCCTATAGCCACAGGCGGAACAATGACGGCGTTGACAACGAAGGCGATACTTGCACCAATAATCGTCTCTACGATGCGGCCAATCGCATATTCAGGAGTAGCAGAGCCAATGGCGATAACGAGCATCGCGCTAATGGCGATTTGGTTTGCTGTTCCAGGGGTGAACTTAAAGACCCACCCTGCAATGAAAGCAACCATAATTGCAGCGAGGACAAGCCAACTTGGGGTTCCAAAAATTAAGCTTGCAACTAGAGCGATGGCGACGCCGAGAACGACGCCCGTACTTCTTTCAATTGCTTTGCCAAGAGATTGATTGATGCTCGGCTGGATAACAATGATTGCGGCAATAGCCGCAAAGATGGGCTGCTCGTTGGGGTAAACAGCAAGCGCAGCGAACCATGCCAGCAATGTCGCGATGATCGTCTTTGCAAGTTGGAGAAACGGTATGCGTTTCTTTGACTGCACATTGGACACGATGCTCACGTCTTCACCGTATTGCGTGCACGGTAATAGGCGCAGGTGGCTCGCCTGTAGTTCACCACCTTGTCAAGACTCTGAGAATGTCCACACTCTTTTCTTTGCGACAAAAACATACCTTTTCGATCAATAAGTTCCCCATATGAAGTGGGCAAAGCAGATTGTTCGACACGTGTGTGGACTTGACGATGAATTCAACGAGGATGATTTCAACAAGGGCGCTACTCGGAGTCGGTTCCGAATAAAGATCATTTCTGGTGTTGCAGCAATTGCAGGAATAACACTGATCGTTTTCGCAATAATCACGTCAAGTATTTCTTCAGCAGTAACAAAGGTCGAACTTTCTCCTGATCTCTCACCGACTCTCACTCCTTCGTCATCTCTTGAACAATCTTCATTTGGCACTGTTCTCATCCATGTTGTTGGGGAAGTACATTCGCCCGGGATCTATGAACTGGAAGTTGGCTCCAGAGTGATTGATGCAGTGATGTCTGCTGGCGGCCTTAAAGAGACTGCATCAGAATGTGGCATCAATTTGGCGCGTGAAATCAAAGACGGAGAGCAACTCTCCATACCCTCACTAATTGATGGCTGTACAGCATCTGCGGGACCAGGTGCGCAGAAAGCTCTGTCTCTCAATCAGGCAACAGTTGAGCAATTGGATTCACTGCCAGGAATTGGTCCAACTTTGGCCGAACGAATCGTGTCATGGCGAGAAACTCAAGGTGGTTTTACTTCAATTGAGCAGCTCAATGATATTTCTGGCATTGGGGACAAGTTGTTTGCGGGACTCAAAGATCTCGTCACGTTATGAAATCAGTTCGTTTTCAAACTGATTTTCGTTTAGCACTGCCGGTATTCATTGCGTGGATTGCTTTAGCAGTGCTGCTGTTACTCTCACCTTCTGGTCCGGTGCTTGGTCAACCTCTCTTGATTTCGCTTGTGGCCGTGCTGTTGGTCTCTGGAATGTATGTAATCAGGCTGATTCCTTCCTTGGGTATGTGTTTCATTGCTGTCGGATCATTGTTTTTTGCTTATGCGGTGCTGAGCCCGAATCACATCGAACGGCAACCCTGGGACCATGTCCCTGAAGCAGAGATTCCGTGGTGGTCACTGTGGGCAGAAGAATTGCGGCAACGGTTCCTTGATGCTTCTTCTGGTCTCCCCAGCTTTGGCGGAGAGCTGATTGCTGGTTTAGCTATCGGAAATACCAGCAGGGTTTCTGAGCATCTCTCGGAAGCGATGAAGACTGTCTCGTTAACTCACATCACTGCGGTATCAGGAGCTAATTGCGTCATTGTCACGGCCAGCGTGATGGCTCTCGCTGCAATCTGTGGGGCTGGGAGGAAAACACGCTTAGTTATTGCTTTCGTTGCCCTTGTTGCCTTCGTAATCCTTGTGACTCCTCAACCAAGTGTCCTGAGAGCTGCGGTTATGGCCTCAATCGTGATCTTTTCTTGGTTGGGTGGACGCCCAGGAACGGGAATTCCTTTACTTGCCTCCGCCACGATGCTGATGTTGTTGTGGAATCCTTGGTGGGCAATTGACTTTGGTTTTATCCTGTCGGTGGTTGCGACTGCGGGGCTCCTCCTCTTTTCGCAACCCTTGACAGCGAGTCTCTCTAGGTGGCTGCCATTATGGTTGGCAACACTGGTTGCTGTGCCATTGGCTGCCCAGTTGATGTGTCAACCTTTCATCATCCTGTTAGCTCCGCAGCTGCCCACCTATGGAATCCTTGCCAATGTATTGGCTGCTCCTGCAGCACCCATGGCAACAATCTTGGGGCTCATAGCTTGTGTGTTAGTTGCCGTTTTTCCTTTGCTAGCAACCCTTGTTTTGTGGTGTGCATGGCTGCCGGCCGAATGGATCGGGCAAACCGCGCAGTTTGTGGCTGCATTGCCTCAATCTCACATTCCCTGGTTTGAGGGAGTTATTGGGAGTATTTCAGCTGGTTTATTGTCCCTCCTCACATTGGTTGTTCTTTTGTCAACGAATAAAAAAGTTCAAGTAGCCACAGGGACGGTACTTGTTATTTCAGTTGTTGTTTGGCTTTCTCTTTCAGTAATCTCAACGGTTCGTTTCACGAACTCTCTACCGCCCAACTGGGAGATTGCTGCATGTGATGTTGGACAGGGTGATGGTTTAGTTCTTCGAAGTCAAGGCCAAATTATGGTTATCGACGTTGGCAGAAAGCCAGCTCCAATGCGTGAGTGTCTAGAGAAACTTTCCATTACACACATAGACGTGCTTGTACTCACGCATTACGACAAAGATCATGTTGGAGGACTTGATTCAGTAATTGGAAAAGTTGAGAGGGCAATCGTCGGACTTCCTGAGAACACAGAGGATCAATCCTTACTTTCACAGCTGAGCCAATCTGGAGCTTCTGTAGAAAGGGGATTGCAGGATCTTGAGGGAACACTCGGCTTAGCTAGTTGGAAGGTCTTGTGGCCTGATGGACAACACCCGGTCATGGAAGTTGGCAATCCAGGTTCGGTGACATTATTGGTAGCTTTTCCTCACTATCGTGCGCTCTTTCTCGGTGACCTAGGTAAAGAATCCCAGCTGGAATTGATGCGAGATATAGATATGCCTCATGTAGACGTTGTGAAAGTTGCACATCATGGTTCTGCAGACCAGAGTTCAACTTTCTATTCACAACTCAAACCTTCAATAGGACTTTTTTCTGTCGGACAGGACAATGAATACGACCATCCACGTCAAGAAACACTCACACTGTTAACTGAAATGGGCGTCCTCATTCCCAGAACAGATGAGGATGGCCTAATTCTGATCAGCCCGGAGACTTCTGGTCTGAGTGTCTGGACTGAGCGTTAGGCTGAATCTATGGCAGGTAAGGCAAAGAACGCGATTGAGCAACTCTCGTGGAACAACGCCAAGCCCGCTCCAATCGTCTTAGTTTCTGGAGCTGAAAGCTTCCTTGCAGATCGAGCTATTCAGCGGATTCGCGAAACTTTGCGTGAAGCAGATGCCTCCCTGGAAGTAAGCGATTTAGATGCCAGTTCTTATGTATCTGGAGAGCTCCTAACCTTGGCTAGCCCCTCTCTCTTTGGGGAACCTCGCCTGATACGAGTGAGTGATGTTGAAAAGTGCAATGACGAATTTCTTGCAGAAATGCTGGAATACGCAGAAGCACCTGATTCAGACACCACGGTTGTCCTCAGGCATGGCGGGGGAGTGAGAGGTAAGAAACTCCTTGATACCTTGCGCTCAGGCACAGGAGGAGCAGTCGAAGTTGTCTGTGCTGAACTCAAAAGCGATAACGATAAGTTCGATTTCGCAGGAAATGAATTCAGGTTAGCTGGGAGAAAGATTGCTCCCAGCGCTTTGCGTTCACTCGTCCAAGCCTTTTCTGGATCTGGTTCAGAACTCGCTAATGCTTGTCAGCAACTTATTGCGGATGCTGATGGGGACATCACAGATCGAACCGTTGAGGATTACTACGGTGGACGTATTGAAGCGACAGCCTTCAAAGTCGTGGACTCAGCTGTTGCGGGACGTTTAGGTGATGCACTTGTCACGTTGCGACACGCGTTGCAATCGGGCGCCGATCCTGTACCCATCGTTGCTACTTTTGCCGCCAAACTCAGATTGATGGCGAAGTTGTATGGGGAGCGTCGAAGTTCTGGAGAATTAGCTGGCTCACTAGGCGCAGCACCTTGGCAAATTGATAGAGCCCGTAAAGACCTCTCTGGATGGAGTGAAACAGGCTTAGGCAATGCCATAGAAGTCATCGCTCAAACTGATGCGAATGTAAAGGGTGCTTCGCGCGACCCAATTTATGCCTTAGAACGTATGGTGAATGTCGTTGCCAGCTATGGAAGGCGATAAGGCGCAGAAAACAAATAAGGCCCCCACATCAGTGGAGGCCTTATTTATAAAGTGTGCTTAGAGAGCAGCAACCTTCTTGGCAATTGCCGACTTGCGGTTTGCAGCGTTGTTCTTGTGAAGAACACCCTTGCTTACTGCCTTGTCTAGCTTCTTACCAGCGGTCTTCAAGGCTGCTTCAGCAGCTGCCTTGTCGCCAGTTGCTACTGCGGTGCGAGCTGCACGGACAGCGGTCTTAACCTCTGACTTCACAGCCTTGTTGCGCTCAGTTGCCTTTGCGTTGGTGCCAATTCGCTTGATCTGCGACTTAATGTTTGCCACGTTAACCGTGTCTTTCACTCGATGTTTGTACGTTTGGATTGTGTCGCACCAGAGGTAGAGGGCTCTTCGCGACGAATCGTGTAGGTGGGACTACACGTAAGCCAAGAACCAACACTACCAGTAAGAATGCCAGTTGCTAAAACTGTGTCGCAGTTCGTGGGAGACTAGAGGTTCTATGTCTCCTCGCGCCACGAACCCACTGCAGCCTGCGTCAACAGAACCAGCGAAGATCCGTAACTTCTGCATCATCGCTCACATTGACCACGGTAAGTCGACCCTTGCCGACCGTATGCTCCAGATCACGGGAATTGTGGACGATCGCTCTATGCGCGCGCAGTATCTCGACCGTATGGATATTGAGCGCGAGCGCGGTATCACCATCAAGAGCCAAGCAGTACGTATGCCTTGGGAGCTCAATGGTGAAACATTCGCTTTGAACATGATTGACACTCCTGGACACGTTGACTTCACCTATGAGGTCAGCCGTTCGTTGGCTGCATGTGAAGGAGCAATTCTCCTCGTAGACGCAGCTCAGGGTATTGAAGCGCAGACTTTAGCGAATCTTTATCTTGCTATGGAGAATGACCTCACCATCATTCCTGTGCTGAATAAGATTGACCTTCCAGCTGCAGATCCCGACAAATATGCCAAAGAATTGGCTGATCTCATCGGTGGTAAACCTGAAGATGTTCTTCGAGTTTCGGGCAAGACAGGCATGGGCGTTGCAGAACTTCTTGACCTGGTTGTCGACAAGATTCCTGCCCCTGTTGGAAATGCAGATGCTCCCGCTCGTGCCATGATTTTCGACTCTGTCTATGACGCATACCGCGGTGTCATCACCTATGTCAGGGTCATTGATGGTTCACTCAAGCCACGTCAGCGTATTCAAATGATGAGCACGAAGGCTGCTCACGAACTCATTGAAATTGGTGTGAGCTCACCTGAACCCATTCCTTCGCAAGGTTTGGGTGTTGGTGAGGTGGGTTACCTCATCACTGGCGTGAAAGATGTTCGCCAGTCCAAGGTCGGTGACACGGTTACTGACTTTGCCAAGCCGGCAACAGAGGCCCTTCCTGGCTATACAGATCCCAAAGCAATGGTCTTCTCTGGTCTTTATCCGATTGATGGTTCTGACTATCCAGTCCTTCGTGAAGCACTCGACAAGTTAAAGCTTTCTGATGCTTCGTTGAACTATGAGCCAGAGACCTCAGTTGCTCTTGGATTTGGTTTCCGCTGTGGCTTCCTGGGGCTTCTGCATCTTGAAATCATCACAGAGCGTTTAGAGCGTGAGTTCGGACTAGATCTCATAGCGACTGCTCCCTCCGTGCCCTATGAAGTCACCACTGAGGACAAGAAGACGGTTACCGTCACAAACCCAAGCGAATACCCTTCAGGCAAGATCACACGAGTATCAGAGCCTTTAGTTCGTGCAGGAATTTTGACACCCAAAGATTATGTCGGCACCATCATGGAGCTGTGTCAGAGTCGGCGTGGAAATCTACTCGGCATGGAGTACTTCGGTGAAGACCGTGTTGAGATGAAGTACGAGATTCCTTTGGGCGAGATTGTCTTTGACTTCTTTGATCACCTCAAGAGCCGCACCCAGGGTTACGCCTCTCTTGACTATGAAGAAGCTGGTGAACAAGATTCTGACCTCGTGAAGGTCGACATTCTTCTTCAAGGTGAGCAGGTAGATGCATTCAGCGCCATTGTTCACAAGGACAAGGCATACGCCTACGGTCTGATGATGACGGAACGTCTCAAGAAACTGATTCCTCGCCAACAGTTTGAGGTTCCCATTCAGGCAGCTATTGGTGCCCGCATTATTGCCCGTGAAACTATTTCGGCGATTCGTAAGGATGTTCTGGCCAAGTGTTACGGCGGTGACATCACTCGTAAGCGCAAACTTCTGGAAAAGCAGAAGGAAGGTAAAAAGCGCATGAAGATGGTCGGCCGCGTTGAAGTTCCTCAAGAGGCATTCATCGCCGCGCTTCAGGGTGATGAAGAAGTGAAGAAGAAATAAATGTCTGATTCTCAACGTCGCTCTAACTTCAGTGGCGATCGTGCTGTGAGTTATGGTTCTGTCGGTGCTACCCAAGCAGCAGATGTCTTGGTTTTCCCTCCATCTGGTTTCCGTTCATACCAAGATGAGTTCCGCATTGGCAGTGGACAAGAGCGTTTTGATACCGCCACCGCAGCGCTGATGACCTGGGGAGTACCTCGTGGTTCACATCTCGAAGTAGTTTCAGTCAACGAAGCGCATTCGGAGGGATATAACGGTCTGATATTTAATGAATTCGGCGCTCCCATTCCACCAACTGCGGATGCCCTTGATCAACTGTTTGCGCCAGATGGCACTCCATATCTTTCAGCAGGTACAACCATCGAATTGGCCAAGTTGTGGACCCCTCAGGAGATCACCACGAGCCATCGTGTGATTTATGTCGTGCGTGAAGAGCGACGCATGGGGTACGCGTTAGGCACACTCGACCTTGCTCCTGTAATCGGAGAAGAGTTCTTTAGTGTCGAATGGCGCGAGGACGATTCGGTGTGGTGCGTTGTTCGAAGCGTTACGTCGATTGCAGAAGGTCGCAAGTACACATATCTGGCTCCTTTCATTCGCCTTCGTCAATGGCTGCAACGTCGCCAGTACGTCCGTTCACTTCTTCCTGCGCGAACCGTCTAGCTCATGGCAGGACCGCTTCCTGAAGGCAATGAGATGCCAGTTGACGGTTCACTTCCTGCTGGCGTGAACCTTGGTGCCGACGATCGCACAATGAGTGCGTATATCCATATTCCTTTCTGTCGAGTTCGCTGTGGTTACTGTGATTTCAACACCTATACGGCCACCGAGCTACGCGGGTCTTCTCAAGCTACCTACATCGATGATTTAGCTCGAGAGATTGAGCTTTCGGGACACGTATTAGAGCGCGCAGGTGTTCCAAAGCGTCCTCTGTCCTCTGTTTTCTTCGGGGGAGGAACGCCCACTCTCTTACCAGCCCACGATCTCATTCGTGCCCTAGAGCTCGTACAAAGGCAGCACGGAATTGTTCCCGGAGCAGAAATCACTACCGAAGCTAACCCAGACACGATTACACCTGAATATGTCAATGCACTAGCTCAAGCAGGTTTCACCCGGATAAGCCTTGGTATGCAATCTGCTGTTCCTTCAGTTTTGGCCACTCTTGATCGCACCCATAACCCTGCTTCTGTAGCAACATCAGTACAGGCAGCCCATGATGCAGGACTGGAAGTCAGCATTGACTTGATTTATGGCACGCCTGGAGAGTCTGTGGAACAGTGGCGCGAATCTCTAGAGACAGCCATTTCTTTGAATACCGGCCATATCTCCGCTTACGCCCTCATCGTTGAGGAAGGCACTGCCCTTGAGCGTCGTATTCGACGCGGTGAGCTCCCTGAACCAGATGACGATCTCGAAGCCGATATGTATGAGCTTGCAGAAGGCTTGCTCTCAAAAGCCGGATTCCAGTGGTACGAGGTGAGTAACTGGTCAAAATCTGAAGCACAAAGATCCGTACACAACCTCACCTATTGGCAGGGAAATGACTGGTGGGGGTATGGGCCAGGAGCTCATTCGCACATCGGTGGAACAAGGTTCTGGAACGTGAAACATCCAGCTGCGTACGCCCAGCGTCTTGCGGAGGGACATTCGCCTGCAGCTGGTTGGGAAACACCCGACAGCCAGTCACGAGAGCTTGAAAGCATTCTCTTGGGTAGCCGTATCCGCGAAGGAATAAGCACTGAAGGGCTTGCACCTGAAGCAGTCGCCGGACTCATTGCTGATGGTCTCATTGACGGTCCACAAGCCATACACTCAAGGCTTGTATTGACGGTCAAAGGCCGTCTGAGAGCTGATGAAGTAGTGCGACGCCTAACCTTCTTCTAACTGGGCAATGTTGCACTGGTGGCGGTAGTATTAGCACTCAGAATGGTCGAGTGCCAGCGATGAAAGAAGGAGGATTGCATGGTTTCTCAACGCGGTCTAGAAGTCCTTCGAGCTATCGTTCAGGATTATGTTTCTTCGCGAGAACCGGTCGGTTCTAAAGCGATTGTTGATCGCCACCAATTTGGTGTTTCTGCCGCAACTATTCGCAATGACATGGCACTTCTGGAAGAAGAAGAGCTTATTGTTGCTCCACACACCTCGAGTGGTCGTGTTCCAACAGATAAGGGATACCGTCTTTTCGTTGACCATCTCGCAGAGGTCAAGCACATCAGTTCTTCGCAAAAGCAAGCAATTGATCATTTTCTTGATGAATCTGTCGACTTTGATGAACTGCTGGGGCGCACGGTTCGTTTACTTTCACAGCTGACCAATCAGGTCGCCATTGTTCAATACCCCACACTCGGTGCCACGCGCGTTCGCCACATTGAACTTGTTTCGTTAGGCAACCGACGTGCTTTGTGCATTGTGATCACTGACAATGGCCGCGTAGAACAACGACTCCTTGATTTGGACTCAGATCTGTCCGAAGAGGAATTAGCCGAACTCCGAGCCAGCATTAATGCTCAAGTCGCAGGGAAACTTCTTTCTGAACTCGCAGATTCCGTTGGCTCTTTGAGCAAAACGGTTTCTCCTCAGCTTTCTTCGGCTACAAGTCATATTGCCACTGCGCTCAGTGAGAGTATTCAAGCAAACCGTCAACAAAAGCTCGTCATGGCGGGCACAGCAAACCTTGTTCGCACTGAAGACGATTTCCACGGAAGTATCTACCCTGTTCTCGATGCAATTGAAGAACAAGTCATCCTGCTCAAGCTTCTTTCAGAAATGAAGGCAGATGCTCATGAAGTTGCCGTGAGTATTGGCCGTGAACACGGTAACTCGAGTCTCGAGCAAACAAGTTTGCTTGCAACGGGATATACCTCTGCTGGAGAGTCCGCAACCCTGGGTCTTCTTGGACCTACTCGGATGGATTATTCCAACAACATAGCTTCTATCCGGGCAGTTGCCCGGTACCTCACCCGCGTCCTGGACGCACAGTAATTTTTCGACCCAAAGGAGATGGCCTTCGTGGCTGATCATTACGACGTACTCGGTGTCTCACGTGAAGCGAGCCCTGAAGAAATCAAGAAGGCTTATCGACGCCTCGCACGAGAACTTCACCCCGATGTTAATCCTGATGCAACTGCTCAGGAAAAGTTCAAGCTAGTCACACATGCCTATGAAGTGCTGAGTGACCCAGTTCAGCGTCAGCAATACGACCTAGGCCCACAAGCTGGCTTCGGTGGTGGCGGTTTTAGCGACTTCGGAGATATTTTCTCCACCTTCTTTGGTGGTGGACAACAACGTGGTCCCCGTTCCCGTATGGAGCGCGGTCAGGACGCGTTGCTGCGTGTTGAAGTTGACCTTGCTGATGTCATCTTTGGCGTCCACAAAGACATCGATATCGATACTGCAGTCGTCTGTGAAACCTGCTCAGGATCTTGCTGTCAGCCAGGCACTTCACTTGCTACCTGCGATATCTGTGGCGGTTCCGGAACAATCCAGCGTGCTGTTCGTTCTCTTCTCGGTAACGTCATGACGTCAAACCCATGTGGGAGCTGCCGTGGATATGGAACAACTATTCCTGCGCCGTGCAGTTCATGCCAGGGACAGGGGCGTGTTCGCGCAACCCGCTCCATCCCTCTTGATATTCCTGCTGGTGTGGACACGGGTGTCCGTCTTCACATGACTCAAGCTGGTGAAGCAGGACAAGCCGGTGGCGTCAATGGTGACCTCTACTTCGAAATTAAGGTCAACAACAACGAAATCTTTAGCCGCGATAACGATGATTTGTTGTGCACTCTAGAAATTCAGATGACGGATGCCATTCTTGGGACCAAGGTCATTGTTCCTGCGCTCGATGGTGATGTATCTGTAGAGATCAAGCCAGGTACTCAAGGCTCAGAAGTTCTCACTGTCAAGGACAGAGGAATTACTCGACTGCGCGGAAATGGCCGTGGAGACCTCAAGGTGGGTATCCATATCGTTACGCCAACAAAACTCAGTGGCAAAGAAAAAGAACTGATTGAAAACTTCGCCAAGGGACGTAAACAGCCTTCTCCACAGTTGGCACACTTCCAGCAGGGTATGTTCTCCAAACTTCGAGACCGTTTCTTCAACGTATAAACATGGCTCACTTTTATCTTCTTGAATCTTTGGAATCCACTTCTGTGGGTTCTGTTGTCGTGCTCGACGGTTCAGAAGGAAGGCACGCCGCCACCGTTTCACGGGTGAGAGTGGGGGAGAGCTTTGCTTTAGGCAATGGGCGAGGTCTGATGGTCACTGCTGAAGTAACTTCGACAACCAAAGACTCTGTTGAGCTCCGAGTTGTATCAGTTGAGCAACATCAAGAATCATCTCCAAAGACCTATCTTGTTCAAGCTTTGGCGAAAACAGACCGAGATGAACGAGCTGTTGAAGCGGCAACGGAACTTGGTATTGATGTCGTCATCCCGTGGGCAGCAGACCGCAGCATTTCTAAATGGGAAGGTCCCAAAATTGAAAAGGGACTCTCGCGCTGGAGTGCCATAGTTCGTGAAGCGTCAAAACAATCCATCCGTGCCTTTGTTCCTCAGGTCGACCAGCACCTCAAAACTACACAGCTCATTTCTGAACTCTCGGGGGTTCACCTTCTTGTTCTTGATCCCACGGGTTCAGTACCCCTGAGCGCGGTTGTCTTAGATTCTCGTGACATTGCTCTTGTTGTGGGACCTGAAGGCGGACTTTCTGAATCTGAGCTTCTACGCTTTTCTGAATCAGGAGCGACAATCGTGTCGTTGGGGCATAACATTCTTCGCACGTCTACCGCAGGACCAGCAGCACTGGCCATTCTCAACTCCAAGCTAGGCCGTTGTTAAGCTAGTCATATGACAAACGCAGCAGAATCAATCTTCACCAAGATCATCAACAGGGATATTCCTGCAGAGATCTTGTTTGAAAACGACCGCGTTATTGCCATTAGGGATATTGCACCCCAAGCACCAGTTCATTTGCTTGTCATCCCCAAGGTCGCTGACTACTCAAACGTGACTGAGCTTGCTGCGGGAGATCCCGAATTGCTTGCAGAAATTGTGGCTACTGCGCACAACCTGGCAACCCTGCATGCGAACGGTGAATACCGTCTTGTGTTCAACACCGGTGAAACTGTAGGGCAAACCGTCTTCCACGTTCACGCCCACGTTCTATCTGGTGGTCTACTGGAGAGCTCACTTGCCTAATTCTGCGGCGAATAATGACGTCATCATTATCGACGGAATTGAAATGGTGCGTTTGCTTGGTGCCCAGGATCGTCTCTTAACCAATCTGGAACATCAGTATCCACTCGTGGACGTTCATGTTCGCGGAAATGAAATTCGTTTGCTTCCCAAAGTCGCTTCAGAAGAAGCGCAAGCGCAAGTTATCGGTGCAAAAGCATTGATGGAAGAACTACTTGCGATGGTGCGTAACGGACAGGATTTGGCTCCAGCAGATGTAGCAGAGTCCAAGCACATTCAAGATGCTCATCCTCACACCTCACCTTCTGCCGTTCTTGGAGAGGACATTCTTTCTACGCGCGGAAAGACACTCCGCCCCAAAACAGTTGGCCAACAGGAATACGTTCGTGCCATTGACGACCACACCATTACTTTCGGTATTGGACCAGCTGGTACTGGTAAAACCTATTTAGCAATGGCAAAGGCCGTTCAGGCATTGCAACGCAAAGAAGTTGAACGCATCATCCTCACGAGGCCTGCTGTTGAGGCAGGCGAACGTCTTGGCTTCTTACCGGGAACACTTACGGACAAGATTGATCCCTATTTACGGCCCCTTTTCGACGCGCTGAACGAAATGTTAGACCCAGAAGTCGTACCCAAATTGATGGCAGTAGGAACGATAGAAGTAGCTCCTTTGGCCTATATGCGTGGTCGTACCCTGAACAATTCCTTCATCATCTTGGACGAAGCTCAGAACACAACTCCAGAGCAAATGAAAATGTTCCTGACTAGATTGGGTTTTGATTCCAAGATGGTCATTACCGGTGACATAACTCAGGTCGATTTGCCCTCTACCGCAAGTGGTTTACGCCTTGTCACTGGGATCTTGGACGACATTGAAGACATCCATTTTGCTCGACTAACAAGTGCAGACGTAGTGCGTCATTCCCTAGTTGGACGCATCGTTGATGCTTACAGTGAATACGATGAAAAAACTCTGGCAGCACGTCACCGCCGTGAGAACGCCAAGGAGAATTCCCGATGAGTATTGAAGTAAATAACGAATCCACCTATGACATCGACGAAGCTGCGCTTCAGCGTCTAGCTACGTATTGCTTAGATGCCATGCGGGTTCATCCTGATGCTGAGATCGCACTGGTTCTGGTGGATGAGGCAGCCATGGAGCAACTTCACGTTCAATGGATGGGGGAGCCAGGCCCTACTGATGTGTTGAGTTTCCCCATGGACGAACTTCGTCCTGGAAACGACGACATCATCACTCCTCCAGGAGTCTTAGGTGATGTTGTTTTGTGTCCTCAAGTGGCAGAAGTTCAAGCTGAAGGTGCTGGCCACTCCACCATGGATGAATTGCTCTATTTGACTGCTCACGGCATTCTTCACTTGTTGGGCTTTGATCATGCAGAACCTGAAGAAGAAAAAGAAATGTTCAGTCTTCAAAGAGACCTCATCGTTGGTTACACCATGAGCGAAAAGCAGCGCGATACACAGTGACCATTTTCCTCACCGTCGTCGGACTTCTCCTACTGATTAGTTTCGGTGGTCTGATGGCTGCCAGCGAGTCAGCCATGGGTGTGCTTTCCACTGACGACATACGCGACCAAGCTCAAGGCAAACGGTCACAGCGATCACTTATTGCCCTCGCTAATGATTTGGGACCGCACCGAACAGTTACCACCTTTGTCCGAATTCTTGCGGAAACAGCAGCTGCAGTTCTTGTGACTTTGCAACTAGTTACGGCGGGACTGCCTTACTGGGCCGCCCTTCTGCTCGCAATCTTCATCATGTCCGTGGCCAGCTTTGTTCTTGCTGGTTCTAGTCCTCGTTCTGTGGGCCGCGCGCACCCGGAAGCAGTCTTGAACATCTCTGCACCGCTCATCCACTTATTCCGTGTCATCCTTGGCCCTTTGGCAAACTTTCTTGTCACCATGGGCGACAAAGTCACCCCAGGCCGTCCGGGCAACACTTCGTTTGCTTCAGAAGATCAACTGCTGAGTATGGTGGACGAAGCTGTGAAGCATGACGTCATTGAGAGCGAAGAGCGAGAACTGATTCACTCCATTTTTGAATGGGGAGAGACGATCGCACGTGAAGTTATGGTTCCCCGAACAGACATGGTGACCGTTGATGCGGATGCGTCACTTGATGTTGCTACCAAAATCTTCCTGGATTCTGGCTATTCCCGTATACCCGTCATCGCTGATGACGTCGATGAAATCGTGGGCGTGCTCAATCTCCGTGATGTGTCGAGAAAGTCTTTTGAAAACCCTGCTGAGTTCTCAAGCCTGTCTGCTCAAGATCTTGCTCGACCAGCCATGTTCGTTCCGGAGTCGAAGAAAGCTGATGACACTCTGAAACAAATGCAGGCACAACATACGCATCTAGCCCTTGTTGTTGACGAACACGGTGGTATTGCGGGGCTCGTCACTCTGGAAGATCTCATTGAAGAACTTGTTGGAGATATTGCTGACGAACATGATCGTGGTGCGCCAGAAGTAGAAATGCTGAGTGACCAGCGATATCGCGTCGCCACTCGTTTGCCTCTGGATGAACTCGGCGAACTATTTGGCCTTGAACTCGATGATGAAGATGTTGACTCGGTTGGCGGATTATTAGCTAAAGAACTTGGTCGATTGCCCGAAGTGGGGGACAAAGTGACAGTCAGTGGCTTGATTATCGAAGCTGACCGAAGCGGGTCCCATCGGAAACGCGTCACTCGTGCAATTGTGGAAGCAGATCAAGACTTGATTGATGCTCGTCAGGCTTTTACGGAAGAGGAAAACTAATGGCCCGTCCGTCTAAAGCTGAAAAGCGTGGAGATTCGCCTGAGAATCAGCCGCGTTCAGGATTTGTTTCTCTGGTAGGTCGCCCTAACGTTGGCAAGTCCACACTCACCAACGCCTTGGTAGGGGAGAAGGTTGCCATCACCTCCTCGAAGCCACAAACCACTCGTCATGCGATTCGAGGAATCACTAATCGTCCAACTGGTCAATTGATATTGGTGGACACCCCGGGAATTCACCGACCTCGAACGCTGTTGGGCGAACGCTTAAACGCTCTCGTGTCAGCCACATTGGGCGATGTCGATGTAATTGGGATGTGCTTTCCCGCTGATGAACCGGTCGGTCCGGGTGATCGATTTATCAACGAGCAATTAGATAAATATCCTCGTGCTGTGAAGGTTGCTGTCATCACCAAGACAGATGTTTCCTCGAAGAAAGCGATTGCCACCAGGCTCCTGGAAGTCCAAGAACTTCGTGACTGGGCAACAATCATCCCAGTTTCGGCTGTGGGAGATGACCAAATTGATCTTTTGGCTGACGAACTGATCAAGCTCCTTCCCGAAGGTGAAGCTCTTTATCCTCTTGAGCAAAATACAGATGAAGACCTTGAGAAACGTATCTCTGAACTCATTCGTGAAACCATCCTTGAAGGCGTCCACGAGGAACTTCCTCACTCTCTCGCTGTCACACTCGATGACATGATTCAGCGCGAAGACAAAGAACTTCTTGAAATTTATGCCAACGTCTTTGTCGAGCGTGATAGCCAAAAGGGAATCATTATCGGAAATGGCGGCGAGCGTCTCAAGGACATTGGTCAACGCTCTCGTGCAGCAATCGAACCGCTTGTTGGACAAAAGGTGTTCTTGAGCCTTCGTGTGAAGGTTGCAAAAGACTGGCAACGAGACCCCAAACTGCTTCAGCGATTGGGCTTCTAGTAGCTCAGTGCTAGCCTAGAAATATGTCCTTTGGTCTGCTTCTTCTTAGCTGCCGCGACGAGTCCACTAAATAGGCCTCACTCGTCGCGGAGACGCCCGTTGGCTGACCACCACCCGCGAGGAGAAAAAGCATGAAGAACAATCAAGCCCCCAGCACAATGCCAGTGCACAAGTATCGTCCGTATCACGAGAGCCTCGGCATTGACCTGACAGACCGCACATGGCCAGGCAAGCGCATTGAGAAAGCTCCCGTTTGGTGCGCCGTAGACCTACGTGACGGAAACCAGGCTCTCATTGATCCCATGAGCCCAGAGCGTAAGCGCATTATGTTCGACCTTCTGGTCAAGATGGGCTACAAGGAAATTGAAGTAGGTTTCCCTTCTGCTAGCCAGACTGACTTCGATTTTGTTCGCTCTCTTATCGAAGAAAAAGCGATTCCTGACGATGTCACCATCCAGGTACTGACTCAAGCGCGCGATCACCTCATTGAGCGCACCTATGAAGCTATTGCAGGTGCCAAGCAAGCAATTGTTCACTTCTATAACTCCACCAGCATCTTGCAGCGTGAAGTTGTCTTCCGCGAAGACCGTCAGGGCATCATGGATATTGCACTGCATGGAGCTCGTTACTGTCGCGAAATGGAAAAGACCATTCCGCAAACTCAGGTCTACTACGAGTACTCTCCTGAGAGTTTCACAGGAACCGAACTCGAATACGCCGTTGAAGTGTGTAATGCCGTTCTTGAGATTCTTGAACCTACGCCCGAACGTAAGGTCATCATCAACCTGCCTGCAACGGTAGAGATGGCTTCACCCAACGTGTATGCAGACTCCATCGAATGGATGGGGCGTCATCTTGCACATCGTGAAAACGTCCTCATTTCATTGCACCCTCACAACGACCGAGGAACTGCAGTAGCTGCTGCTGAACTTGGCTATATGGCAGGTGCAGACCGTATTGAAGGCTGCCTCTTCGGCAACGGAGAACGCACGGGAAACGTTGACCTTGTTGCGCTGGGTATCAACATGTTTACCCAGGGAATCGACCCCCAAATTGATTTCAGTAATCTCGATGAGGTCAAGCGCACTGCGGAATACTGCAACCAGCTCAAAGTACATGAGCGAAGCCCGTGGGCAGGTGACCTGGTTTACACCGCGTTCTCCGGTTCACACCAAGATGCGATTAAAAAGGGTTTTGAGCGCATGGCAGCTGATGCTCAAGCTCAAGGCACACACGTTGACAATCTGGTTTGGGCTGTTCCCTATCTTCCCGTTGACCCCAAAGACCTTGGGCGCAGCTATGAAGCCGTTATTCGTGTTAATTCACAGTCCGGTAAGGGCGGCGTCGCTTACCTGCTGAAGAAGGACCACAACCTCGAGCTTCCTCGTCGTCTCCAAATTGAATTCTCCGGCGTTGTTCAGCACAAGACCGACGCTGAAGGCGGCGAGGTTTCCAGTGATGATCTCTGGGAGATCTTCCAGGATGAATATCTGCCTGCAAAGGATGTTGCCAACAAGTGGGGTCGATTCGAACTCACAGGTAGCCGCACGGAAAGTGACTTTAACGGCACTCTCAAGCTTTCTGTCGATCTCCGTGATGGTGAAACCGTCTCTCGTCAAGACACTGTGGGTAACGGCCCAATTGACGCTTTCTTAAAGTTGATGGCGGCTCAAGGTATTGAGGTGGAGCTCTTTGACTACGTCGAACACACTCTTGCTGCTGGTGGAGATGCCATGGCTGCCGCATATGTTGAGCTCAACGTCAACGGAACGCGACTCTGGGGTGTAGGAATTGACTCGGACATTTCTACTGCTTCCTTGAAAGCGGTCGTGTCCGCAATTAATCGCGCAGTTCGCTAACTACTTACCGTCGAGGATGGCATCTTCGATGTCTTCCTCTGTGGGCCTTGCCTTGCGTTTCGATGCAGCGGCGGCAAGCTTGGCTTGGCCTGCCTCGGTTTCAGAGTTTCGAATTCGAAGTTCATTTCGAACAGCCCATGCCAGGCCAATGAAGGCCAAAATTCCGAACATGATCCATTGGAATGCATAGCTGAGATGCGCGCCTTCGTCGACTGACGGCTTGAGAGCAGTCAGGGGAGCTTTGTCGATAGGTGCTGGAGTTTCTGTCGCGAGTAAACCATAAGCACCCGTGTAGGTAGGGGAGCCTAAGACTTCTTCAATGAGAGGAAGCTCAATCGTCGCTACTTGTCCTTCAGACATTCCACGGCCAGGAATGCTGGGCTCGCTCGCCTTGAGACGTGCAATAACTGTTACCTCACCAGTAGGTGGTGCAGGCAATACGTAAGAATCTTCAGGATTTACATTGGCTGGAAGCCAGCCGCGGTCGATGATAAAGATGTTGCCGTCATCGGTGAGTAATGGAGTGAGCACTTCCACTCCGGCTACTTGTTCACGAGGGCGACTGCGGACGATGAGTTGTTCGTCAGCTAAGTACGTACCTGTCACTTCTACTTGAATCCACTTGTCGTTCTCATCAAATGAATCGAGTTGAGGAAGTGCTTGTTCCAAGGGAACGGGAGACGAGTTGTAGTTGGCAAGTACTCGATCAATTTCCTGGCGTGCTTCATCTCTCCGGGCAAACTGCCATGTGGACAGAGCAACACAGGCCCCAGCAAAGATAGCGGTGAGCAGCAAATAGCTCAACCAACGCTTTGTGAACGCAATGCGATACCAGGGAACGTGTTCAGCGTTGTTGTGAGGTTCAGGGGTCAACGCGGAGTCTCTTGATACAAAACGATGGTGGCAGGACGCTCGACTGTTCCCTGCTTAGGAGCCATTTTTACGTTGGCGACAATCATGGCGAAGTAGGGCAAGACAATGGCGCCAGTCGCACAAATAACGAGCCACCAACCAGAGACAAACAGCATGGCAATGATGCACGCCATGCGAATACCCATAGCAATGGAGTATTTGATCATGCGGATACGCCGCTCATCAATTGGTGCGAGCGGAAGCGATGTTGCTGACTGAAGTTGTTTCTTCATTGTCGGCGTTGTCCCAACGGTTGATGTCGTGTTACTAGCCTACGGCTAAGCTAGCTTTCATTGCATCCGACTGGAGGAATTGTGACCGTTCGTACCGTGCTTATCACTGGTGGAAACCGTGGCATTGGTTATGCCCTTGCAGAAGAGTTCATTGCACAGGGCCACCGTGTGGCCGTGACAGCTCGTTCTGGAGAAGGCCCAGCAGGATCTCTCACTGTTCGAGCTGACGTAACAGACGGTGCTTCCCTAGATGCTGCGTATGCAGAAGTTGAGTCACAACTCGGCCCCGTTGAAGTTCTCGTTGCCAATGCAGGCATTACCAAGGACACTCTCGTGATGCGGATGACAGATGAAGAGTTTGATTCTGTTGTTGACACGAACCTTGGCGGAACATTCAAAGTAGTCAAGCGTGCAGTCAAGGGAATGCTGAAAGCTCGCTTCGGGCGCATTGTGTTGATTTCTTCAGTTGTCGGCCTTTATGGTTCTGCAGGCCAAGTGAATTACTCTTCTTCAAAGAGTGCCCTTGTGGGAATGGCGCGTTCACTCACTCGTGAACTAGGTGCCCGTGGAATCACAGCCAACGTTGTCGCACCAGGTTTCATCGAAACCGATATGACAGCTGCTCTTCCAGAAGATCAGCAGGAGCAATACCGCAAAAACATTCCTGCAGGTCGCTTCGCCCAGCCTTCCGAGGTTGCCAAGGTTTGTGCGTGGCTCGCTTCAGATGATGCTGGATATATTTCCGGTGCTGTTATCCCAGTTGATGGCGGATTGGGCATGGGGCATTAGAGCCCAAACAGCTCCAACGCTTTACTCAGATCCCTCTCATTGAGGGCGATATCTGCTTGTTCTTGAACAATCGGTTTTGCGCAGAATGCGATACCTAAACCAGCAACGCCCATCATGGTGAGATCATTTGCTCCATCTCCAATTGCCACTGTGTGTGACAGGGGAGTGTTAGTGAGGTTTGCCCATTCGATCAAAGTATCTGCTTTGGTTTGGGCATCTACGATGCCACCAAGCACTTTTCCTGTCAGTTGACCGTCTCGAATTTCAAGTCGGTTTGCCTTCCAGAAATCCAAACCCAAAGACTCAGCAAGCGGGTCGAGGAGTTCGTGAAAACCACCGCTCACAACTCCCACATGGCCGCCATGTGCTTTGACGGTTGAAATCAACTCTGCTGCCCCAGCAGTAACGGTGATTTGTGAGCGAACTGTATCGAACACACTCTCAGGCAGACCTGCAAGAGTCGCTACCCGTTCCTTGAGACTTTCGGCGAAGTCCAGTTCACCGCGCATGGCTCGTTCGGTAACTGCGGCAACTAACTCGAGAGAGCCTGCTTGTGCCGCAATAAGTTCAATTGCTTCGTTTTCAATCAGGGTTGAGTCAACGTCGAGTACTACGAGAAAGCGCTTCGAATCCGTATTGGCACTGTCATTACGGATTTCGGTCATGGCGCTACTCGTACTCCCTTACCCACAACAGTGATACCTGATTCAGTCACGGTAAATCCACGTGCGCGGTCTCGATCATGATCAACACCAATTTTGGCGCCATCTTCGACTACTACTTCTTTATCCAGAATAGCCCGGCGAATTTCGACATCAGCGCCAACCGTGACGTGATCAAAAACGATGGAATCGTGAACACTTGCTCCAGAATTCACTTCACACCAGGGACCAAGAACGCTTCGTTCAATATGGGCTCCGGATAAAAGTGATCCAAGAGAAACAACGGAGTCAATAGTTGCTCCCACGCGGCCACGAGCATCCCTCACGAACTTTGCAGGTGGTGAATTGACCTGCATGGAATAGATAGGCCAGTCGGTGTTGTAGAGGTTGAAGACAGGCAGAGTGGAAATCAGATCCATGTGAGCATCAAAGAAGCTGTCAATACTTCCGACGTCTCTCCAGTAATACTTATCGCGGTCTGTCGAGCCAGGAACATCATTGCGATTGAAGTCATAAACTCCTGCTTCGTCCTTGGCAACGAAGTAAGGAATGATGTCACCGCCCATATCGTGGCTTGAATCAGCTAATTCGCCATCAGCCTCAACGGCAGCAATGAGGGCGTCAGCGTCAAAGACATAGTTACCCATTGAAACCAATACTTCATCTGGAGTATCAGGCAATCCAACAGCATCCGTTGGCTTTTCGCGGAAGCGGCCAATCTTTGTGACATCTTTGCTGTCGACTTCGATAACGCCGAATTGATCTGCCAGGCGAATGGGTTGGCGGATTGCTGCAACCGTCGCTTTTTTGCCGGATTCAATGTGAGCCTGAATCATCTGGTCAAAGTCCATACGGTAAACGTGATCGGCACCCACCACAACGACGATGTCGGGCTTCTCGTCACGAATGAGGTTCAAGCTTTGAAGGATGGCATCGGCACTGCCGGAGAACCAACGCTTGCCAAGTCTTTGTTGAGCAGGAACAGATGCGACATAGGAGCCTAAAAGGCCAGACATACGCCATGTTTGCGATACGTGACGGTCGAGTGAGTGAGATTTGTACTGAGTGAGGACAACAATCTGACGGAGGCCAGAGTTGATCAAGTTCGATATAGCGAAGTCAACCAAACGGTACTGGCCACCAAAGGGCACAGCAGGTTTTGCGCGGTCTTCTGTCAGGGGCATGAGGCGTTTGCCCTCGCCGCCAGCGAGAACAATTCCGAAAACCTTCTTGGGCATGTCTCAACAGTAGGACACTCATGTAACAGATATGCAACGTAATGCAAAAGATTACGTGTGGGCATATGAACTCTGAGTGTTATAGCGTTCTTCACATGCGCGTTGATTTATTGACCAAGGAATATCCGCCTGAGATTTATGGTGGTGCAGGTGTACATGTCGCTGAGCTCGTGAAAGCACTTCGTACTTCTCTCGATGTCCAGGTTCGCTGTTTTGGCGCTCAACGCGAAGAAGCCGATGTCACCAGTTACTCCGTGCCTTCAGATTTGGTTGCCGCAAACCCTGCACTCCAAACCATTGGAGTAAATCTCCTCATGGCCAATGACACAGCTGGGGCTGACCTTGTTCACTCGCACACCTGGTACGCCAATGAAGCTGGGCGAGTTTCGCAACTACTTCACGGTATTCCTCATGTCATCACTGCTCACAGTCTTGAGCCTCTTCGTCCATGGAAAGCGGAACAACTTGGTGGCGGGTATCGACTTTCAAGTCAGATAGAGAAATCCTCTTATGAGGCAGCAGATGCAGTTATTGCTGTGAGTGCCGGCATGCGCCAAGACATTTTGCGCAGCTATCCCGATATCGACCCTGACAAGGTCCATGTCGTTCACAACGGCATTGATGTTGATGCATGGGCTCCTACCTCGAATCCTCAATTGCTGGAGAAATGGGGAATTGACTCTTCCCGCCCCTCTGTTGTCTTTGTCGGACGAATCACACGCCAAAAAGGTTTGCCTTATCTCTTGGAGGCTGCAGGAAGGCTCCCTGACGAGGTTCAGCTGATTCTGTGTGCTGGAGCTCCAGATACTCCTGAAATCAAGGCTGAGGTTGAATCAAAGGTCGCTGAACTTCAGCAACAACGTGACGGTGTTGTGTGGATCTCCGACCACCTCCCTCGCCACGAACTCGCAGCAATTTTGAGCTCAGCCACCACGTTTGTGTGCCCCTCAATTTATGAACCACTTGGAATCGTAAATCTTGAAGCAATGGCATGTGGCATACCTGTTGTGGGTACAGCGACGGGTGGTATTCCTGAAGTTGTAGATGACGGCGTAACGGGTTGGCTCGTTCCCATTGAACAGCTTCAAGATGGCACTGGAACTCCCTTGCACCCTGAACAATATGTCTCAGATCTCGCTGACGCCATGCGAAACGCGGTTTCGGACCCTGAACGAGCGAAACAAATGGGAGTAGCCGCGCGCGAACGTGCACGCATTCACTTCGACTGGATGGCAATTGCAGAGCAAACACGGGCGATTTACAACCTTGTGAAGCGCTAACTCTCGTTAGCATTGAGGAATGGTTCAGGTTCTTCGATTTTCAAACACTTCTCTCGTTCGTGGTGGCAACACTGTCGTGAACAACCTGAACTGGGAGGTAACCAGCGATCAGCGTTGGATTATTCTCGGTGCGAACGGTGCGGGAAAAACTTCTCTGCTTGATATGGCAGCTGGATGGGATATCCCTTCAGCTGGCCAGGTTTCAGTTCTTGACGAAGATCTTGCAACTGCAGATCCAGAGTGGCTTCGTCCTCGAGTTGGTTATGCCTCTTCGAGTATGTCCAAGCGCATTCCTCCCACAGACACAGTTTCAGATGCCGTGATCACTGCAGCTTATGCAGCTGCAGAGCGACGCGGAGAACAATTCGAAGAACTCGATATCCGCCGCGCACGACGCGTTCTTGCCGAATGGCGTCTTGAAGAACTGTCAGATCGCACTGTTGATTCTCTTTCAGAAGGTGAAGCAAAGCGTCTACAAATTGCGCGCTCGATCATGACTGACCCTGAGCTGCTTCTCCTTGATGAGCCCACAGCAGGACTCGATTTAGGTTCCCGTGAAGAAATTATGCAGATGTTGGGATTCTTTGCAGGAAACCCTTCTGCGCCCGCCATTGTGATGGTTACGCACCATGTTGAAGAGATTCCTCGTGGATTCACCCACGTTCTTCTTGTCAAAGACGGGGGAGCGGCGTATGCCGGACCAATCGCGTCAACTTTGACTAGTGAGAACCTGACTGACGTCTTTGGGGTGACGGTCACGGTGTACAACAACGATGGTCGCTACTCTGCACAAGCAACTCTCTAAGTTTCTGATAACATTGTGAGTCGGCCTTGTTCGTAAGGCGAATGGCCGCAAGCTTTTGTTCCTCACACCATGTGTTGAGCAACCTCCCTATTGAAGGAAAACCTGATGAAGTCTGACATTCACCCCGAGTACGCACCCGTCGTCTTTCACGACCTTGCTTCGGGCGAGTCGTTCCTGACCCGTTCCACTCTCACCAGCTCAAAGACCACTACGTGGACTGACGGCAACGAGTACCCCATCATTGACGTTGAAATCTCTAACGCTTCTCACCCCTTCTACACCGGTAAGCAGCGCATCATGGACTCCGCTGGACGTGTTGAGAAGTTCAACAAGCGTTTTGCTGGTTTCGGTCAGTAAGTTCTCTAGACATCAAGAAAGCCCGGTCATTGACCGGGCTTTCTTCGTTATGTTGTAGGTTCTAGCGCACGGGCCAAAGACCGTCTCCTGGGTAGACCGGTAGATTCTGACTCCTGCGCCAGGTGGCGTAGCTTTCTGCTTGTTCCTTGGCCCACACCACTTGTAGATCGTGAAGTTCAGAGGCTGGGTATGCAAGGTCAGCAGCATACTTCTTGCCGATAGCTTGAGCTACACGGCCAGCTGCAATCGCATCTGCTGCAGCATCGTGTGCGTCCGTAAGCTCTACACCGTAGTGAGCAGCTGCTGCTTCGAGAGTTCTCTTGCCCTTGCGATACTTATCTACTTGCTTATCAATGATGAGTGGGTCGATCACGGGTGAGGGTAACTCAAGGGGGTCAAAGCCGTAACGCTTTGCTTCTCGATCCAAAATCGTGAAGTCATAAGCTGCGTTGTAAGCAACCACGCCAATTCCTTCACCCAAGAAGCCTTGAAGCTTGGTCAATATTTCGAAGATGCTGTCTGCCGCAGGAGCACCCTCCGCTCTCATCCGCTCAGTCGTGATGCCATGAACAGCTGTTGCTTGCTCGGGAATATCTATCCCACAGTTGATGAGCCAGTTAGTTGTGTCTTCAACTTCGCCATAGGGATTCAACACACTGATGTTCGCAGAGACGATACGAGTAGTCTCGGGAGCAATGCCGGTTGTTTCGGTATCAAAAACAGCAATAACGTTGGCCCATTCGGGCAGTCCTGTGTTGGTCACGTAACTTACTCTAGGTTCTAGCCCCGAGATGAGCCGGGTAGGGACTCGGTGCGCCTACACTTGAGGCAATGCCTGCTCACTCTCCTTATGCTCAGAAACTCTCTGTAATCCCAACAGAAGAGTCATCTGTGGTTGTTGATGGAAAGCGCACACATTATTGGGAATATGGAAACAAGAATTCGCCCCTCCAGCTGGTCATGATTCATGGCTTTAGAGGCGATCATCACGGTTTAGAACCCATCGTGGCTGAGTTGGGGTCTGACGTTCACGTGATCATTCCTGACCTGCCAGGCTTTGGTATTTCTCAAGCGCTCCCGTCACCGGCGGACATCAGTTCATATTCCACTTGGCTCAGCCACTTTCTCAGTGCGTTGCACGCCAACGATGCTGTGATTCTTGGACACTCATTTGGCTCCATCGTTGTTGGAGCTGCGCTTTCTGATGGTTTACCCAATAAGAAAGCGATCTTGATTAATCCGATTGCAGCGAACGCACTCAAAGGTCCACGCGGAATAATGACGCGTTTAGCAGTTCTCTACTACAAAGCTGCAGCTGCACTTCCTGCCGGTGCGGGCTATGCCTTGCTCAAAAACAAAACTATTGTTCGGGTGATGAGTGAAACTATGGCGAAGACGAAGGACCCCAACCTTCGCCAGTGGATACATGAGCAGCATGATCAGTATTTCTCGCTCTTTGAGTCACGTGATTCTGTTCTTGAAGCCTTTGAGACATCTGTATCTAATGATGTTTCACAGTTCGCTCCCGGAATCCATCAAGAACTCATGATGCTCGTTGCAGACAAAGATGACATCACTGCGTTACCCGAACAAAAACTATTAGCTTCTCGCATTCCTGGAACCCGTTTGGAAATTGTGGAAGGCGTGGGACATCTCGTCCACTACGAAGCTCCTGATTTTGCAGCTCAACACATTAGAGATTTCCTGGGTCTCACGGCAGCAGCATGAAAATAGCTTTCGATTGCCGCTACGTTCGCACTGATCATCACGATGGTATTTCCCGGTTCAGCGCACGTTTGGTTGAACAAATGGCCCATCTCGTTACAGAACGAGGAGATGAGCTTCTCATGCTGATCAGTGATGAGAAACAACTAGCGTTTCTGCCTGAACTTCCCTTCGCTGTAGTGAGTTCGCCTACGAGCCCGCGCGAACCTTTTGTTGCTAGTCAGATCAATAAATTAGAACCTGACATTGTGTTCAGTCCTATGCAGACCATTGGTGCTCGTGGGAGAAAATACAAGCTTGTCCTCACCGTTCATGACTTGATTTACTACAGCCATCCAACTCCTCCAAGGCAGTTCTCGTGGCCGATCCGTTTGCTCTGGCGGCTCTATCACACCGCGTGGTGGCCTCAGAAGATGCTGTTAGCTCATAGCGATGCAGTAGTCGCGGTTTCAGAAACAACCAAGAAACTCATTGTGGAGAACAAGCTCACGACAAAGCCAGTCTTTGTTGTTCACAACGCTGCAGATCAACCTTCTGCTGAAATCGTGATCAGCTCACCTTCAAAGAGATCTCGTTCCATTGTGTATATGGGTTCCTTTATGCCGTACAAAAATGTTGAAACTTTAGTGAAGGCTGTTGCTCTTCTTCCCGATTTCACTCTTCATCTCACAAGCCGAATCTCAGAACAGGACCGTCAGCGTCTTTCAGCTCTCGCACCTGAAGCTCAGATTCACTTCCATAACGGCACAACGGACGAGGATTATTTCGACCTCTTGTCACATGCAACAGCTTTGGTGAGCGCTTCACGAGATGAAGGTTTTGGAATCCCGCTTGTTGAAGCAATGAGCATTGGAACGCCGATTGTGGTGTCAGATATTTCGATCTTTCACGAAATTGGGGGAGAGGCTGCACTCTTTGCTCCAGCAGATTCCCCTGAAGCTTTTGCGGAAAGAATCACTTCGCTCACTGAGCCACACACGTGGCAAGACATCTCTGAGAAGAGCGTAAAACAGGCAGCCCATTTCAGCTGGAAGAAATCCGCCGGCGAACTACTCGATGTCCTCGTAAAGGTTTCCCGCACCTAAGCTCAGCGCAAGGGAACTCAACACATCACTTGTGCCGGCCTCCAGCTTGATGGAAGCCTTTTTGTCACCCTTGGTTTCTCCACGATTCACGATGATGATGGGCATACGCTGCCGTTTTGCCTGGTCAAGAAGCCGAATTCCTGAATTTACCGCTAGAGAAGAACCGGCAATGAGCAGAACATTCGCTCTTTTGATCAAACTCGAGGCGGCGGTAAAAACCTTAGGTGGAACAAACTCACCAAAAAAGACCACATCGGGCTTGAGCATTCCACCGCATACGGTGCACTCAGGTACTTGAACTGAACTGTAATCGGTCACATCCACATCACCGTCTGGCGCCAAAACAATATTGCTTAATTCATCAAGCCAAGGATTGAGTTCGCTGAGTTTGGACTCAACTCCGGATCGGTCAAATTGTTGGCCGCATTCCAAGCAGACCACGCGGTCCAAGCTCCCGTGTAAATCAACTACGTGAGAACTTCCTGCTCGACGGTGGAGCCCATCAACATTCTGGCTGATTACACCTTCGATGATTCCAGCTTGTTCCATCGCAGCGAGGGCAAGGTGGCCTTGATTGGGTTGTGCATCAGAGAATGATTTCCAACCCACGTGGGCACCTGCCCAATAGCGTTGGCGAAAAGAGTGTCCTGAAAGGAAATCTCCAATATTCATTGGAGTACGTTTAGACGCTCCCTTGCCGCGATAGTCAGGGATGCCTGAGTCAGTCGAGACTCCTGCTCCCGTCAATACAGCAACACGGCGACCAGCAATGAGCTCCACCAAGGACTCAATGCCCTCGACATGAGTATTGTGCTCCAGAATTGCGGCCATGGCCGCAAGCCTAAAACACTTGCGTTTCATCCATGTTTCGAGTTACTGCCAAACTGAGTGCATGGCTTCTGTTGTGCACATCACTGATCTATCCCACAACGGACTCCAAGATTATGTCGGTTTGACTGATGTTGCGCTTCGAAAGGTTTCTGAACCAGAACGTGGCCTCTACATAGCCGAGTCAAGCAAAGTCATTCAACGTGCAATACATGCAGGACATGTGCCACGTTCAGTTTTACTGCAAGAGCAATGGTTAGAAGATATAGAGCCACTCGTTTCATCTTTCGATGACTGTGTCATTTATGTCGGCTCCAGTGAGCTCCTTCAGGCCCTCACCGGCTTTGAGATGCACCGAGGTGCCCTGGCATCCATGCATCGCCCAGAGTTACCTTCCGTCTCGGATCTGTTGGGAGATGCGAAAAGGGTTGTTGTACTCGAAGACATCGTTGACCACACAAATGTAGGTGCGATTTTCCGGGCTGTGGCAGGTCTAGGTGCAGATGCTGTGCTGATAACTCCTCGCTGTGCTGACCCTCTCTATCGCCGTTCAGTGAGAGTTTCCATGGGTACTGTTTTGCAGGTTCCGTGGACACGTTTACCGGAATGGCCAGAAGCCAGAAATCTTCTTCATGAAGCAGGATTCCATATTGCTGCCATGGCTCTGGCGGATGATGCTGTTTCCCTTCGCGACTTTGCACTTCATCAACCAGAGAAGATTGCTCTTGTATTCGGGTCCGAGGGAGATGGGTTAAGTCATCAAGCACTTGAGGCGTGCGACACAGTCGTAACCATTCCCATGCTTCATGGGGTCGACTCTCTCAACGTCGCTTCAGCTAGCGCAGTGGCTTTATATGCACTTACCGACTAGTCGGCACTGCAAGTTCGTAATTCTTTCTTAGTATTGGTTCATCATGACCGGTGAACAGACGCATATTGGCTCGTTCGCCGCAGAACATCTTTCTCCCGCTTACCCTGCCCGTGCACCTTGGGGAACAGCTGAAAACCTCCGAGCCTGGCAAACAGAGGCCCTTGATGCCTATTTCCAGAACGAGCCCAAAGATTTTCTTGCCGCTGCAACTCCAGGTGCTGGCAAGACGACCTTTGCACTTCGTTTAGCTACAGAGCTTTTGCGCCGAAGAACTATTGATCGCATTACCGTAGTCACACCCACTGAGCATCTCAAAACGCAATGGGCAGATGCTGCACACAAAGTTGGTATTCGCCTGAATCCACATTTCAGCAATGCTCACAAACGTCACAGCAAGCAATTCCACGGTGTTGCCGTGACGTATGCGCAAATAGCGATGAAGGCCCACATCCACCAGGAGCTCACGGATTCAGCGCGAACACTGGTGATCATGGATGAAGTACACCATGGAGGCGATGCACTGAGCTGGGGTGACGCATTACGTGTAGCTTTCAGTCGCGCAGAACGACGTCTTTCGCTTACAGGCACACCGTTCCGCAGTGATACTGCTCCCATCCCTTTCGTCAGCTACCTCCCTGACCGTGATGGTGTCTTAGTTTCACAAACAGATTATGACTATGGCTACGGACGAGCTCTTCAAGATGGTGTTGTTCGCCCGGTCATGTTTATGGTTTATGCCGGTTCGATGCGTTGGCGAACCAGGGCCGGCGATGAAATGGAAGCTCGGCTAGGTCAAGACAACACTAAGGACGTCACCTCTCAAGCGTGGCGTGCTGCTCTCGATCCAGGCGGGGACTGGATTCCTCAGGTTATGCAGGCAGCAAATAATCGCCTCACTGAAGTTCGCCAGTCGATTCCTGATGCTGCAGGTCTTGTCATTGCAACCGACCAAGATGACGCCAGAGCATATGCACAAGTGCTGTTAGAGCTCACCGGAGAAGAACCTACGGTTGTGTTGAGCGATGAAGCCGGCGGTGGTCAGAAGATTGACACGTTCTCAGCGGGAACTTCACGCTGGATGGTTGCCGTCCGCATGGTTTCTGAAGGTGTTGATGTTCCACGGCTTGCTGTTGGCGTTTATGCAACCAGTGCAGCAACACCCTTGTATTTCGCTCAAGCTATCGGTCGTTTTGTCCGCGCACGACGTCGCGGCGAGACGGCGACGGTGTTCTTGCCTAACGTTCCTCAACTGATGCAGTTGGCAGGTGAACTTGAACTTCAACGTGATCATGCCCTTGAGCGTCGCGTAAAGCCAGGCGAGAGCGAGTATCCAGAGATGGATGCGTTTGAAGAATCTCAGCGGGCAGAATCTGCTTCCGACACGTTAGAAGCGGATCTGGGGGAGTATGCCTTCCTCGGTTCTGATGCGAACTTCGACATGGTGATGTACCAAGGTGAAGAATTTGGTGGATACGCAGAACCTGGTTCACCAGAAGAACATGACTTCATCGGAATTCCTGGGATTTTAGAACCTGACCAAATTTCAGAACTTCTTCGACACCGGCAACGTCGGCAAACTCAACGTGGTGTTGGTAGATCCAGTGATGTCGCAGTCAACAAAAGCATCCCATTACACAGAAGCTTGAAAGAGCAACGAGCACTTCTGAACTCCTTGGTAGCTTTATGGAGCAAGCAAACCACTACACCCCACGGCATCATTCATACGGAACTGCGTCAAACATGTGGTGGTCCAGCCGTCGCCCAGGCCACAGTTGCCCAACTTCAGTCCCGAATCGATCTCATGCGTCGTCGAATTTCTTCACCCGTCAAATAGCAATATCTTCTCCTTTTTCTTGCGACACACCCAATATGTTGTGGTTCAATAACTACTTGAAGGTTGTGCAGCAGTACTATTTTCTACATGTCTTGCATCAGATTTAACACACCAGCACAACGTGCACAGCTCGATGCTCTCAAAGCAGATAAGAAGCTGAACGAGACTGCTGTGGCTAAATTCCTCGGTCCAGAGTTTGGTGAGAGCAAAATTAATCGTCTCCGCACCATGGCCGTGGACAAAAACCCAAAAATCCGTGAAAGCGTCGCCCTGAGCTATCACGTTCCTGAAGACGTGATGTGGGCTTTAGCCAAGGACAAAAACGAAGGTGTCAGGATCTGCGTTGCGCGAAACGAAACCACTCCGTGTGACATCTTGCGCCACCTTGCTACGGACAAGAGTGAACAAGTTCGAAGCTGGGTAGCAGTGAACTTTTTTGTCCCCCAAGACACAATGGAAATTCTTGCTTCCGACAAAAGCGAATCTGTGCGCAAGCTAGTTGCGTGGAAGGCAGATTTAGCTCAGCAAGAATTAGCCTCGGCTTAGCAAGTCAAACAAAGAAGCCCCGGTCTATTGACCGGGGCTTTTCTCTGTGCGCGAAGGGGGACTTGAACCCCCACGTCCTTACGGACACTAGCACCTCAAGCTAGCGCGTCTGCCATTCCGCCACCCGCGCAGGTGATGGTGTTTTACCACCGAGAGACAACATTAGCACGAAGAAATATGCTCCATGTTCACGTGGCGTTGAGTCGGCTCTCCATTTGCTCGTTAGTGTCATGTTTATGGGATTTTTCGAGGCACTTTTTCTTGGGTTTGTTCAGGGACTAACTGAATTTATTCCCGTTTCAAGCTCGGCACATCTCAGAATCATCGGAGAATTTCTTCCCAACGGGGGAGACCCAGGAGCCACGTTTACGGCTATTACTCAGCTGGGCACAGAAACCGCTGTTGTTGTGTATTTCTGGCGTGACCTTGTTCGAATCGTGAAACATTGGTTCTTGGCTTTGGTCGGGAAGTTGCCCCGAAATGATCCGGATGCACGAATGGGCTGGCTCATCATTGTGGGATCGCTCCCCATCGTTGTTCTGGGATTAGTCTTCCAAGACGAAATCGAGACGACGCTTCGTTCGTTGTGGATAGTCGCAACGATGTTGATTGTCTTCGGCATTTTGTTAGGCATTGCAGATGTTGTCGGAAAGAAAACGAAAAACCTGCAACAGCTCACGGTAGGCCGCGGAATAGTCTTTGGTTTCGCACAGGCTTTAGCTTTGATTCCAGGTGTATCTCGCTCCGGTGGCACCATCACTGCCGGACTCTTTATGGGATTCAACAGAACGTCTGCAGCCCGTTATTCGTTCTTACTCGCACTGCCTGCAGTGTTCGGTAGTGGTCTTTACCAACTGGCCAAGAGTTTCAACGAACCACAAGTGTTTACAGGGATAGAGACTCTAGCTGCCACAGTGGTGGCGTTTATCGTTGGCATTGGAGTTATTGCATTCCTAATGAACTGGCTTGGAAAGCACAGTTTTTGGCCATTTGTTGTCTATCGCTTAGCTCTTGGTGGAACTCTGTTGGCTCTCCTGGCAACCGGAGTAATCCAAGGCTAAACGCCTTTAGGGGGTTCTGTACCTTCGCCGGGTTTGTCGGTGGAGCGCAGGAATCTTTCAAACTCTTGTGCCAGTGATTCTCCAGTTGCCTCTGGCGAATCAACCATGTCTCGGGCTTGCTCGAGCTGAGCAATGTAAGACGACATATCTTCGTCTTCAGCCGCGAGCTTATTGATGTTTTCTTCCCACTCCGCTGCTTCGGAGACAAGCTCACCACGTGGAATGACGACGTCCACAATCTCTTCGAGTTTGTCAATGAGCGCAAGAGTTGCTTTAGGGCTCGGTCCTTGGTGGACATAGTGAGGAACAGAAGCCCAGATGGCAACAGTTGGAATATCTGCTTCCTCGGCTGCTGCTGCAATGACACTCAAAATACCTACAGGGCCTTCATAAGTACTTCGCTCGACATCGAGTGCGTGACGAACATCAGCATTTTCGCTAGAAACAAAGGTAGAAATCGGCCTCGTGTGTGGGACGTCAGCCAGCATTGAACCCAACAAGACAATGGCAGAGATGTCTGCAGCCAGTGCGATATCCAGAATTTCGTTCGTAAAAGTCAACCAATTGCGGCTTGGTTCTACTCCCTGAAGGAGATAAATGTTGTTCGCATTGGCACCTGTTACATCGAGTATTAGATCTTCCGAGACACTCTCATCAAGATCGGCTGGAACCATCGGGGCATAGAGAATCGAAGTTGGCCAGGTAAGCGACCTGTTTCCGTCATCATCGAAACCGATCGTAGGTCGATTGAATTGGAAGTCGTAATACGTTTCTGGGTCAACGGTATGAAGCGCAATAACATCAAGCTGTTCCTGCAGAGTCGTTACAGCTGAGCTTGCTGCCTCTCCGGCATCATTCCAGCCTTCAAATGCGACAACAAGAAGTCGTCCTCGGAATGGATTACGTGCTGTGCTCACTGTGGGGAACCCCGTTCTACTTCGCTTTCAAGAATACTCAGGTCTGCCGACAAGTAGTCTTGTTCAGTGAGCAGTAACGAAACCTCTTTATCCATCAAGCCCGAAGCGATTCTCTGGGACATGGACGGCACCATTGTCGATACCGAAGATTATTGGATCGTTGCTGAACTAGAACTGGTCCAACTTTTTGGTGGTTCCTGGACTCACGAAGATGGCATCAAAGTCATTGGACAAGGTTTGCCCGAAACGGCAGCAATCATGCAACAACATGGAGTAAATCTCTCCATCGACGAGATCATTCAGGCTCTCACTAACCGTGTCCTTGAACAACTTGAGGTTGCTGTTCCTTGGCGGCCTGGCGCTGTTGAACTGATGCATCAGTTTCAAGCCATAGGTATTCCTCAAGCAATGGTCACTATGTCTATTGAGAGAATGGCTCGGGCAGTGATCGCGATGATTCCCGGGCAGCCACTGACAGAAGTTGTGGCCGGTGATAATGTCCTCAAATCCAAACCAGATCCAGAGGCATATCTTTTAGGCTCAAGCAAGTTGAATGTAGATATTTCGCGATGTGTAGCGTTCGAGGATTCACCGTCAGGATGCAGGGCAGCCTATAGTTCCGGCGCAGTCACCTTTGGTGTCACAAATCTTGTCTCTCTTGAAGGAATTTCCACTGACATCACACTCGACACACTTGCTGGTGTCTCGGCTGAACAAGTATTTGACATATTCGCAGCAAAACGAGGACTGAATTCATGACACACGCAAACACTCCTCGCTACATGCCTGGACCTTTCCGAGCGGGGGATAGGTGCCAGCTCACCGACCCCAAGGGCAAAATCAATACAGTTTCACTCAAGCACGGAGACGAATTCCATACACACCGAGGTGTTGTAAAGCACGATGACATCATTGGTTTGCCTGATGCTTCAGTCGTGCTGAACAGCTCTGGCGTCGAGTATTTGGTCATGCGACCACTTCTGGTCGACTTTGTCATGTCCATGCCTCGTGGTGCAGCAATTATTTATCCAAAAGAAGCTCAAGCGATTTTGGGGCAAGCAGATATTTTTCCTGGCGCACGAGTTGTAGAAGCAGGCGTAGGTTCAGGTGCACTTTCCTTGTGGCTGCTTCGCGCTATCGGTCCTCAAGGTTTCTTGTATTCCTTCGAGCGTCGAGAAGAATTTGCGGAGATTGCTCGAGCAAATGTTTCCACTTTCCACGGTTACACTCCTGAAAACTGGTCAGTTACGGTTGGAGACCTTCAAGACGCCTTACCCATGACCGTAAAGCCAGGTGAAGCCGACCGTGTCGTCCTCGACATGCTTGCGCCCTGGGAATGTGTCGACATGGCTGCAGATGCTCTCGTACCTGGTGGAGTAGTGCTGATGTATGTCGCGACAGTCACGCAACTCTCGAGAGTTGTCGAGGCCTTGCGAGAAACCGGTCAGTTCTCTCACCCACAGTCCAGTGAAACCATCGTTCGTGGTTGGCATGTCGAAGGACTAGCAGTTCGTCCTGAACATCGAATGATTGGCCACACCGCCTTTTTGGTTACAGCCCGAAAATTAGCTCCTGGAACAGTTCTTCCCGATCTGAAGAGACGAGCTTCCAAGAGCGATTTCAGCGCGGAAGATCTCGAAGCGTGGACCCCCGGCGTCTTGGGCGGCAGAGAAATAAGCCCAAAGAGCCTCCGTAAGCGTGTGCGATCAGCTACCGAAAGTGCAGAACTTTCACAGGCTTCAGACAGCTCGTCGCCAGCTGAATAACCCCGGGGACACATAGGCTAGAAACTGCGTGAGGAACATTCCTCACAATGATTTTTTGCGAGGAATTGTGCGTCGGAGTTCAGCCCTTATTGTCAGCATCGCTCTGATTGCAGGTTTATCTGCTTGTAGCACTGCGACTTCAGATCCATCATGCACGCCACTTGCTGAATCTGGCTCTGCTGTGGACAAGGTCAAAGTCAGTGGTGGTTTCGGCGAGCTGCCTACCGCTGAGTTCCCCACACCTCTCACTACCTCTAAGACAGAGCGAAAGATTCTCGTCAAAGGTGACGGTGCTCCAGCTTTACCGGGTGGAGCTGTCACTCTTGACTTCACGATTTACAACGGAGAAACCGGTGACATTCTTGGGCAGACCAAGTATGACGGAACAGATCTTCAGACGTCCTCGTTGGACGACAACAGCTTGATCCATGGTTTGGTCGCAACCATTCAATGTGCTCCGGCAGGCAGCCAAATAGTTTCAGTCATTGCGCCCACTGATCTTCTTGACCAAAATGGTGCACCTGTTGGGGACTTGGGCAAAGACACCAGCTTGGTTGTCGTTGCAGATCTTGTTTCTACAAGCCTTGCCCGCGCAAATGGTAAAGATCAACCCGCTCAAGATGGCTTCCCTGCGGTCGTTCTTGACGCTGATGGTGTCCCTGGAATCACAGTTCCTAGCTCTCAAGCTCCTACAGATCTTAAAGTAGAAGTACTCAAGAAGGGCGATGGTCCTGTCGTTCAAGCTGGCTCGTCTGTAACCGTGCATTACACCGGTGTTCTATGGAGTGACGGCACTGTATTTGACTCAAGCTGGTCTCGAAAGACCCCAGCAACGTTCAGCCTCAACGGTGTCGTTCCAGGTTTCGCTCAAGCACTTGAAGGACAAACCGTGGGGTCGCAGATTGTGGCCATAATTCCGCCTGATTTGGGTTACGGAAACCAAGACAATGGAACGATTCCTTCAGGTTCAACTCTTGTCTTTGTTATCGACATCCTTGGTACTACCCCTTAGGTCGAGTAATCATGTCGCGCAGTGAGATCAGAGTTAAGAAAGAAGACCGGTTATTCAGTCTTATTCTTGCTTTGGTGTCCTCTCGTGAAGGATTGACCAAGACAGAAATTTTGAAGACTGTTCGCGGCTATAGCGACATCTTTGACTACAGCGGCAATACGGCTCTGGACAAGATGTTCGAGCGTGATAAAGACGAGATACGTTCCATGGGCGTCATCATCGACACTTTGGAGCTACCTGAAGAAGAGGGTCAAACCCACAACATTCGGTATTCCATTTCACGTCAGAACTATGACTTTCCAGAAGGCCTTACTTTCACTTCTGATGAACTCACACTGCTCAACGTAGCTGCAACGGCATGGCGCGAGGCATCTCTCTCCAATGATTCTCGACACGCACTGACCAAGATCAAGTCGTTAGGTGTTTCTGCCAATGACCCCTTGATTGGTGTTGCTCCTCACATCAGAACAAATGATCGTGCCTTCGCAACAATTGAAGATGCTTTAGAGAATGAGCTCATTCTCACATTCAGCTACCTCAAACCAGGCCAGAGCAAACCTGAACAACGAACAGCATCCCCGCTAGCAGTTCTGAACTGGGGAGGTCTTTGGTACGTCCTAGCTTTCGATATGGACGTACAAGCAGAACGCACTTTCCTTCTCAAGCGCATTATTTCTGCCCCCACTCGAATACCGCAGAAAACACACCCTCGTTCTCCTGAAAACTATGCGCAGCGCCTTCGGAATGAACTTGAAGACATAACTCGAAAGAACCAAGCGTCTATCTCTGTTCGTTCCGGTTCGGATGCTCAACTACGTCTTTCCGCCAAATATGGGCAAGCTCGGCATGAAACAGTTCTGACTTTTGGATATTCAGATCTTGAACTTCTGGCAGACGAGCTCATACTTTTCGGTGACCAAATCACCGTGATTTCACCTCCTGCACTCATAGATTCTTTACGCTCTCGGTTGGAACTCATCTCTTCTCACCACAGAGGAGATAATTGATGGCTTCTCAACCGCGACTTGAGGCTGCAGATCGCGTCACCTTGTTGATGTCTTTTGTTCCCTACCTCATTGAGCAGGGAGCTATTCCTGTGTCTCAACTGGCTCAACACTTCGACATCACTGCTGGCCAGGTAGAAGAACTTGTTCAACTTTTGGCCATGTCGGGAGTTCCTGGAGATGACGGTTATTACCAACATCAAGATCTTTTCGATATCAATTGGGATCTCTTTGAAGAGCACAAGGTAGTTGAACTCTGGCAGCACGTTGCAGTTGACGCTACTCCACGTTTTTCAGCTCGTGAGGCAGCTGCATTACTTGCTGGTCTTCAATATATTTCTGGAATTGTGCCTGAACGAGACAAGGGCATCATTGACAGACTTGTAGCCAAGATTTCCTCTGGGGCTTCTGCTTTGCCCGAAAATCTGTTGATTACACCAGCAGCTGTTCCTGTGGATCTCGATGTCATTCGTGATGCTGTGTCTTCAGGTTTGAGCGTCCATTTTGTGTATCAAAATGCTTCAGGTGAAAAGAACCCTCGGACGGTAGATCCTCTACGCCTCGATCTTGTGGGGGAGTCCTGGTACCTGCGTGGGTGGTGTCATGATCGTTCGGCTCTGAGAACATTTCGATTAGACCGAATTTCTGAGCTCTCAATTTCACACGATTCGATCGTCACCCAGCTGACTGCTTCAGATTTATCTGATGAACTTTTTGACATCAAAGAAACTGATATCCGTGTTCGGTTCGCTATAGAAGAATCTGCACTCTCTCTTCTTTCGGCCTACCACCCCGTTGTTTTTGGTTCTCACGGGACTGAGACGCTTGAAGTTGAAGTCGCCTTCAACGATCTTGCGAGTGTTCCAATATTCGTTGCACAGATTCCAGGTTCGATTTCTGTACTGTCCCCAGCTGAGGCAATTTCAGCTGTGAGCTTATGGGCTAAGCAGGCACTACAGAGCTATAACGCCTAAACTAAAGACAACACCTTCGCACCAATTCATAAGGAAGTACAGATGCTAGGAAATCTCTCCGGTTGGCACTTGCTCATCATCATTGCCATCATTCTGTTGTTGTTCGGTGCACCCAAACTTCCAGGTCTTGCTCGTTCACTCGGACAGTCCATGCGTATCTTCAAGAGCGAAGTTAAGCAGATGAAGGAAGATGGTCAGACTCCATCTGACTCCAGCTCCACCGACTCAAGCGACTCTTCAAAGTCCGCTTAGTAGCCCATGGCGGCACGGCAGACAAAAGCCTCCCGGCGTGAAGGAAAGATGTCCTTGGGTGGACATCTTGTAGAACTTCGCAAAAGGCTGTATTTCTCTGCCCTTTTCATCGTCATTGGTGCTGTTCTAGGTTGGTTTTCTGCTGATTTCCTTCTCGCTCAGCTACGTGAACCCATTTTTCTCGTTGCCTCTGAACAAGGTCGAGTAGCAACTCTGAACTATGACGGCATAACCAGTGCCTTTGATCTCAAGCTACAGATTGCTTTTACGGTCGGCATTGTTATCTCGAGTCCATTCTGGCTTTACCAAATTTGGGCATTCTTTATGCCCGGCCTGACCAAACGTGAAATCAAATACACGTTGGGATTCATGTTCAGCGCAATTCCGTTATTCCTCGCAGGCTGCGCAGCAGGCTGGTATGTCTACCCTCACATCGTTGCCTTGATGACAAGCTTTGCGCCCAGTGATGATGCCACCATCATTACCGCCAAAACGTATTTCGATTTTGTGCTCAAATTAGTTCTCGTCGTGGGTGTGGCATTTGTGTTGCCAGTCTTTCTCGTCTTGTTCAATTTTGCAGGCCTCTTATCTGCACAGAGCATTATCAAGTCCTGGCGTATTGCAGTTTTGGTGATAACCCTCTTCACAGCAATTGCCACTCCCGCGGCAGATGTCCTCTCGATGTTCTTGCTGGCGATTCCTATGGTTCTGCTCTATTTCTTAGCTGCAGGTATTGCCTGGCTCCATGACCGACGTGCTGTCAAGAAGTCCAACGTGTATTCAGATAACGAAGCCAGTGTTCTGCCGCCATCAGAAACGTTCTCGGCGTAGCCGATGACTGAGTTATCTGCTGCTGAACGCTTCGCCCTGGCTCAAGCCCGCACGAAGACACCCCTCGTTAACGCATTTCGCGAAAAGCGGACTTTTGATTTAGATCCCTTCCAGATAGCAGCAGCTAATGTTCTAGAAGCTGGAAATAGCGTTCTCGTTGCAGCGCCAACAGGAGCTGGTAAGACCGTTGTTGCTGAATTCGCTGTCTTCTTGGCAATGAGTACTTCAGCAGACAAGTTGTTTTACACAACGCCCATGAAAGCGTTGTCTAATCAGAAATACAACGAATTTGTTGAAGAGTGGGGTGCCGAAAATGTAGGCATTCTCACGGGTGACACCAATATCAATTCAGGTGCACGCATCGTTGTGATGACCACTGAAGTTCTTCGCAACATGCTTTATGCAGACAGTGACCTACTCAAGGATCTACGTTTCGTCGTGATGGACGAGATTCATTACCTCGCTGACCGCTTCCGAGGTGCAGTGTGGGAAGAAGTCATCATTCACCTACCTCAGCACGTACGGCTGGTTGGCTTGAGCGCCACAGTCTCAAATGCTGAAGAATTTGGTGACTGGCTTCAAGCAGTCCGAGGTGACACTGACATCATTGTTTCTGAGGACAGGCCTGTACCGCTTGATCAGCATGTTTTGGTTGGTAACAAGTTCATAGACCTCTTCGACGGTTCGACAGCTGCAGCAGAACACCGTGTAAATCCAGAGCTCCTCAGACTCGCTCACTCCAATCAACGTGCTCCTCATATGCGTTCAGCCGGACGAAATGCACATCGTGGCGGTCGGAATAACCGCCCTCAATACGCACAAAACCAACCCATGCAAGGACGCATGGAACGAGCAGACATCATTGAACTGCTTTCTGAAAAGAACTTGCTTCCCGCAATTTCCTTTATCTTCAGCCGTGCTGGCTGTGACCAAGCCGTTTCGCAAGTGTTGAGATCTGGCATCAGGTTGACTGATCCTGAAGAGCGCGAAATCATCCGCGAAATCGCTGAAGACAGATGTAGTGCTATCGCCGATGAAGACCTGGGTGTGCTCGGGTATTGGGATTGGCTTGACGGCCTCGAACGTGGAGTGGCCGCTCACCATGCTGGCCTGTTGCCGGCGTTCAAAGAGGTAGTCGAAGAGCTGTTCCAAAAGAAGTTAGTCAAGGTTGTTTTCGCAACAGAAACACTTGCGTTGGGCATCAATATGCCGGCACGTACCGTTGTGTTAGAGAAGTTAGAAAAATTCAATGGCGAGGCACGAGTGCCGCTCACACCCGGTGAATACACCCAACTCACGGGAAGAGCTGGGCGTCGCGGCATCGATGTCGAGGGTCATTCACTCATTCAATGGGCGAACAATCTAGACCCACAAACAGTTGCCTCTCTTGCGAGCAGACGAACTTACCCGCTGAATTCAAGTTTCAGGCCGACATACAACATGGCCATCAACTTGATTGAACAATTTGGCCGGAACCGAACCAGAGAAATCTTAGAAAGTAGTTTCGCTCAGTTCCAAGCTGACAGAGCAGTTGTTGATCTTGCTCGCAAAGTCAAACAACAAGAAGAGACTTTGGCAGGTTATGCAGAGCCGATGACCTGTCATCTGGGCGATTTTGCAGATTACGCTACTCTGCGACGCACACTCACAGATGTAGAAAAGCAAACCGAATCTGGCTCACGTGCAGCTAAAGAAAAACGAAGTGCCGAACTGAATTCTTTGCGTAAGCAAATGAAAAGTCATTCCTGTCACCACTGTCCTGACCGAGAGAATCATGCGCGTTGGGCTGAAAGATGGTGGCGTCTCAAGAGAGAAACAGACAAGCTCGTCCAGCAGATCAATACACGTACAGGGGCGGTCGCTCGAATCTTTGACAGGGTCTGTGACGTTCTCGTGGACATGGACTATCTCATGAAAGATCCCCAGGGCACAGAATTCTCTCTCACTCCAAAGGGGGAGTCGCTGGGCAAGATCTACGGTGAGCGTGACCTATTGATTGCCGAAAGTATTCGACTTCAATTATGGGACCAACTCGATGCACCTGGACTGGCTGCTATGGCATGTGCCATCGTCTTCGAACCACGTCGAGAAGAAGGTCTCGTGAATGAAAGGTACCTTCCGCGCGGAAAATTTATTGACTCCCTTCATGAAACTCAAAACCTCTGGTCAGACCTCGAAGAGTTAGAGAATTATCACAAGTTGCCGGGCACTAACCCCCTCGCTACTGGGCTTTCATTGGCTATGTACAAATGGGCAAAGGGGTCTCGTTTGGATGACGTTCTCTTTGATGCAGATATGCCTGCAGGTGATTTTGTTCGGTGGTCAAAGCAGACCATTGATTTACTCGACCAACTAGCTCAGGTCACAACAGGTGAGCTACAGAAGACCGCTCGATTAGCTCTTGATCAGGTACGCCGTGGCATTGTTGCCTATTCGACGGTGATCTAAATGAAGAAACTCACATTCTGGCTTTCACTCCCGCTGGCAGTCATTTCTGGCTTTGCCATGCAGGGCGCTTATCCTGCTACCAATTTCTGGCCCTTAGCTTTTGTTGGTGTTTTTCTCCTGTTGTGGGCTTTGCTTGGTCGTGGCTTCTGGACAGGTTTCATCATTGGGACTGTTGCGGGAGCGACGTTCTGGTTGTCGTTGATCAATTGGTTGACCTTGTATCTCGGGCCAGTACCGTGGCTAGCGTTGGGCATTTTGCAGGCCATATTCTTTGGTTTCGGTGCTGCACTCATTGGTTTGGCAATAAATAGAGGGCCCCTGCGATGGCCTTCACGTTGGGGTCGACTTGGCATTCTGAGCATCGTGATTGCGTCCATATGGACTTTGCGTGAAAGCATCACGAGTGTGTGGCCTTATGGGGGGTTCTCGTGGGGCAAATTGGCTCAGTCGCAGTCTGAAAGCCCGCTCTCTCATGACGTAGCGTGGGTCGGTACAGCGGGTTTAAGCTTCATCGTCGCTTTGTCGGCAACCTTGGTTTTCCAAGTGATGCGTGAAAAGAAGCGGTCACTTCTGTTCGTTCCGATCTTGTTTTTTGTGGTTGCCATTGCTGTACCCCCTGTTGAAATATCAATCTCAGGAACAACTAATGTCTTGGCCGTCCAAGGGAATTCCAAAGCAGGGTTGTTTGATCACGGGCAACCGGGAGACATTCTTCAAGATCACGTCACTGGCTCGCTACCTTATGCCGGGGAAGACATTGACATGGTTGTCTGGCCAGAAAATGCTAGTGATGTTGACCCACTTCAGTCCGAGCTTGCTGCGTTGATGCTGACGACCGTGTCAAAGAAATTAGACGCTCCGATTGTTGCGGGCACGATTACAACCACGAAGGCTGGGGAATATTTCAATTCCTCTTTAGTGTGGTCGAATGGGCTCGACGCTCAATACGACAAAATTCACCCCGTGCCATTTGCTGAATACATGCCAAATCGAGAGTTGTGGCGGACCTTCCAGCCCGATCTTGTTGATCTCGTTACCCGTGATTATTCCTTTGGCAAACGTCCCAATGTTGTGGATATCAACGGTGTTTTAGCAGGTGTGGCCATCTGTTTTGACATCACTGATGATCAACAGGCATACCAAATGATTGATGGGGGAGCACAAATCATCCTTGCTCAAACCAACAACGCAGATTTCGGCAAAACGTCCGAGAATTTGCAGCAATTGGCCATTGCACGATTGAGGGCAATCGAGACTGGGCGTTCTGTTGTCAACATCTCAACAGTAGGTACGTCAGCAATCATCTCTCCCTCAGGCGAAACCTTAGATTCCATTCCTGCCTACCAACCTGGCGCAATGCTGGATGCTGTTCCTTTGAGCTCCTCCGTCACACCGGCAATGCAGTTTGGACGCGTCATTGAATGGTCCATTGGTGCTATTGCACTTGTCGGTTTGTTGCTCATTCTGTTGCGCAGAAAGCCCTAGAATTGAAGCTCAAATGCTTACGAAACTGGAGTGAAGATGGGTAAGGAAAACGATTCTTTCGTCCACCTTCACGTTCACTCCGAGTATTCAATGCTTGATGGCGCGGCTCGAGTCAAACCACTGATTAATGCTGCAGTTGAGGCAGGAATGCCTGCCATTGCGATTACCGACCATGGCAACATGTTTGGCGCTTACGATTTCTGGAATACAGCTACGGACGCTGGTATCAAACCGATCATTGGTACCGAGGCATATCTCACGCCGGGAACCCATCGTTCTGACAAGACACGTATTCGTTGGAACAACGGTGGCGATGATGATGTCTCTGGCGGTGGTGCTTATACGCACATGACTTTGCTTTCTTCATCGACAGAAGGCATGCACAATCTCTTCAAAATGTCTTCTTTGGCGTCCCTTGAGGGTTATTACTTCAAGCCTCGTATGGACCGTGATCTTCTCAACACATACGGAAAAGGACTTATCGCCACCACTGGCTGTCCAGGTGGAGAAATTCAGACGCGTTTACGTATCGGGCAATACGCCGAAGCTCGAGCCGCAGCGGCAGAATTTCGTGACATCTTTGGCGCAGAGAATTTCTTTGTCGAGATTATGGACCACGGTCTAGATATCGAGCGTCGAGTCGTTACAGACCTGATCAAGCTTTCAAAAGATCTCGGTTTACCGCTCGTTGCTACCAACGATTTGCACTACACACATGCTCACGATGCAGACGCACATGCTGCGTTGTTGTGTGTCCAGTCGGGATCAACCCTCGACGATCCAAACCGCTTCAAGTTTGAATCGAATGAGTTTTACCTCAAGTCAGCTGCGGAGATGCGTCGCTTGTTCGCGGACTATCCAGAAGCCTGTGACAACACCCTCCTGATCGCAGAACGCTGTGAAACCAGTTTCGAAAAGCGCGACCTCATGCCTAGATTCCCGGTTCCTGAGGGTGAAACCGAAGCTTCATGGTTTGAGAAAGAAGTTGAAGCGGGGCTGAAGCGGAGGTTCCCTCAAGGTGTTTCTGATGCTCATAAGGCACAAGCCAAATATGAAGTAGACGTCATTATCCAGATGGGCTTCCCTGGTTACTTCCTCGTGGTTTCAGACTTCATTGCATGGGCTCGTCAACAAGGAATCCGAGTGGGACCAGGGCGTGGATCCGCTGCCGGATCACTTGCTTCTTATGCAATGGGAATCACAGAGCTTGACCCCCTGCACCACGGACTAATTTTTGAGCGCTTCCTGAACCCTGAACGTGTGTCGATGCCCGATGTGGATGTTGACTTCGATGATCGTCGTCGTGGTGAGGTCATTCGATATGTGACCGAGAAGTACGGCAGTGACCGTGTTGCTCAAATTGTGACCTACGGAACTATCAAAGCTAAGCAAGCATTGAAAGATTCTTCTCGAGTCCTTGGTATGCCCTACTCGGTGGGGGAGAAGCTCACTAAAGCCATGCCTCCCTCGATTATGGGCAAGGACATCACCTTGACCGAAATCATGGACCCACAGGCCCCTCGCTATAAAGAAGCTGCTGATTTCCGTTCTGTTCTTGCATCAGATGTTGATGCACAAACAGTGTTCAATACTGCTCAAGGTATTGAAAACTTGAAGCGTCAATGGGGTGTTCACGCCGCCGGTGTGATCATGTCCGCAGAACCGCTCATGGATGTCATCCCCATCATGAAGCGCGAAGATGACGGCGCCATCATCACACAGTTCGATCAGCCCCCATGTGAGTCATTGGGTCTTCTCAAAATGGACTTCCTGGGCCTGAGAAACCTGACCGTTATTCAAGATGCCCTCGTGAACATTCAGAACAACCGTGGCATCACGGTTGAACCTGAACTCTTGGATTTAGATTCCGATCCGGCTACGTACGAATTGCTCTCACGCGGAGACACCCTCGGTGTATTCCAGCTTGATGGCGGCCCCATGCGTGCACTTCTTCGGCAACTAAAACCCACAAACTTCGAAGACATCTCTGCAGTTATTGCTCTTTATCGTCCTGGCCCTATGGGTATGAACTCGCACACTAACTACGCACTGCGTAAAAATGGTCTGCAGGAGATTGAACCCATTCACCCAGAACTGGAAGAACCTTTATCTGAGATCTTGGGCACAACCTACGGTCTGATTGTGTATCAAGAACAAGTAATGGCTGTTGCGCAGAAGGTTGCAGGATTCACCTTGGGTCAAGCGGACGTTTTACGTCGCGCTATGGGTAAAAAGAAGAAATCAGAACTGGATAAGCAATTCGCAGATTTTGAAGCAGGAATGCTCTCAAACGGTTATTCAGCACCTGCGGTGAAAATCCTGTGGGATACCCTGATGCCCTTCGCTGACTACGCCTTCAATAAGGCACACTCTGCTGGTTATGGTGTCCTCAGCTACTGGACTGCGTACCTCAAAGCCAATTTCCCTGCTGAATACATGGCTGCATTGCTCACCTCTGTTGGCGATTCAAAAGACAAGCTAGGAATCTATCTTTCTGAGTGCCGTCGTATGGGACTCAATGTACTTGCCCCCGATGTCAATGAATCAGATGGCGTGTTCTCTGCCGTTGGCCAAGATATTCGCTTTGGTATGGGAGCTATTCGTAATGTCGGCTTTGGCGTTGTCGAGCACATCAAAGCATCCCGAGCCGATAAGGGACGTTTCGAATCCTTCCATGACTTCTTGAAGAAGGTTCCAGTTCAAGTTGCCAACAAGAAGACTTTGGAATCTCTCATCAAAGCTGGCGCTTTTGATGCGATGGGAAACACGCGTCGTGCTCTCGTAGAAATACACGAAGATGCTGTGGAATCTGCCGTCAGCCTCAAACGTAATGAAGCATTAGGTCAGGTAGATCTCTTCGGTGACATGTTTGAATTCGCTGAAGAGCATTCTCAGGTTCCTGACCGACCTGAATTCACAAAGCGAGACAAATTAGCTTTCGAGCGTGAAATGCTCGGTCTTTATGTCTCGGATCATCCTTTGGCGGGATTAGAACTGCAATTGGCTAAACATGCCACCGTGACGATCAACGACCTCACCACAAGCGATTCCACAATGGACGGTGACATTGTCGTACTCGCTGGGCTGGTGACAGAAGTTCAACGACGTATTGCCAAAAAGTCAGGAAACGCTTACGGCATTATCAAGCTTGAAGACTTTGGCGGCGAGATGGACATCATGCTGCTGGGGCGTACTTATCAAGAGTTTGGTCCCATGCTCGAAAC